>Ga0181352_1000699_pt1 | contig 13984 bp, 1 predicted proteins | sample Fa13VDMLBSN_FD_130103 | JGI IMG/M metagenome (GOLD analysis project Ga0181352, IMG submission 130103) | Freshwater viral communities from Lake Michigan, USA - Fa13.VD.MLB.S.N | ecosystem: Environmental > Aquatic > Freshwater > Lake | place: USA: Michigan | collected 2013-09-23 | reverse complement strand
GGAATCTGTTCTTGGTAAAGAAGTTTCTCAAAAAAATAAGATAGATAAAATACTAGGTTTACAAGCTAAGTATGGTGTTGACTCTTCAAACTTTGCAGTATTAAATGCAGAAAGAAATCTTGTGTTTGAGCATATTGAAGATCACTCAGTAAGTATGATTGTATTTGCTTTGAACAAAGCAACAAATATGAAAGAGTTGTGGACTGAGGGTAGTGAGTTTGAATACTTAAGCTATCTGAATCCTAAAATTAATTCATTTACTAATAGATCACAGACTATAAATTCTCTTTTTGATATTGCATCAGACATGGAAAAAAGAGTTGGCAGATCATTGCAGTTGTTTGTAAACTCTGGTACTCAGTTAGAAAATGGTGATGGAACTAACACAACTTCATTAGACGCTCATGGTAAGTTCTTGCAAGAGCTACACAGCATGCTTAAAGGTGGTGTACAAGAATTTATGAGACATGCCTCTAAGTCTTCATCATTTGGAGCTAGAGTAGAAGGTGGTGTTATAGGTGGTGTTGGTAAAGGTTCTGATACTAGACTTTGGGTTGACTTAGATAAGTTTGCATTAGGAACAGCAAACAACTATCTTACTAAAACTCATATGATACCTTATATAGCTGCAGAGCTAGAAAGAATCAATAAGTTTAAAAGTAATAAAGATCTGTTTAAAAAGTATGCTGGGTATAACAGACCTATGCCTGATGGTACTATGGCCGGTGAAAACTTTACAGCATTTGATAATGTACTCACTAAAGAAACAAAGGATGAGATACTTGAGAAAGTAACTGATCCTAATATGAGATTAGAAGACTATCTTAAAACAGATCCTGAACTTGCAAAGAAAATAGCAAATGATGTAGATGCTTATTTTGAATTTCAAACAAATGATCTTTTAGACTTTTATGAGGAAGCTGAATACATGAGCCCAGATCTTTTAGAAAGATTAAGATTGTTTAATTTATCGGAAGATGAAGCTACCAAAGTATTAATGAAAGCTTATGCAGTAAATGCATGGGTGCATAATTTTGAAATGGGTAATTTATTTTATGGAGATTTGGTTCAGTATAATCATGAGAAAGAAGAACTTCATAAAAGAAATACAGGGTCAACTTCTGGCGGTTTAAAATTCAGAACAGATGCTGCTATAAAAGCACTACTTACTGATATAAATAGTAAGGTGTCATATGCTGCTACATTACCTGGTATGGAAACACTTACATACACTGGTAAATTTAATACTGCAATTCTTCAGGATATAGAAAGAAACTCTGTATATGTTAAGCAAATAGAAGAAGCTTTAAGAAAAGACTATGAAGAAAGATTTGCTAACAGCAAAATGCCTAAAGATAAAATACAAGCAGAAATTGATAGAAGAGTTCAAAAAGAAGTTGCCAAGTATAAGGGAATGGAGGAAGGAGATGGACAAGGTTGGATTACTTTTGATGCATATAGGTCACTTAAAATGGCATCAGGTCAATGGAGTGATGTACAAGAAGAGCTTTTCAAAAAAGTAATAAATAATGAGCCTGTAAAAGCATCAGATATTGTAGAGATGTTTCCTGCATATAAGCTTCAAAACTATGGTCACTTAGCAGATACAGCTTTACCAGTAATGGCTATGCATAAATTTGCATTAGCTCCTATGATACCAACAATGATAAAAGGATCTGACTTGGAAAATCTTCACATGCAAATGATGAAGAATAATATACAGTATGTTACATTCCAAACAGGTTCTAAAGTAGGTAGTGTTACTTCAGAAGTTAATAGTAAAGGTAAAGCAGTTGCTGATAAAATTTATGCAGATGAAGGACAAAAGTCTTTATTAAGCAGTATTAAGTTTACTCCTAATACTATATATCTTGAGTATCTTAAAGATGTAACTCAAGTTCCGACATCTTTCAAAGGTAAAACAGTATTTGCAACTCAGTTAAGAAAGCTTATTCTAAGCAACTTATATGACCGTGGAATTCTAGATAAACATTCTGATCTAGTAAAAGACTATGAAAATACAGTAGATGAATATGGTAATCTACTAAAAATGGAGTTACTCAATGATATAGGCTATGAATATAAAGATGGCAAATACATTGGTAACTTTACTGAATTTTTAAAAGTTATACAAGCTGAATTAAATAGAAGGGATCTACCTGAACATCATGTTGAGTTTGTTAATGCAAATCCAGATAACTCATTAAAGACAGATTTATCCTTACATCTTAAATCAGATGATATAGAAAAGATTCTTGTAGCTTTAATGGAGAAAAGACTTGTTAGACAAAAGATTAAAGGTGAAGCTTTAGTTCAAGTATCTAGTGCTATGACCAATGGGTTATGGGACAATCAAGTTAAGTTTGATAAAGCAAATGAAGATGAGGTAAGAAAATTCATGGGTAGTAATAACTTACCTTTTTACAATCCTACAGCAGATGGTACATCAGCAATGAAAGTTGCTATTGCTTTACAAGGTGATTTTGTAAACTTATTAAATGCAAAACATAATGATGGTGAACCAATAGGTACAAGAGAGAGACTTAATGAGATGATTAAGGATGATAAATGGATGGCAGAAAATGGTAAATCTGTTAGTTTATCAGCTGTAAGGATTCCAGTACAAGGTCTTAACTCTATGGAGTACATGCAAGTGTGGGAGTTCCTAGATCCAGCAGCAGGTAATATTATCATACCTCCATCTGAGATTGTAGCTAAATCTGGAGCTGACTTTGACGTTGATAAACTTACTACATTTATGCCAGCTATTTCTAAAGATGGTAAGTTTATAGAATCTGAGCTTGATAATGAAGCTATCAAAAGATTGATATCAGATAATAAAGAAACTCCTGAAGGGAAAGCTATGATATCAAGAGTTATAAGTCAACAAAAAGCAGCTCTTGAGAATAAGCTAATCACAAGCATAAATAATATTCTTAGACTTCCAGAAAACTATGCGGCATTAGTAAGACCAAATGATACTTACTTACTTAAGGATGATGTAGCTGATGTACTTGAAGATAAAGTTACAGACTACAACAGATTTAATAATTATCATGGTGAGCCTCAAAGACCGGGAGCAAAAGCAAAAAGATCTATAAGTCCAACAAGAACTTTAGAACCATTGTATAATTTACATAAGCATGATGCAAACATGATTGGTAAAGCTGTTCTTGGTCTTGTTGCTATTTATAATGCATTACATCCAATATATAATTCACTTGATGCTAAAATGCCAAAACAGTATTTAGATACTTATTATGATAAAGGTTTAGGTAAATATGTAGAAGGAAAGAATCTAATATCCTCAAGAATGTTTGTGCCTCATAATCAAACTGCAGAAGGTAACATATCTTTATCTGATATTTATACTGCAGATGGTGTAGATTTGATTTCAGATTTATATTCTCAGTTGATTAATGGTGCTGTGGATGTTGAAAAAGATGCATGGATATTCTTTATTCAAGGTAACATGGAGTTAGCTCCTATGCTTTTGACAATGTTTAAGGCCGGAGTTCCAAGAGAATATGCAATCAAGTTCTTATCACAACCAATGATTAGAGAATATGCTAAAGAATTAAGACTACTTGGTGGCTCATATGCAGATCTTGTTGCAGATCCACTTGAGGATACTAAAACAGGTAAAAATAAAAGAGCTGCAATCAGTGTATTAGAAAGATTTGGTGTTATAAATGCACCATCTTATTTAAAATCAGATCTTAAAACTCATATGGCATTATCTGCACTTACAAAAAAATCTGGTATCTTAAATGAAGAGGGTCAATTTGATGTAGCTTTATTAGATAAAATGTTAGAAGAAGATGTAAGTACTGATACATATAAAAATCAACAGCTTGCTGTATTTTTACATTTTCTTGAAATGCAGAATCAGTTCTCTGGCTTCCAAGATTTATTAAGACTTTCAAATCCAGACACTACAACTTCTAAGACTACACAAGAGATATTACTAAGAAAGACTTTGCTTAATGATATAATGAAGAACTCTAAAGTAGATCCTTCACTAGTTTCAAAACTTACAAATGAGTCTATTCTTGGGACATTTTATGATAATGAAATTATAACACAGTTGATAGAACCATTATTCCCACTAAAGAATAATCCAACTGTAACTAAAGCTATCATAACATTATTAACTAAGAAAGCTTCAGAAGTAAAAAATATATTTGGTTATGGGGATGACGGTAAAAGAATGTTTATTAGTCAATATAAAAATGGATTAGTAAATTATCTTTTCCAGAATGCCATGTATAATTATACTAGGTCTGATAATAATTTATTAGATATTCCATCAGAGCTTATTGATAAATACTTTACTGGTGATGTCTTCTTCCAAAACTTAGATTACTCTTTTGCTGATGATATTCTTACTCTTATAGAACAGAACCCAAGCTTAAAAGAAAAATATAATATACTGTATCAATTAGCTAAACCAGAATTAAAAGAGGGTCAACAGATACTTACATTGAATGACAATAAGCTTTTAAAGAGTGGTGCATTGGCTGAAAGCTATTATACTAACTTGAAAGAACTTGCGGATCCCAATGTTAAAAAATCATCTGATCCAGAAAAGAATCTTTACATAAGCAATATGTTCAAGCTGCTTCCATTGATGGCAATATATCAGAATGGAGTAGGCTTTAGTAAGTATGGGTTTAATGAAGCATTACCATTTGATGACTTCTTAGCTATAATGCAACCAGTCTCTGCAGACTTTATAGATAACAAGAATAAAAACACTGAGTTATTAAATGTATTCAATGGTATAAAAGAACCTAAGAATAGATTCTTCAGAAACTTTGTACAAATAAGACCAGAAGATGTAGTGATAAGAACTGAAGCTCCAATACAAACTCCAGGAAAAACAATAACTTATACACCAAAAGGACAGAAAACTCAGACTTATACAATCAGAGGAAATCAAATCTTTAATAGTGCTGAGTTAGAAGTATTTAAAGGAGATAGTGTAGATAGAAACAAAATCTTTGCAAATCTTGCAGTATCTGAAGGCCGAGCAGTTGTTGTAGAGCACAACGGATCTAAATATGTGGTGAACAATAGAAATCAAATTATATCTGGAGACACTGGTAAAATGATGCAATGGCCAGAAAACAATGGTGATAGAGTTGCAATACTTAAAAAAGCTGAAGCTAAATTTAAACCAACTGAATTAGATGTTACAAGTGATACTGTTAAAGAAGCAGAAGAAACACCAACACCTGCTGCATCTAACATAAATGCAAGAACTTTTGTATTAAATAGTACAGAATTCCAGTCTTGGATTAAGGGTGAATTATCAAAAAACCCTAACTTAGATGTCAATAAAGCATTAGATTATTATATTAAATGTAAAGGGTTATGAGTAAGTGTTTAAATGTACGTGACAGAAATGTTGCTAGGCTTATTAAAGATTTTGGTGAAACTACAGTGTCTCAATTAGTTGAGTCATATTTTGGTGATGAAGTCCCAACTTATGATGAGTTTATAGCAAACAAAGATGTTAAAGAACAGCTTAATATAATTCCTATATCTAAAGTAAAAAATGAAATTGGAACTAGTTTCTCAAAACAATTAAGCACTGACAGAATAATACAACTAAAACAAGCTATCTCAAAGGCTAACAATAAAAATTACAAAGCGGGTAATCCTGAAGTGTATATGCTTGTTAATTACCAAAGAGTTGGTGAAGCAGATTTATATACATGGGGTCTTAGAAAAGTTGCGGGAACTCTTGATGTGGAAGCTAAGATAGAAAGAGCTAAAGCAATGGTAAGAGAAAGCATTACTCCTGTTAGTGATCTAGAGAAAATGATAGAAAATGATCAGCATTTTCTACCGGAAGAAGACTTTGAAATAGGTGATGAGCAATTAGAGAATGAGAGACAAGCATTAGAGATATTAAAACAAGATGCTGAAAGAGCTGGGCTTGACTATGATGACAGATATCTTTATGAAGAAAGAGATGAGATGGTTACACCTCAACCTGTTTCCGGAATCTTTGACAGACTAAAAGACAAGTTACAACAACTTTACCCTGCTATTACACTTGATATAAGTAACAACCCAGTATGGGAAAAAGGAACACAGATATTAAACCAGCAAGAGTATAATAATGAAGTTGCTTTTAGAATTAAAACTGTAGACTTACTTACCTCAAGAAAAGCTGATGAAGTATTTGCAAAAGGTCTTAAGAATAAATGGCCTTTGGATAAAATGCTTACTGAACTTCAGGTACCTAAGTTACAAAAGCAACTTATAGATGAAGTATTAAAAGACATGATATACTTTGATGGTATACCATTCAATGCTCAGATAGCTTATGCTATTGCTTCTACATATAACTATACTGTTGAGATCAACACTGCTACAGAAGATAAAAACCAATGGGGAGATTATTCTGGTAATGATCAACCATTTGATAATGAAAAATTTACCTTAAATAATTCAATATATACAGCATCTTATGATGAAGATACTTTTTATGGTTATTATAAAGATAAAGTAAAAATTACAGAAGAAGAATTTAAAATTGCTCAAAAACAAGCTTTTGAAAAATATAAAGCTAATGAGAATAAAATCAGACCAACTCAATTTTACTCTAACCTAACAGTTCCAGGTGGTACTAACTATACAGAACAAGAGATAGCAACTCCTGGTATAACTCCTTCTATAAAAGGACATGCTCAGTTTGCTACAGACCAAGGTATTGGCTGGTTTAGAAGTGATGAACAATTTATTACATCTGAAGAATATCCTTTATCTTTTAAAGGTAATTATGGTGATATATGGGAAAAAAGAAATAATATCTGGTATACTATAGACTCTGATGGTATAACTCATAAAAGAGATGATTTAACAGATACCGATGTATATGCTATCTATGACAATGAATATGGTAATACAAATTACTTACAAAAAGGAAAGACTACTAAAACCCGTAGAATACTAGAAGTACAATCTGATTTATTTCAGAAAGGTAGGGATAAAGAAAGTCTAACTAATCTAGAGCTTCCTATAAATAACTATGGTGTTTCTATAAATGAATTTGTTGAATTAGGGATTGAAAATGGATTTTCTACAGAAAAAATTATTAAAGATTTAAAAGTTTTATATCCAGCAGCAGATCATGAATGGCTTTACTATAATTATTCAGATGGTAGAAACTTTACACCAGAATTTCCTGGAGATGAAGGACCAGAGCCTATAACAACTAAAGAAGAAGTATATAGAAAATTAAATATAGATGATAGTATATCTAAAAATCAAAATCAATTCCTACAACTTCTAAACAAAGACAATAACTGGGTAAACTTCTTTACTAAGTCTATTATACAAGATAGTGCTAAGAAAGGATATGAAAAAGTATTATTCCCTTCTGGTAATACAGCAAGTAAAGTTGAAGGTCACACTACTTTAGAAGAGTATAAAAAACAGAAAGAAAACAGGATTAAATATCTTGAAGAATCTGTAAAACAAGAAATAAAGCCTATAAATAATAAATATGTAGTATTTAATTATGATGAAGGCTTTTCTGAAGAATCATTTAATTCTTTAGAAGAAGCTATAGAATTTCAAAAAAGAAATAGCGGTTGGTATTTTGAAGAAGAGGATACTGGGTTTTCTAATAAAGGATCTAATATACTTGAAATAGAAGCATTAAAACGAGAGCTTGAAAGAGTAGAAGGTCCAGAAGGCTTTGGTGCTTTAAGACCTATCTACAACTTCTATGAAAATACAATGTCCAATGTTCTTAAAAAACAAGGATATCAACCAAAGTTAGTTACTGATGAGTATGGTAATACTTGGAATGAAGTTACTATAGATCAAACAAGAGATCTACAGAATGTATTGCTTCAAAAGAATGAGGCTGATAGAATCATAGGTCAAGCAAATATACAAGCAATGTCTGTGCTTATTGATGCTATGAATAAAAGAGAAGACACATTACCACATGAGTATGCTCATCATTACATTGCATGGTTTAGAAATACACCACTTGTACAAGAGGGAATACTTAAATGGGGTAGTGAAGAAGCATTAGTTCAATCTATTGGAGAACAAGCTGTTAAACAAAAAGGTGAAGCTTGGAGCTGGTGGAAGAAGTTTACAGAGTGGGTAATGAGTTTATTTGATAACTTATCTACCAAATCTAAAGAAGAACTAACTAATATACTAACTGATGCATTTTTACAAGGTGTAGATTTACAAACAGGTAAGATTGGTATTTCTGAAGAGAGAAGCCGTGAGCTAGCTGCAAAAGCATCTGGTATCTTTAATCAAACTATAGAAGGTTCATTTGATGAAACAATTGGAAATATACCAGGAGAATACAGTCAAGAAGCTATAGATACTGAGTTAGATAGAAGAATCCAGGCCCAAAGACAAATGGACATGCAGGAATCATCTGTTGATGATAACTTGAACCAACTTGATCCAGAAGCTCAAAAAACTATTTTAACTGCTACTGAGTTTGCACAAAAACTATCTGATGCAATAGGAGCTGAATATAAGCTTGTTTCTGAAGCTGAGGCTGAAGCTATTCTTGCTAATTCACCAACACCGTATGGTGGACAAGCTGGTTTCTATCATGCTAATACAGTTTACTTAGTAAAAGGTAGATTGTCTTTGGATACTGTACTTCATGAGTTTGCACATCCATTAGTTAAAGGCATACTAAAAGATAACCCTAAGTTATTTAATAACTTATATGCCGCACTTGCAAGTACACCAGAAGGTCAAGACATAATTGAAAGAGTAAGACAAGAGTATCCAAATCTTGAAGAGGGTAGTGATAGATTTAAAGAAGAAGCTATAGTAACTTCATTAGAGATAAAAGCTGCTTCTAAAGTAAATGACAATTCTCCATTTGGTAAATTCATTAAAAACTTAATGTTTGCTATTAAAAAAGTACTGAGAAACATGTTCAGTACTAAGAATGGTAATGCTATAAACTTAAATAAGTTAAGTGAGAAAACTACACTTAACCAGTTAGCTGAGATGTTAGCTAATCCAGAGTTTAAGGTTATGAATATGGAGCTTATACCTTCAGACATTGCAGAATTTAAAAATGAAATTACTGCAAAAATTGAAGAGCTTAAGAATGTCCCTAAAGATAAACTACAGGAAACAATAGATAGAATATATACAGATACATTAAACCAGCTTAATACACTTAAGCAAGCTCCATTTAAAGTAAAGCAAGAGTTACTTAGTGCAAAAGGTACTAAGATATTAGCTTACATCAGAGAGGAGTTGGAAAAATATCAAACTGTAAATGTAAGACCTCAGGATGTAGATCCTGAAAATGTAATCAATGCTATTGCTGACTATGAGACAGAAATGAGATTAAGATCATTAGCTCTCATCAATTCACTCAATGAACTTAAAGTATTTACAGATAGTATTAAAAACATACTTGATGATCTTAAGAATTCTAAAGACAAGAATACCAATGCTAATATATCTAAAGTAGTATATTACAAAGGATTCTTAAAGAGTCAATTGAGAATGCTTGAGGATTTAAAAGATATACCTGATCTAGATAGAGATGGGGAATTTTTTAGAAAGATAAATTCTATTGGTGACAGTATCCGGGATGCTGAGAAAAAAATCTATGATATAGAATTTAATTTTATCAGTGAGTTTTTTAATAATGAAACAGACTTAATGGCTAGTGCTGTTGAAAATACTTTTAGAGATAGAGTTACTTTACTATTAAAGGCTGAAGGGATTGAGGAGTCAGAGATTGAAAAGTTTATTGAAAAAGTAGTTAATAATCCTGATGGTACAGAAATGACTGTTAAAGACATTGAGTTACCAATATCTTCTAGAAGAGCTAAATATATTGTAGATGCTGCTAAAGAGTATTATTTTAAAAGACTTGGTAGACAACAGATTGAAGAATATCTGAGAGGAGAAAGAGGAGATTTAGGATTTTTCACTGCTTGGATAACACCATATTCAAACATGGATGATCCTATCACAGGTGGATTTGTAAAGTTCATTAAAGAAAAAATGAATGATGCAATGATGAGAAGTCAGAACCAAGCTAATGATATAACTTTAAAACTATTACCATTACTTAATGCTGTTGGATATAATCCAGCTAGAACTAATCAATTAGGAGACATGTTGTTGTTTACTGATAAAGTAGGTTTTACAAATAATAATGGTGTTTATGAAGAGAAAGATGTGCTTACTTTTATAAACAAGTTCAAAAATTATAGGGCTGATAGGGCAAGATTACAGAATGATTTTGATTTAGCTAAGTCTAAAAAAGATCAAGTTAAAATGAAAGAAGCTTATGATGCACTTGAAGCTTTTGATGAGAAATACATGCATAGAAAGTTCACTAAGGAATACTATGATATACAAAAGATTTGGAAAACAGGAGCTGTTGTAAAAAATCCATTTACCGGGGAAGAAGTAACTGTAGGTGCAAAAGTGGCATTTGATTCTTTCTTAGAAAGACAGGAGTTATTAAATAAAATGAATACTCTTAAGAATGTTCACTTCTTAGAACTTGAAGACTTGTATGAGCTTGGGGATTCAGAAGAACAAACAAAGCTTGAGTACAATAGATTGTTTGATATTTATAATCTAGATGGTAAACCAAAAACTGGTGAAGAGCTTGAAAGAGTTTTGCTTAGAAAAAAACACAGAGAGTTATCAAGAAACATGTATGACTACTCTCCGGATACAGACAGGTTGCAAAAAGACTTAGATAACTTTCATCAAAAACTTTTAGCTAGAAATATCAACCCTGAAGATGCTCCAGCTGAAGGAGAAACAATGAATAAGTATCAGAAAGAGATGGATAGATTCTTTAGAAAGAATTTAAAAACAGCATATACTTCTGATTACTATAAATCTAGACAACAAATCTTTGAGGATATAAGAAAGATAACTGAGAAAGCTGGAGTAAAATCTAAAGTAGCATTAGAGTTATCTGAATTATATAAAGAGAGATATAGACTTGCAAATTCTACTGCAGATGCTAATGGGCAGCCAAATGGGCTAAACTTTACAGCAAATCAAATTGATTTACTTAGAGATATAGAAAATAAGATAGTTGCATTAGAGGAAAGCTATAACAAAAAAACAGGTCTGACAAAAGAGGAGACAGCAAGACTGCAATCTTATATGAATAAGGTTGCTATAAAGGTTGCATTAACACCAGAAGAGAACCAAGACTTCATGACTCTGTATAAAACCAAAAATGAAATGGGTCTTACAGAGCTTGAGATGCAAACACTAAATAGTAAATTTGCTGAGTTAGCTGCATTGAGTGTTAAAGAACCTACTGACTATTATATTGAAGCATTTAATTATGCATTAAGAAATACTGGTCTTCCTGAGATTACAGTAGAAAATGCAGATACTTGGATTAATTCTGATTACTTAACCCAGGCATTAGCAAAAGATAAAGACTTTGCTCAATGGTACACAAGAAATCATGTTGAAAAACAGATTTATGTGAAAGGTGAAGGTATGGCTAATAAAAACTTTAGACTGAATGTTTGGACAATAACCAAACCATCTAATGAAAACTCATATCAAACAACCACATTGATGAATCCAGTAACAGGAGAGTATCAAAAGTATATGGGTGTTCCTGCTGGAAAATATGGTAAGAGTGTGATTAAAAATGAGTTCTTAACAATACCAAGAGGGGCTAACTGGGATCAGTATGTAGGTAAATATATTGATAACAGAGGAAACTTTTTACCACGGGAATATAAACCTGGAGATAGAAATACAGCATATGATAACAAGTATATAAATGAAAAGTATATTGAGTTAGAACGATCAAACAGTGCTGAGTTTCAACTACTTAAGACTATATCTGAAGAGTTTATTAAACTGCAAGAAGGTAAAGCTGTAAACAGTAGACTTTATCTTGATTTACCTAGATTTAGAAAAAGAAGTAATCTTGAGTTTGTACAGTCAGGTGAAACTAAAGAAAACATAATTGAAAAAATTGGTGGGTTTAAAGGTTTATGGAAAACATGGTTTGGTAAAGCTCCAGATGATGTTGAGTATGGATTTAACTTTGATGCTGGTAGCACTCTTGTATCAACAGATTTAGAAGGGAATCCTATAACTAAAATACCAGTAAGAGGTACATATAACTTAGATTCTAAAATGGTATCTAAAGATGTATTAAGAAGTATGTATGAGTATTTACTTTCTCTAAATGAGCAACAAATACTTATGGAAAATGAACCTGTGGCAGATGCATTACTGAGTGTACTTACAAATAATCCAATTAAAGATCTTGAAAAATTAAATAAAGGTGAATTTAAACTTACAGGTAAAAGAAAGTATACTCCAAAAGATGAGAATAGAAGACAGCAAGCCGTTAAGTATCTAATTGATAAAGTATTTTATGGGAAAAGTACTTCTTCTTTTGAAGAAGAAAATCCTAGAACAGCAAAAATCTTCCAAGGAATGTTTAGAAGATCATCAAGAGCATTCATTGCTTTTGATCCACAGTCTGCTATTAAAAACCGTTGGGGACAACTATATCAAAATTCTATTCTTGCTGCAGGAGGTAGATTTGTTACACCAGTTTCATTAGCAAAAGGTAAATTAAAAGCAAAACAATCTGCTACTTATTGGGTGTTTAAAGATGTATATGAAAAAGGTATTAAAACACCTGATATTCAGTTAGTTGAAAGATTTGACCCTGCTCTAAGAACGCATGAGGAATTTGGTAAATCATCATCAAGATCTGTATTTAAGGATCTTTCAGATATGACATATGCATTTGACTTTAGAAGGACTATGGAACTTGAAGCTTCTATGGAGTTATTCTGGGGTGTGATGTATAATAAATATGTAGATCAAAATGGTGAGTCTATTCCATATGCAGAAGCTTGGACATCAGATGAGGATGGAAAGTTGATACTTAAAGAAGGTATTGATCCTAATTATTCATTTGATGAAGTATTTCATTCATTTAAGTTAGGTGAAACTTTAGAAAGTATAGCTAAAAAATATAATATATCTGTTGAAGCTCTTAAATATAGATCTGGTATTGAATCTGTCTCAAATTTAATACCAGGAGAAGAAATAAGAGTGGGTGATGCTTCAGAGTTTAAAAGAATGAAGTTAATGCTACAAGGTGTAAATAAAAAAGTAACTGGTTCACTAGATAAATTTGATACACCACAAGCAGAAAAGTATCTATTATATAGAGCATTTACATTCTATAAAAGATTTGCTACAGGAATGTTCCTTGATAAATATCAAATGGATACAACAGCTGGAAATAAAGGAGGTTATGTCTATAACTGGGATACGCAAACACTTGAAAAAGGATATTATATTCAAGCATTTCAAGCTATTTATAAGTTAATAAAAAGTATTGGTAGAGATTGGGCTATTCTTACTCCTCAAGAAAAAGTTGCAATGACAAGAGTGCTGGCAGAGGGTGTGTTATTATTCTTACTTGGAATGATAGTAGGTTCTTGGTGGTTTGATTGGGATCCAGAAGATTCAGATAGGTATAAACAAATGAAAAGAGATAATGCAACTTGGTCAGGTTATTTTGGCAATCATTTAATGTACTTATTAATTACTACAAAATCTGAAAATGAGGCATTTTTACCTTTAATAGGTATTAAAGATCAAATGTCATACTTTGGAACTACAACTATTGCAACCGCAAATACAATAGATATGTATATTAAAATTATGTTTGATTTGTGGAACATAGCTACAGATAATCCTGATGCTATATATTCTAAACAAGATCAAGGCCCATATTTCTGGCAGAAAAAAGGAAGGTATAAACTATGGAATCATATTGGTAGCATGTATGGTATTAAAGGTAAAAATAAAGATGCTATGTGGGCAGTTAAGAAATTTGAACAATATGAAGCAACTAAATAAATAAACAATGGCAAAGGCAACAACAACTACAACAAAAGTATACAGCAAGCCTAAAGTCTCAAGACCTGGT
>Ga0181352_1000698_pt1 | contig 14007 bp, 11 predicted proteins | sample Fa13VDMLBSN_FD_130103 | JGI IMG/M metagenome (GOLD analysis project Ga0181352, IMG submission 130103) | Freshwater viral communities from Lake Michigan, USA - Fa13.VD.MLB.S.N | ecosystem: Environmental > Aquatic > Freshwater > Lake | place: USA: Michigan | collected 2013-09-23 | reverse complement strand
GTTTATTTTTGAAACAGGGGCAACAGGAGGCTGCGAAGCAATGCCTTGTAGTCCTGTCACAGTCGGAGGAATAGCTGCCTGAGGAGTCAAATAACCCTTCGCCGCAACTTGCTCTGGAACATTTTTAGCCGGAGAAGTTGGTGTAACTGTTGACAAATTTGCAGACTCAGGGACTGCAAAGCCATTTATAGGCAAATTGGCGGCTTCAGACACAATTTCAGGCGCCGATTCAGGCACCGATTCAGGCACCGATTTAGGCACTGTGGGTGTAACTACAGGCGCAACAGGAATTTTTTTTTGCGGTTGTCCATCAGGTCCGGGACCAACCCATCTCCAACGATGACTCCCGTTTTTTGTCACTGGGTCATTTATATCCAGAAACCCCATTGCCATTGCTTGATTATATCCTCCCATAATTAAGATCCTCCAAATTTTGTTTGAGTAGCTCCAGCACTTTTTGCCTGATTTGGAGCAGCAGTAGAACTCAATGCTCCGCCGCCCATCATTGCGCCGGATCGGGGCTGAAACGCAGTCTGAGTTGGCTGCATGCTCGGTATAGGCGCAGGAGCCGGCGCCGCGCCTCCGTAGGAAGACGCAGCAGGGGCAGCCTGAGCTCCCTGAGGCGGCATTTCAGGTGACTGAGGCGGCATAGGCTCAGACTCTGCCAGTTGCCCTACCACTGCGCCCGTAGGCTGCCTGAGTTGCGATGCTCCGCCCATTTAGTAACCTCCGAAAGTCACTCCAGAAGCGTTTGGCAGGCTGAACACATTTGCGGTCGCAGGACGTGTCGCAACAGTCCCGGCCAAATTTGCTGGAGTTGTAGGGAGTTGCCCGGAAGAAGCCCCCAGCATTGCCAACTTACTCGCCGCTGCACTGGACACATCAACCGGGCCGCCAGTCTGGGCTGCGCCAGCCATTCCTGAAGCAGAACGAGCGGCGGATTGCGCAGCAGAGTCAACTGCCTGCTGGTAAGCCTGCTGTCTCCCAAGCCCTTGTTGCGCGGCAAAATTAGCCTGCGTCATCCCCTGTTGGGCGGCAGTATCTTGTGCTTGAATCAACGATCGTCTGTTCGCCTCGTCAGCGGCTTTTTGAGCCTGTGCCATTTGTTCACGCTGAAGCTCAATTTGCTTTAGCAATGGACCGTAGTCCGGAGGTGCTGGTGCTGATCCGCCCATAATGGTAGTGTTTTTGTGTTTGGATGAAGGTTATGGTTTTGGTGGACGGCTAAGGTAGCCGCCTGCAGCACTTCCTGCCGCCCCAATTGCGGCTCCATAGAGTGCATTCATTCTGTTCGCGCTTTCCTGTTCCGCTTTAAGCATCGAATTCTGATAGTTTTGCCAGTCTTTGCGGTGAGATTCAACCGCTTGATTGGTGCTGCCCATCATTTGGTTCACCCAATCGGTGGTCGATTGCTGCTCTCCGCCGGCATATTTTAGCATTGCGTCCTTAAACGCAGTCCTTTGCTGCAAAGCATTCGCATTCGCGGCATTCTGCATGTTCAAAACAGATTGCGGATCTAGCCCGGCAACCGGCTGCTGATTAGCCGACAAAAGCTGCGCGGCAGCCTGCTCCTGACCCCGTCGAAACTGCATCCCCTCAAGTGTTGCCCGGTCGAACAGCGCAGACTTGCCAACAGTGCTGTCCTGTAAGCCAGAGCCGAGCATCTGAATGAGTCCGGTGCGCTTTGCCCAATCGTCCATCTGCTTTTGCCAACTGCCGGGCTTCAAGTCCTCGGCAATCATTTTTGGCAACTGCTCCCGGACCGCTGCAACTTCCGGATTTATCTGTTTCTCAAGCTCTTTGTTTTTGAACGCATTGATGGCAGCGATCTGCGCGGCCTGAGTCTGCATTCCCTGATCACCAAAGATGTCCGGGGTCCACGTCTCGATCGGCTGATTTACAGCATATCCAAACAGCTTTTGGCGAGACTCGAGCGCACGCCTGCCCAATTCAGACTGCATTGCCAACTGCGCTGCAGGAACAGTGAAATCTGGACGAGAAAGAAAGTCTGCTGGATTTGGTCCTCCCATATTATGCGGGGCTATAAAGCTCTCTGTTAAGTCGCATCAACCCGAGCTTTTGCATAGTAGCTTCGGGGAAATTACCAGTTCCATCTCTGTTGTCAAACGGAACAGCAATATTGCCAATGGTTCCAGACAACTGACAATGCACTTTCCAATCAGACATAACTTGAATCACATCTTTTGCTTTTGTGAACTCAGGATGGAATGACGGGTAAACAGTCGGAATAAAAACGTGATCGGAGTAGCCAATCAATTGCTTTCCTCTGTAATGCGCAAAATGGCTGATTTTTGGGTGCGCAATCACAGTATGATCAAACGACACAGCAAACCGTTGCAAATCTTCAAATTCAGCAGTGTTTTGAGGAACAAAACGATACTCGATGGACTCTTTCATATATTAATTAGTTAACGTCATTTGTATGCCACTGGCTCTAATAGGCTGCAACCTATTTGACTCAGTAAGCAGTAGGTTCTCTCTCAAGTTTGAATTGCCGCACATCACACAAGGCAAGCATTGTGGCTCATTGCCTATGGAAAAAGGGATAGATGAATAAAGCTGAATCACCCCGTCGTTACCATAAGGACTGATGTACAGGTTTGGAAACGATTTGACCGCTTGTGATGCTGTTTTGATGCTAGGCATATCAACAGGGATGAACAATTCTGTACTGGTGCGCAGCAATTTGAGCGGCATTCGTTGCGGCGGCATCAGCCTGTGTGTCTGCGTCCTCTTGTGAAATTCGAGATACCACCGTTTCCGTAGCTGTTGCGCTGACTGCGATCCCGGTCGAGGGAGCGGCACATCTAAGCGTAACAGTCCGGGTCTTTGTCGAGGTCCACGAAGTAATCTCCGAGCTCTGCTGCTCTTGTGGCGCCGGCGCAAGATTTGCAGTCCTCGTCGAGCCATCTTCAGCGACAACACAGTAAAGCTTCTCGTCCCGCGTAACGCTCCCAAAAGACTGCGTTGCGTACGGGTCTTGAAACATCCGCACAGCCTCGACGCCCATTGCCCCGCACCATTCGACGAGGAACGAAAACGCTTTGTCTACGTTTTGGGCAAAGGGGCTTTCGCAGCTTATGATGTTGGCATCTGGCATAACACTCTCCGTCACAAGCCGGCGATGTTGAGTTTGCAGAAATCCAAGGCTGTCAATCTCCTCAAATGCGACCTGATTTGTTTGGTACTGGTAGGCTTCTGTCGCAGCAAGAATACGAGTGCTCAGAATGTTAACATACGCCCCCCTTGAGCCTCTATATGAAGTTCTCACGTCTACCGTCCCGGAGATCTGACTGCATTCCAGTTCTCCGTATACCAATTGCTTGAGGTCCATTCCATCCCCCATCAGCGCAGTTTCCATTTGGCAATAAATGCGATGGATCAGGTTGTTTGTGGAACCGTCCGCCTTGATGTTTAGGAATGTATCGTAACGGTTCTGCGTAAACGCTTCCCAAAGCGAGTTGAATGACCCGTCGTTCGTCGCGGAATAATCGATCGAAAATGCAAATACCCGGGGCTGAGAGTCGATTACGGCTGCGGACCACTCAATAGGACGAATACCAGTCCAGACCCCCGCCCACGCCGGCGCCCGGGATTGTGTCCACTCAGACGCAGCCGCGTAATCCAGCACCATCGTTGCAGAATTGCATACTTCGAGATACGGGATGCTGTAGAGTAGGTAGTTTTCGAACGAAACAGCACAGATCCCGCTCAGGTTGGCGGACATCAGTCGTTTCGCCTTTGCCATCTCAATGTCCTTGTACAGCACCTGCGAGGATAGATACGACGCACTGGCAACGTCAGCAGACACGAGGCCGCCCTGCGAGTACCACCACATCATCCCGGCCTGAAATGTCACACTCTTTCCGGCAACACAACCAATAGCCGGGTATAGCACGTTTTGGAAGTTGGCAGTGCTTGCCCACAACGCCCTGTCGAGAATCCCAGACGCAAAAGAATGCGTCGTACGGTCGGTGAACACATAGAGCCGGGAGTCGTTATTCTGCCCGACATAGTCCTGCATTGCTGTCACCGGACGAGGAACAGTGAAGTCGCCCCTGCCAGTGCCAGAGATCCGCTCCTGCCATCCGAGCGGGTTTCCAAGGTCAGATGCCGAGATGACATTGGAATTTGCGACCCAGAGTCGATTGCCGCTGAATGCCATCCAATACCCGAGGGGAACATCCGAGGATTGCGCCCCGGTAGCGTTGGATCCGTCCCAGTATCCAGCCGCCGAAATGCCATCCTGAACGATGACCATCCGGTGCGACGGAGTGACAGTCAGTCCACCGGTCGAGACTTGAGCAGACTGTGTTGCGATAACGAAATTAACCTTATCGACGTTGGCGTCGAGCGTGATGCCGGACAACAGGTAGTCGGCCCAGTTCTGGGGCTGCTGAAGCGGGAACGGAGCGTAGTAAACCTTCCCGTCCACTGCAAAAACAGCATACGACAACTCGCTTGCCTCAATCTGCCCGCCTTCCGGAGTCCAGATCGTCGCCGGCTGAAACACCTGCACGCCCAGATTGTTTTTAAAGCTGCTGGCTGCCCGGTATTGCTTATTTGCGTTGAAGATAAGTCCGCCCTGAAAATTGCCGGCAGGAAGCGACAACTTCATCGAAAATCCGGGACGGGTCTGTGCAATGCCGCCTCGGATATTAATGTTCTGCCCCCACTTAATCTGATCCTCAGGCAATGCCCAAGGATTCCGGACTGAATTTACCCCGTGGATCCAGTTCGCAGAGACCTTTTGAAGCCTTCCAGAGGTAATGGCCGGGCTCTTCATTAGAACATTACAGGATCAGTCCCATCCCCGTAGGTGATGTTGTTGATTTGAGGCGGCATCATTGCGTGCCCGTCCATACTGTCATTTTCATTCTTCAGATAGACCAGAGCGACCTGCCAGTACTTTTGACTTTGGTCCATAAAATCTTTGTCCTCCAAATCCACTGCGTGAACAGCAGCTACAATTGCGCGAGCATTCTCGATAGGAATGTAGTCGTAAATGGATGTCAGTTCCGGGGCTCTTACTCGGTATAAAATGCGAGCCCAAGCGCAAGGCTTACCAATGCGAATACGACGATATTTAGGGTTAGTCTCGCTGGGATGGTACTGTCCCACAAGAGCCATATCGTTACTCCTGCCGTAATCAAACGCATACAGTGAGACATATCCAACGGTGACCGGCTTTTCAACGTGGAGCACTGATTTTACCAGTGTCGGAGAAGTGACCAAATCAGTAAAAAACGTGCTGGAGATGCTGTCTCCGGTCGTGTCGAACTCAATTTTTCCTACCGTCGATGTGATGTTTTGCGCGTTTGCAAAAGTGTCGTACAACTCAAAACTCTCAGGCCCAATCCTGCGAGCATAGTAGAACACAGGCGTGTTGTAGCTGCTCGGCAACAGCGGAACAGGAAGCGTGTCTCCCGGAGCAGCCCGAACCGTAAGCTGATTGCCAGTTTCAATCAGAGAATTGTTGCAAATAATTGAAGGCGAAGGAAGTGCAGTAAAGTTCCTGACCACATCCAGCGTCAACTGACCGATTCCTAAAGTATCAAAGGTGATAGGGAATCCGCCCAAAGCAACAACAACGCCGTTTCCAGTAATGGAGTAGATGAAGTAATTGACATTTGCATCAAGAGGCTCCGGCAATGTGCCGCTTGAGCTAAAGTTAACCCTTTGCCCAACAGACAGATATACAGAAGAATCCAACTGTATCGTGTTTTCGTAAACAACCGGAGAAGCGTTCAGGCTGTAGGACAAGTACGACTGTCCAATGCCTATTTGCTGGACCTGATACAGTGTTGTAAGATTTGGAAATTTATAGAGAAGTCCTTCAGTGTCAGACAGCTTGTTTAAGTACACCAACGTGCCCGGGCCTGTAGGCGGAAGTGTGATCGGAAGCTGGTAATCCGTTTGTAGCGAGATTTCGCTACCGTTGGCGATTCCCGCAAAGTCGCCAACCCACTTGTTGGTAAACCCGATGCCAAAGGTTCGAGAGACGACCAGATAGAAGTTTCCGGATCCGGTTGAAGTGATGTTCACCTCAGAATAGTCCACATTACGAACAGTGAACGTATTTGTGCTACTGGGAGCCTCGGCCCGGTAACTGTTCCCTTGCTCCAACGGTTGCGGCAGTGTCCCGGTGCTAGAAAACTGCACAAACACGCCAGTAGACGGCTTTACGGTCACCACTGGAATGCCGGTATAACCTGTGCCCTGCGCAACCATTGTAACATCAGTGACTGTTCCATTGTTAATTACGGCAGTGGCAATTGCGCCAGATCCCTGTCCTCCAGTAATGGCAATGGCAGGCACCTCTATATAGCCACTGCCGCCGCTTACGACCCTGCATCCTTTAATAAATGAAGTTGTAACTGCGCACGATGCAGTAGCTTGAGTTCCGGGAACAGCGGTGCTATCTATTGTCGTAGATGCAACAGTGTTTTCAGTGTCCACCGAATATATTCCAACGCCACCATTGGTGCCGGAAACAAACCCATCAATCTTTGTGCCGACAACAATGTCGGTGCCTGAAATAGTGGCGCCAATGCTAATGCTGCCACTTTGCATTGAAGTAACGACCAGTTGTTTAGTGTCTTCTTCAATTGACCCAGTAAAAACGCCGCCTTCTGGCTGTGGTGCGGACAATGTAATGCGGGGCGGATACATGTAGCCAGCCCCCGGAGATGTCAAAAGAATGCCATTAACAGTGCGAGAGATGGTATTCACCAACACGTTTGCGGCAACACCGCTGCCAACAGGATTTAGCGTGATGCTGGCAACGCCTCCTCCAGAGATATTGGCTGTTGCTGAAGCCTCAAATCCGCCTGCTGCCAGTCCTCCACTAAACACAATGGATGGAGGGTCCACAGGGTCATACCCAGTGCCAGCAGAACTTACAACCACCTGAGAAACATACTGTAATCCAGTAGCAGAATCAGTTTCCAGCACTGCGTAAGCAGTAGCTTGACTCGTAAAAGTCCCTCCAGACACAACCACCCCGGGAACAGAAATATAATTGTACCCACCTCGGTCAGAGAATGTTGCGCTGGCGTTTGAATACGCGGAGCCGCCATTTACGATTGCTGCGCTAGTCACTGGCCCAACAACTTCAGGAGCTAAAACAGCCCCGGCCCCACTTGCAGTCGGAAGATTAAATCCAACAGCAGAAATGTTATTTTCAGTTCCAGAAATAGCTGTTGCAGGAATCAATTTTGCAATCGAAAAGCTGCCAGAACCAGCAGTCACAAAGTTGATCGAATTCGTCTTTGCAATTGCATCAGCATAAGACGGATGCAGTGTTACAGACAAAGGATCACCATCTACGGTTCCAACGTAATAAAACTGCCCCGCAACCAGCGGCTGAGGAAGGACTCCGCCATTTGTGTACGCCTCAACAGCGTCGCCGGCGTAAAACCCGTGAGCAGAAGTAAATGTCAGCTTTGTCTGCGCTGTCATTGCCTTCCGGATACCAACCTTGAATGCTGAATTGTTTCCGGTTAACAGAATCGGATTGTTAGAGTTTTGCGCATCAACTCGGCTTGCAAAGATTTGCAGACTCAACAAATCCAGAGCTTTAACAAAGTAAACAACACCCTCTTCCAGCGGGGAGGGCAAAGGAGTGCTGTTGTTGGTCCTGTAAAAGTTAACCTCGTTCGGATCGTCGATGACAATCGTCGGCTGCGCATCAAGCCGGACAACGGTTTGAAGCTGGGCCTGCCTTGTGTCGGTTAATTTTACAGAATTGGCAGCGGTATCGACAATGCTTTGCAGCCTGATTGGGTTTGTGCCGTAGACAGCATCCAACTCCGACTGGTGAAGCTGAATTGTTCTATTGTCAACAACTCCAATGTAATAACTCGAGCCAATCGTCAAATCAACAGGTGCAACACCGAGTTCAATTGCGAGCGTAGCAGACGGTCCCGACGTAAGCCCGTGAGGCGTATCGGACTCAAAGAACGTCAACGGCTCAACGGCAGATGTGCGGGTCGTAATCGTGACCCCGTCAGGCTGAATCGTGCCGTACGGGAAGTCAGACTGCGCGTGAATAGGCACCAGTAGCCCATCCACGCCGGTTCCATCCTCCATCTGCGCACGCAGTTCCCTGTTGTTGCCGTCGGTGCCGATGACCCGGATGATCTTGCCGGCATCAGACTCGTGCTCGGCCACCGCAACGAGTTGCGCAGGCTGGCGAATGTCCATCTGCGTAGCCACCATCCCCCGGTCATCCCACGCCCAGTTGACCGGGTTATACATGCCCCCCTTATTGACGTGATATTGAAACAGCCGACCCCGAAAGTAAGTGGGAGAACCGTCCACATTGACTGCCAACGGAACCTCGATGTTTCGGGGCAACGTGATAGTCTGGTTGTCCCACCCAGTGCAAACATCGACCTCGGCATTGGTGTGAAACCAGTGCCCAGACTGCATGAGAATCTGAACAGCCTGAGTTAACTTCCGAAGGGCCTTTGGCTTGTCAGTCGTCCCGAGGATGTCCAGAACCTCGTCGATGATTTGCGAAACAAACATCTTTTATCGGGTCTTCATGTTGCCTTCCGCCATCATCCCTTTGAGGAATTCTTCGTCTTTCTTAGCAGCCATCCCCATAGCCTCATCTTCGTTTTCTTCACCTTCTTCTTCGCCTTCTTCGTATTCCATCTCGCCTTCCGGGGACGGATTGCCGGCCTGAGAATTCACGCTTTTAGAAAGCTCGTTCAGCCCCTGAGAAAGCTGCATCACAATCTGCTGCATTGCATCAAAAGCGGCTTTTGGCATCGAAATCATTACATCGCCACCTGTTGGCGGCGGCATTTCGCTCATCGAGGCGGAAACACCCATTTCACCGGGCATTGCAGGAGACCCCATCATAGGGTCATTAGGAGGCATAGTTTTGTCGGCCATAGGTTTTATAATGTTGGTCTAAAGTAAGATAACTGTTTTGCGAGTTTGCAGCCAGCCTTTTTCAAAAGACTACAATTGCGCCTTGGCTAAATAAGCTGCGAGCCGCACCGCTTGAGGAGTTTCTTCTGCGATAATTCTATCGTAACACGCGGCACCGTATTGCTTAAAGACTACTGCATTGTTGCGAAACCAACCCATATGATAGCCAGAAGCCATAAACGAAACAAGTTTTTGGGTTGCCTCAGAATCAACCACATAATTTCGCGTTGCAAATTTATCAATCCAATACTGTTTTGGTTGACAGTTAATGTGCCCGTGTCCTCCCTGCCCCGGAACTGCCGCAGAAAAGAGCACTGTCGGAGCCACAGAAACAAGCCGCCGCACCAATTCGTCAGCCATACTTTCTGGCAGGTGCTCTGCCACCTCGATGCACATCGCCAAGTCATACTTGCCAGCGTATTTTTGGTCGAACGCATCAGAAAACACGTCCATCACGTCATACGGGCAACGCGGATCGAGATCGACGCCACTAGCATCAACGCCAGCCTCATTAAGTGCCTTGACGTAAATTCCCGGGCCACAGCCAATGTCTAAGATTTTCATTTTATCGATAGAGTGCTGCGTAGTTTAGACCCAATCCAGTGCCAAGCGGTCTGTTGTGGTCCTCGTACCATCCCTTGCCATTCCAAATGTCTCGGAAGTCAGAAAAAGCTCTTTCAAATTTTGGACGAACTGCGTCTAGAGAAAAATTCTGAAACGCAAAAAGTGCCATATTTTTGCGGTCAATTTTATCAATATTCCGCATTGCGCGTAGAATGTCGCCCATCGTGTTGCACCTAAATCCGTTGACTCCATCAACGATGTACTCAGTCATCGCCCCGAAGTCTGTCGTAATTGGGACGCACCCGCTCATCATCATTTCAACAGCGGTTCCACCGAATGGTTCCCAGTAAGTTGAGAGCAAAAAGCCAAACCTTGCCTTTGCCATCAACGCTTTCCGGGTCGGTATGTCTGCGTACCCGATGAAATCGACGTGATCCGGCCATTCCTTGAGCCCAATTCCCTCGGGGCCACCTTGCCCTGCCACCTTTAACCGGACTCCAAGTCGCTTGCAGGCATCAATGGCAATGTCCAGCCCCTTGTTTGTGCCAAGCCGACCTATGAAAAGAGCGTAGTCTTCACGCTCCTGTGTAGAATCAAAATCCCTTGGATCAAAATAGTTAGGAACCACCCGATGATACCAATTCGGAGAACAATGCGACACGCCGCCTGTGCCCGCGTAGGCGCCTTTGAGTGGATAAGACTCGTAGCATCGAAACTGAGCAAACGCCCAGCCAGACCCGATCCCGGGCTCGACCACAATTAAGTCATTGTTAGCATTTGCGATGTCACATGCCGCCTTTGTTCCTGCCCAAAACGCCAACACCAAATCTCCACGTTTTTTCCTTTTTAGAATTTCCGCGCCGGCATTCGCATTGAATGTCTGGTGAGCAAAGTCTCCAGAACTGTGTCTGAACTGGTTTTTTCGCCAGTCGTAATTGCCGTAGGTTTTCTCAAGCACCTCATTTGAGGTTACATTAACATGCTCGTGAGCAGCGGTTTTTGAATCTGGATGCCCGTAGTGAATTACATTGTATTCGCTGCTACCCTTGAACATTTCGCAAAATTTCAAAACCTTTTGCGTAAAAGCGCACGCCGAGTAGTCGGGATGCGTGACGGTATGTGGAACTGCTAATGAATGAATGTTTGTCATCGAATCAAAAATGGCCCGCCTCGCGAATTTTGCAAGGCGGGCCTTTTGATAATTTGCCTAAACGTAGTACGGAATGAATGCAGATCCAGTTCCGTCAACAGTGAATGCAATCCATCCAGCAATTGTGCTAGGGCTTGCCGGGGAGGATGTACTTGATGGCCCGGTTACTACGCGCCAATAATTTGAATTTGCGGAAGCTGCAGGATCAGTGTTTGTGGAATTATCAACAGCCTTGTACACAACATTATTTCTGATCACAAAGTCTCCGGTCACATAACTGGTTGAAGAATCCCAAGTAGGAACAACAAAAGCACCAGTGGCTCCGGTTACTCCAGTTGCTCCTGTTGGACCCGGATCGCCTTGAGCACCAGTGGCACCATTTGGTCCATTTTCACCAGTTGCACCAGTTGCCCCTACAGGACCACCAGACGGGCCAGTTGCGCCCATTTCCCCAACGCCAGTAGCGCCTGTTTCTCCAGTGGCTCCAGTAACGCCAGTGGCTCCAGTGGCTCCAGTAACGCCAGTGGCTCCAGTGTCGCCAGTAATGCCGGTTGCGCCGGTTACGCCAGTAGCACCGCCCGGGGATCCAGCGGGACCAGTGGCACCTTCCGGACCCTGTGGGCCAGTAGCACCATCAATGCCACTCGATCCAGTGGCGCCATCAGGCCCAGTGGCACCAGTGGCACCATCAACTCCCAGCGATCCGCTGGCGCCGGTAGCCCCTTTTGCCCCAGTCACCTGAATGGCAACGACGTCGATGTTTGATTGATCAGCAATTGCGGTCGGGAACACAATTTTACTGTTGGCTTCTGTGCTTCCAGTGATGGAGAACCCTCCGTTTACTTCGTCAGGACGCTGGAAAACACCGTCAATGTAAACGAGGTAGCCAGACTCATCGTTCTGAGGACCATCCCAGCCAGAAATGGGACCAAACTCCGTAAGGCTTCCGTTTCCAGTAAACACAGGAGACAGAATGCCGCCACCCAGCACTGGAGCGGAAGGGCCAGTTGCACCAGTCGCGCCGACCTGCCCAACGGCGCCGGACAACGAGATTGCCCACAAGTTGTAAGTGCCAGACCCGGCAAGCACAATGGTCACGTTCACCTCGAGCGCACCAGTATTTGCGGTGTAACTCGTGATTGTGCCCTGCATCCGGTTTGAGGCGTCGTACGCAAGAATGACCTGCTGTCCAACACTTAGTGCCAGTCCTGCCTCAACCGTGAGCGACTTTGCCCCAACAGATAGTGCAAGAGAATCTGTTGATGCCGTCGTGTACTTATCTCCGGCCTCTCCTGTTGCGCCTTGTTCGCCACTGGGTCCGGTCGAGCCCTGATTTCCTTGAGTGCCAGTTGCGCCAGTTGCGCCCATTTCCCCAGCAACGCCTTGTACACCCTGAGGGCCTTGATCGCCAGTGGCGCCTTGAGGTCCAGTAGCTCCGCTTGGCCCAGTCGATCCAACATCGCCCTGAGGTCCAGTGGAACCTGTCAGACCTTGGATGCCCTGCACGCCAGACGGACCCTGTTCGCCCTGTGGCCCGGTTGACCCGGTTGACCCCTGAGGCCCCGTTGACCCAGTGGATCCAGTCAAGCCAGTCGATCCAACATCACCCTGAGGCCCTGTGGAGCCCGTGAGCCCGGTCGCACCAGTCAACCCGGTGGCGCCAACAGCCCCAGTCAACCCGGTGGCGCCAGTCAAACCCGTGGCCCCAGTCTGCCCGGTTGCGCCAACAGCCCCGATAGCACCTTCGAGGTTTACAACCCAACTCGTGAAGGTGCCATTTCCGTTGTGTTGCTGAATATCTGCAACCAAAACGCCAGTGCTGCGACTGTAGGACGTCACAACGCCGCGCATGTAGCTCGAATTGCCAGACAGGCTGATCAGGATTGGCTGGTTTTGGCTATATGCCAGATCGGTTTCAACCGTAAGCGTTTTTGTCCCGTTGGAAATGGACAGAGAAGTCGTCGAGGTGGTCTGGTATTTGTCACCAAGCCCGGTCGCGCCCTGAGGCCCGGTCGCGCCAGTGGATCCGATAGGCCCTTGAGACCCGGTTGGCCCGACGTCGCCCTGAGGCCCGGTGGCGCCTTGAATCCCCTGCGTGCCGGTTGCGCCCTGAGGCCCTTGCGGTCCAGTCGATCCCGTATCACCCTGAACGCCCTGAGGCCCGGTGGCGCCAGTGACTCCAGTGCTTCCCTGAGGTCCAGTCGAGCCAGTGTCGCCCTGTACACCCTGCGCTCCGGTTGCACCCTGCAACCCCTGAACCCCTTGAGGCCCGGTGGCGCCAGTGATGCTCTGTCCAGTGGCGCCAATTGGCCCGGTAGCGCCGGCGCCACCCTGAATCCCCTGAGGGCCTTGGGATCCAGTGGATCCAACTGGACCCTGAGGCCCAGTGGCGCCAGTTTGCCCTTGGAGAGATTGTTGCGCGGACTGGGAAATCATTCCCAGTTGAATTTTAGTTAGCTGTTGTGACATATAGTTTTTGGCTTAGTTGTTTTGTGTTCGTACTGAAATTCTCACTCCCGCAGGTATAATCTGAGGAAATAAAATCGTGCCTCCGTTGTCCGTTAAAACATCAAAGCTGAAATCTGGCTCTTGCTGTACACCATCCACGATTACCTCATAATTTACAGCATTTGTATCTGAAAATCCTTGTATTGGATGAAAGCTAGAACGAATCCCATCACCGGTGAACTGCGAAAAATACCATTGAACACCAGTGCCGGGAAGCCCTTGAGGGCCAGTTGCACCTTGAGGCCCAGTTGATCCCGTAGCACCGCTTCCTGAGGGTCCAGTTGCCCCGGTGGCTCCGGAAGGACCAATCGGGCCTGTGGCCCCAGTGGCGCCCCGGATGTTGCCATAGGTCAACGCTCGAATGAAATAACACATTAGGCCCTCTCCCGGGAGCCTAGGGATGCCAAAGATCGTCGCAGACTGATTTGGATCGCAGGGAATGGTCCAAACCACCTTGCGGTTTACAACGGTCTTCGTAATGGTGCCGTAAAGAGCCGTCGTGAGGTTATTAATCAACGACGGAACCGATTCCTGCGACACACTGGGATACGGAGTGTCTTTGCGGCAAATGCTATTGTACCCGTTGTCTCCGTTCATTTTTAAAGGTAGTTGCGAGCCAGAGCCACTACGATTACAGCAATGCTCGGCAAGATAAAGTCCAAAAGCCCCTTAACGGTCCACGCCTGAGGCTCGCAGCCGCCCCACCAAGGCATGTTTGCTCGGCGGCCACCATAATAGTGCTCAATGTTGCGGTACTCGGCCTGAGCGTATTCGCGACCGATAAAATAGAAGCTACCAGCAGCAGCACCAGTCCACCAGTC
>Ga0181352_1000696_pt1 | contig 14027 bp, 23 predicted proteins | sample Fa13VDMLBSN_FD_130103 | JGI IMG/M metagenome (GOLD analysis project Ga0181352, IMG submission 130103) | Freshwater viral communities from Lake Michigan, USA - Fa13.VD.MLB.S.N | ecosystem: Environmental > Aquatic > Freshwater > Lake | place: USA: Michigan | collected 2013-09-23 | reverse complement strand
CGCCACAGAGGGCAGAATTGCATAGCATTCGCCAATAAAAACTTGGTTGGCGACTATGAAAACGGCAAGATTTACAGTTTAGACTTTGACACCTACACCGACGCTGGCAACCCGATCCGTCGGTTACGTCGTGCGCCGCATCTGACCACAGATTTGCAGCGGCAATATTTTGAAGAATTCCAGATTCAATTCCAGCCTGGCGTTGGGCTGACCACAGGGCAGGGCGATAACCCGCAGGCGATGCTGCGCTGGTCGAATGATGGCGGGTCTACTTGGTCAAATGAGCATTGGGTCAGCATGGGGCGGATAGGCAACTACGTTAACCGGGCAATCTGGCGGCGGTTAGGCTGGGCGCGAGATCGTATTTTTGAGGTGGCGATCACCGATCCGGTGAAGGCTGTCATTGTATCGGCGAATCTGAAGGCTTCTGTAGGCGATAACTAATGGCCACGCTGACCAATATTCGATTTCCGACCAGCCCGTTTATTGAACCAACTACGGGCAGACCAGCGCGGGAGTGGATTCAATGGCTGCAAAACCCGAACGTTGTCAGCAGCACGGTGGAATATCAAGTTGTTAACAGCGGCGAGATTAATAACACAATCATTGGTAATGTCACACCGGCAGCGGGTACGTTTACGCGATTAACGGCGTTACAGGGCATCGGCGGGGGTACGTTTTGACTGACATACAACTAACGGCAGAAGCGCCTAGTCGCGAGCAAATTGACCGGCTACAGGCTGAAATGGCGAAAATGCCACAAGCCGAGCTAGAAACCGAGCATTTTTTTAGTCCAGGTATGTACCTGCGTCGGGTGTATCGGCCTGCTGGCACGTTAATTGTGGGCAAGGTTCACAAGAAAGCGCACTTTTTTCTATGCGCTAAAGGCGAGATAATTGCTTGGACTGAAACGGGAATGAAACGGTTGCAGGCTGGCGATGTTGTGGAATCGCAGCCGGGTACAAAACGGGTCACGCTGTCAGTAACGGATTCAATTGGGGTTACAGTGCATTTAACAGACAAGACCGATTTAGATGAAATTGAGCAAGAATTGGTCGAGCCTGACGATTTGGCCTTGTTTGATTCGTCAAATAAGTTGAAGCAAATTGTCGGCGAAATGAAAGCCTTACAAGGGGAAAAGCTATGACATGGGTTGCGGTTGCGGTTATTAGTGGCGGTGCTACGTTAATTGGTGCTGGTATGCAAGCTGGCGCAGCCGAGCGCGGCGGTGAATTGCAAGCTGGAGCCACAAAATACGCGGCTGATCTTCAAAAGAAGATGTTTGACATCCAAAACCTGCAACAAAAGCCGTACCGCGAAGCAGGTTATGGGGCGCTAAAACGAATTGATAAATTATTGCCAGAATTAACTGCGCCAGTTAGCCGCGAGGAAATCATGGGGCTGCCGGGCTATCAGTTTGGCATTGAGCAAGGCACGGGCGCTGCGCGGCAAATGTTTAATGTTGGCGGTGGTGGGTCAAATGTTGACCGCGCAGCTCAGAAGTTTGCGATTGATTACACAGTAGGCACGGCGATGCCGCAGGTCATTGCGCAGCGGCAGAATATTTATAACACGCTGGCAGGCATCGCAGGAATTGGACAGACCGCGCAAGGTCAAACTCAGCAATTGGCGCAAAACGTTTCAAGCAATATTGGTCAAGCTGCCATCGGCGGTGCAAGCGCACTAGCTGCGGGTCAGATTGGCGCTGCAAATGCATATGCTGGTGGCTTAAGTGGTTTGGGCAACACGGCGTTTATGTATTCATTAATGACAGATCCAAGATTTAATAAAGGGTAAAACATGGCTGATTTATCTGTTACGCCTGTTGGCACAAGCGTCACGCCCGTGAAGGGAATGACTTTGGGCGAAATGATGAATTTTGCGCGTGGTGCTCAAGAATACCAAGCGGCTGGTCAAATTTTGCCAGAACAAGTTAAGCAAGCAAAATTGGCTACCACTGGTAAAGAACAAGAACTTGCGCAGTCTAGATTTAAGGCAATTGCTGACAGCCAGATTTCGCTTATCAACGACCCTTTGGTATTGATGGCAGAAGAAAATCCGGGTGCTGTTGATAAAACAAAATTAGTAAATTTGCTGCAAAAAAACGGTCGCACATTAGGCAAAAATCTTGGATTGCCAGAAGATAAAATTACCGAATTGTTGACCCCATATTTAGAGCAAGCGCAAAACGATCCAGCGCAGTTGCGCACATTTCTGAAACAGCGTCACATTCAAGGCCTTGACCAAGCTGGCCGCACTTCGGTGTTAACGGGCAGTTTGTCGCCTGTCGAAACTGGCGCAGGCACTACCTATGTTCAAGCGGGTGAATTTGCGCCTGAACGTCGCGGTGAACCAGTATTGTTTGCGCGTAAAACATTGGGGCCAGGGCAACAGATCGTTGCAGGCGTGACCGATCCTGCTGGCAATCAAACCTACAACATTCTTGACCAAAACGGTAACGTAGTGCAGACGGGTCTTTTGGCATCGCAATTGCCAGAAGTATCGCGAGAGTTGCAGCCTATTGGCGCTGCTGTTGAGCGCGTACCGCCTAAAAACGTGCAAGCCGTTCAAGAACCACGTTTGCGCCAAGTAACGCCCGGTTCTATTTCTGCGCCTGTTGGTGCTGGGTTGGGGCCAAACGATTACAAAGCGTTGCAAGACCAAGTAACGGTGACGCGTGGCACTGTTTCTAACGCAGCCAATGCACTGAAAGACATTCAAAACGTCGAAGATTTTCTTGACGTTGCATTGACCGGCGTGATGAGCGAAAAGGCAAACAAAGCACTTTCGGCGCTTGGTTTTGTAGGTTTAAATTCTGCCGAACAAAAAGCCGCGGCGCGAGAGATTGTCAATAAGTCATTGTCATCTTTGGTGATGCACCAAAACGCGAGCAACAATGGCAAATTTGCTGCTGATCTTGCGCAAACTCAAAGCGCAAATGCAAACGTATCGTTGACCGACCCTGCGATCAGAAAAGTTATTGCTGACACGAAAGTGTTGATGCAGCACCAAAAAGATTACACGCAAGGCATGGATAAGCTGATTCAGAAATATCCGCAGTTCGGTGCGTTCTCTAAGGCGCTGTATGACACCGCCATGAATGATGTGTACGATTTCAAAGCAATGGAAATTAACAACATCAAGCGCGACAACAAGCTAACTGATGAACAAAAACAAAAAAAGTTTTTGGATTATATGGACAAAAAAGGTTTGTCTGGCGAAGAAGCAAGAAATTATGTTTTAAGAGCAAATTTATATAATGATTTAATTAGCGGTAATGTTGACATTGTTGATGGCAAGTTAGTTTCAGCGGCTAAGCAAAGGAAATAAACATGGCAGCAGCTACGGTTGATGAAGAGGATTTGTTTCTTCGTGCGTTAAACAAAACCGAAAACAAAAAACCTTCTGGGTCAGATGATATTTTTTTGCGTGCGTTAGAAAAAAGAGAGCCATCTAAAACGCCAGAAGCAAAAACGTCTGCGCCAGAAGGTCGCATGGCTATGACCACCAGCGCATCAGAACGAGAGCGCATTCGTGCTGACACCTTGTTGCAAGAACGCCAATCAATTTCTGATAAATTGGCAAACCCAAAATTAACCGGCGATGATCGTCGGCGCGTTGAGGCTGATTTAAACGCTATTAATCGCGAGATCGGCACGCTGCCGGCATCTTTACGGCAACCTGCTGTTGCCGCGCCTGTGGTCGAACCTGCTGCTGCGCCTGCTGTTGCCGTTGCGCCTGCTGAATCAAAGCCTGTGCCTGCCGCGCAACCTAAAGTTGCTGATATTGGCACTCGCATTTTGAGATCGGGCGCTGGCTTGGCTGACACTATTTTGGGTGGCATTCAAGCGTTGCCTGGCACTGCGCTGGCAGAAACGGGCTATGCCGGTGTTCGCGCTGGTGAGGCACTAGGGCTGGTCGAGCCAGGAACCGCAGAGCGTGGTCGCGCCGCCGTCTATAAAAAGTTTGTCGAGCCGTATACCCAGCCAGTCGGTAAAGCGTTGGGCGTAACTGAAACGCCAGAATACAAGGGCGAAGCTAGTCAACAACTCGTGCGATTAGCTGGCGAAACAATTAGTGACTATGCTGGCAGGATTTCAAAAACTTTAGGCATTCCAAAATCCGACGTTGAAAACATGATTGCCACTGGCGCGTTTGCCATTCCTGGTGTCGGCAAAGCTATTGGGGCAGAAGCCAGAATGGTTGCGGGCGCAGTCAAGCGTGAGCCTAAACCGCCAACGACAAAAGTTGAACCGACATTAGAAAAGCCTCGAATGACGTATGAGGAATTCCAACGTCAGCAACAGCAAAAAAGGGCGGGCACACCTGCGGAAGAAGGATTAGGCACTGCAAAACCTGCTGCGCCAAACGCGCCGTTTTCTGAACTTAAATATGGCGAAATTGGTGTTCCTGTTGAGGAACAAGCTGCCAGAGCGCAAACATTGAATCGCGTGATGGGGCCGGATTTTAGGGTCGATACGGCTGCCATTAAAGGTCACGGCAAAGACCGCGCTACCAAATACGCAGTGTCAAATACTGACACGCCGATGGGCAATTTCTTAAAAGAACAATTTACAAACGAACAAAATCGTTTATCAAATTACATTAACGAAAAAATTAAAGAAACCGGCGGCACTGTTGGGCTTGACGAAAGCAGTGTCTATAAGCGCGGCAATACTATTCTGCAGCCGTTAAAGGATTTGCAAACGTATTTTGATGACGCAACCAGAAAAATTTATGCCGATCGCGATGCAATAGCCAAAGATGTGCCGGTGCAAGCCAACAACATATTGAATGTTTTGCGTGACGAATCATTGACGCTGGCTAACACTGAAACAATCGGTTTGACCAAAATTGTTGAAGCGCGAATGAAACAACTTGGCATGGTTGATAAAAATGGCAATTTGTTGCCAACCAATGCAAAGACTGCTGAAAATTTGCGTAAGTTCATTAATGAAAATTGGGATCGCAAAAACAACAATTTGCACAAAGCGTTGAAAAGTGCAGTTGATGAAGATGTAATTGCAAATCTGGATACAACGTCGCCGCTGTATAAAGATGCCCGTGCGTTGGTCGAACTTCGCAAAAACACATTAGACAATCCTAAAGGGATTTCCAACATTCTTGATGCCGAAGGGCCAAAGGGTATTAACCGCAAAGTGCAAATTGAAAAGATTGCACAAAACATTGCTGATATGCCTGTCGATCAATTTACCCATGTGATTGATACGTTGCGAAACGTGCCGCAACAATTGCAGCCGCAAGCAACAAAGGCAATTTCTGAAATTAAAGCGCAATTTGCAAACAGAATTGCAGAGCAAAAAACGCCAGCCCAGCTAACCAAATACATGAATGACAATCGTGAAGTAATGACGCGATTGTTTTCAGAGAAAGAAATTAACGGACTACGCGATTACCACAACGCTAAACACATTCTGGCTACAGATACGGGTTACAAAGGCGCTGCTGTCCAAAAAATTAACGTCGAGAAAAAACTAGGGACAAAAATTGCCGAGCAAGCGTTACACAAAGGCGGCGCGGTGGTTGCTGGTGGGGGCGCAGAAGGGCTTACATTAGGCACTACTGGCGGCGTTGCTGGAAGCGCCGCTACAATGGCAGCGTATGAATTGATTGGTTCGCGCCTAGCCAAAAAACAGGCGCAACGGCAAGCGCAAGCTGAAGCTGCTGCTTTGCGTTCTGAAGAACAGAAGTTTGTGCCGCTTAGTGATTTATTGCCACGAAACAAGTGAACTAAAATGAATGAGCAAATTGATCCGGTGAAATACGGCGTGCTTTGGCAAAAGGTCCAAGACTACGAGCGCCGGTTTGACCAAATGGATAAGAAGATGGATAAGATGGAAACCCAGCTCGAGCACTTGGTTGCACTGGCTAATCAAGGGCGCGGTGGGTTTTGGATGGGCATGGCCGTTGTGTCTGCAATTTCTAGCGTTGTGGGCTATGTGGCTAATTTAATGCACAAGTGATCCAAAATTGACCCGATCACAATTGCTGCCTGTTTTAAGGCTGCAACCACAGCGATTGATTTAGCAAAGAAGGGCGTTAAGTTTTACAAGGATTTGAAATCTACTGCTGGCGATGTCAGCGGTGTGTTGAAAGACTTAAAAGAGCAGTATCACAAGATTGTGGAGCCAAGCAGAGAGCAGACTAAGCAATACAACGAAGAAGTAAAGCGAGTACAACAATTAGCAGAAACGCCACCGCAGGACGCGCTAAATAGTATTTGGGATCACTTAGGCACGTTTGTTGATGAGTACGACAGGCTGTCAAAAGCATTCATTGAAGAAGAAGCAAACGCTAAAAAAGTTTACCGAGGCAGTGAATCGGTAGCGCGAAGGGCGTTGAGGCGCATACAAATAAGAACGCAGTTAGATGCGGCGTTGGTAGAGGTGCGGGAATTAATGGTTTATAACACCCCAAGTGAATTATCTGATGTGTGGACGCGCTTTGAGAAGATGTGGCAACAGATCGTAGAGGAACAAAGCGAGGCGCTGGCTGAAGAACTGAGAAAAACACAGATCGTGCTATGGCAACGCAAAAAGGCAATAAACAAGGCAAAAGCGATGGCGGCATGGGTTGGGGCAGTTCTGTTCGTAATCGCGTGGATGTGGGGACTAATAATTCTAATAAGAATGAGTCAGACGTATCGCTCATTGTCGTTTTATGTATCGCAATAATGGCGTTGACGTTTGTTTTAGTTTTGCCGCTATTGGGCATAATGTACATGGACATGAACAACGCGACCGGCGCGGCGGTTCAAGAAATTAAAAAGATGCGTGAGTTACGAGCAAAAATGTTACTGATGATGCAAGGGGAATAGTATGTTGCCGATTGTTGCTGGCATTGTTTCGAACTTGATTAATAACGGAATGCACAAGGTTGCGGATCAAGTCATCGAAAAAGGCGTTGATGCTGTCCAGGAAAAGCTAGGCATGGAACTGAAGCCGGAGGGCGAAGCCACGCCGGAATACAACGCCAAGCTACAAGAAGAAGCAAACCGCCACGCTGAATTTATGGCTGAGCTGGACGAGAAATCTGCCCAGCGAGCAACAGATATGCAAATGGCAGCAATGAATTCACCTGATCCGCTAGTTCGCCGCCATGTGTATCTTTATGGCTGGTTCATCACTATTGTTTCGTTCTTGTATTTTTTTATGGTTTCCTTCATGCCGGTGGAAAACAAGAACCGCGACTTTATCAATATTATTTTGGGATTTTTGATCGGCACAGCCATCAACAGCCTGATTCGCTTCTGGTACGGATCATCAAACAAAAGCCAAGAAGATACCGACAAAAAAATGAAAGACATTAAATGACACCATCCAGCCCCTTGCTGGTTGCTGCCAAAATAAAAGACGCAGAAAAATGGCTGCAACCAATTATCGAAACGTGCGTTGAATTCGAGATCAACACACCGCAGCGGGTTGCGGCATTTCTGGCGCAGACTTCGCACGAATCGGGCGGCTATACCATGCTGACCGAAAACCTTAACTACAGGGCGGCAACTTTAGCTGCCTGCTGGCCAACCAGGTTTGCCGAGCTGGGGCCAGACAAAAAGCCAAAGCGCGGCGACAAGGGTGCGCTGATACCGACCAAGCTGGCCCTATCAATTGCCAATAAGCCAGAACAGATTGCAAATCTGGTGTATGGCGGCAGGATGGGCAATGGTCCTGCGCAGTCAGGCGAGGGCTGGAAATTTCGCGGCAGGGGTGCCAAACAGCTCACGGGCAAAGATAACTACAAACGTTGTGGCGATGCGCTGGGGTTGGATTTAATCAACAATCCTGATCTGTTACTTGAACCGATCAACGCGGCGCGGTCGGCTGGCTGGTTTTGGAAAACAAATAACCTATCGCCGTTCGCCGATGCTGAAGACGTTAAGGGCATGACGAAAAAAATAAATGGCGGCTACATTGGGCTGGAGGCGCGTCAGGCGCTTTACAACCGCATCATAGCCGCCACCAAAACTACTTAACCAGGCGGTAAAACCATTTATCAGCACGGCGCTGGCAGGTAATTTGATACCCTGCCTGCCGAAGTTCGCTGACGATGCTGTTGACTGCGCACACGCCAGCGCGTTGAATAATATCCAATGTGGTGTACTCGCCGCCCTTTTTAAGCAGTTTGTACACCCGCTGGAGCCGGTCCGACTTGTCAAAGTTAGCGGCGTTCATTAGTTAAATTCCGGGATGTCATCGTCAAAATCCACCGGCTGACGCTGTGGCACCGTCAATCCACTTTCTTTGGGCTTTGGGTCGTTCATATATGCCCAGCCGTCCCAGCCACCTTCCTTTAGCGGTATGACATCGAGCTTCAACATTTCGCCGTTGCGCGTGGCAATAATCGAGCCAATCCGCTGGTAGCGGTTTTTTTGCTGGCCCTGTGCGTTGGTGTACTGACCGACGATGCAGCTAATTTCTTTAATGACTTTTGACATTTTATTCCCCTATGATTTTGCGTAGTGCTGCAACTTTGGCATCGACTTCAGCCAAAAACTTTTTGACTTCAATTTCTGTTTCTTTAATCCATTTATCGTCACGCTCAACACGGTAAACAAAAAGCTGGGCTTTAGTCGGCATCCGTGGGTCGAATACAACGTAGTCGCACCAGAACCGCCCAGCGCAGGCCATTTGCCACTGCATTTGCGAGAAATACTTGGATTCCACCGGATCGGCTGACAGCCAGCATTCCAGCGCGGTCTTGCTGTCGGGGCATTTAATCTCGACCATGCCGTCAGCGCCCACCAAGCCGTCAGGCGAGGCGCCAGAGGCTTCGATGGTTGGGTGCGGTATGAAACCCACTTCATCCACTAAAACGCCCTTAGAGGCTTCGTAAGCCGCCCGTGCGAAGGGTTCCTGATCGATACCCCATTGCATTGCGGCGCTGGTAAACCCTTCGGATTTGGTGCCGGTGATCCGTTCCAGCACGAGCTGGGTCAGGTAATTGCCGCGATCTGCGCCGTAGCCGGTCTTAGTCCGCGCCAGCACTTTGTGCAAGCTGCTGGCGGTCACTTTGCCCAGGCGTTGCTGGAACCAATCTTCTGTGCGTTGCTCATCCATTTGCTTTTTCCTTTTTAGCGCGTTCGACACGGGTTTTTTTTGCTGCGATTACTTTGGCCTGCAATTCCTGATGCTCGCCGCAAGCCTCAATTGCTGCTTTAAATACGACCGCCAGCTCCTCGCTGTTGGCGCTGGCATCAATGGCTGACAGGTGGTCGGTAATGTCTGGCAGCGGTTTGCGGCGGCTGGCAGCGTTGCCATCGTCATCTTCGGGCGCGATACCGCAAGCAGCCATCAGCGAATAGCGTCGGGCATAGGTCAACGCCGAGCCGTAGCCTTGCGGGTCTTGTTTGCTGGCCGGAACGTGGAGCTGACCGCAGGACATAATTTCGCCGCTTTCGTGGACAAATACAGTTTCGATAATGATCCCATCGCTGCACATACTGGTGCGCTGGGTCATGGCGATATTGTTGTTGTTTAAGGCATCGATGACCGCTTCGACGCAGGCCGACAGGTCGGCGTAGCGTGACCGGAAATGCGGGTTGGTGGCTGATTTAAGCGCAGGACCGAATTCGCGCTGGGCTTTGACAAACGCTGCTGCTACTTTGCTAAAGGTTTCCATATATTCCTCTTGTCGCTGTACGGTTTCATAAAATTGTTGTTGTGTCATGGCTGCACCATTATTTCTTGCCCTACTGAGGCGGGTTTAACGATTACGGCTGCGTCTACCAATGCTGGTTTTTCTTCAATGGGTTGTTCAATTACTGGTGGGTCAACTGGTTCTTGGCCGAGCGTCCAGACCGCTAGGTATCCAGCTATGAATACCGGCACGGCTACTACAAACGCGGTTGACTTGAGCAGTTCCATTTAGAAGATCGCCATCGCTACCCACAGCAGTGGGTACAAAACGGCGGCGATACAGACTGCCGCCAGTGCCAGGACGAGGTCGGAAGGTTCGCGGTTCATGCTGTGCGCACCGTAAAGCCTTGCGCCTCGAGCTGGTCGGCCAAGCTAGGTGCCGCGCTTTTGCGTACCTGGATGCTGATTGCGCCGTCGAAACGGGCTTTGGCTGCCGTGGTTTCGGCCACGAAGGTGATCGTGGTGTCGTTGAAATCGGAGGGGAGGATAACGAAGTCGATAAACATAAAAACTCCTAAAAAGACCCGTGAGGGCATGGGTAGATATTCAGCTAGATTTACGCAAATGTCAAACGGTCAATCAACATATAAGCAACAGCGAAGGATTCGGCTTCTGCCTGCGTGCCGCAGCGTTCGATTGTTTTGCCGGTTTTCTGGTTTTCGCTGATAGTCCACTCGACCACGCACCAGACTGGGCGCTGGTCGGCATCGTCGTAGTATTCAACTGTGTACATGGCTGTCCCCTAAAAAAGCCGGGTTTCCCCGGCTGGTTGATTAACGCTTGTTGCAATTTGCCGCTACGTTTTCAAAAAATCTTGCTCCCTTGTATGCGCTACCTTGCTGAGTTCCGGGGCAAGAACATTGAATGATTAAGCCGTATCGTGGGTCAATAAATGCTGGATGCAGTTTTGTTCCTGATCTGCCGATTTTTACTGAACCTTGCTTATTTATTTGGTTGTCCATTTGTTTCTCCTTTGATAATGTTGTGCCGGTATGACAAATTTAAGCTAGCTTTACACCCATGTCAAGCTATCTTTGCAAAATAATTTAATCTGGCTTAAAATCCGCGCATGGATACTAAAACCGCGATCAATTTAGCTGGCAGCGCCTCAGAGCTTGCCAAACTGCTAGGCGTTAGCAGACAGGCAATTAGTCAATGGGGCGAAAAGCTGCCACAGCAGCGGATTTGGCAGCTACAGGTCTTGCAACCTGGCTGGTTTAAGTAGTGCTGTGGTTGGTATAGAATGCCGTAAGCGCCGTGGAAAGCGCATAGCGGGTCGGAAAGTCAGTCTTCTTCGGGCTGGTCTATTCGACCGTATCTAAACCCGCAACGGGTGCGACCTGCCGGAATTTCCACCGGATAGGCCAGCACCGAAGGAGATTGATTTGCATTTTTACCAATTTAATATTGGTGACTATCGCCGCGATACCTTTCACCTGTCTCTGCTTGAGCATGGCATTTATCGCCAATTGCTTGACACTTATTACCTAAATGAAAAGCCTTTAGCGGTCAATTCTGCGGTCGTAATGCGAACGCATAACGCTCGCACAAAAGAGGAAAAAGCCGCTGTTTTGGCGGTGCTGGAAAACTTTTTTCTTTTGACCGACGAAGGCTGGGTTCATCGGCGGTGTGAAAAAACCATTTCGGCATTTCACGAAAAGTCAGAAAAGGCGCGGCATTCCGCTGAATCGCGCTGGAGCAAACGCAATGCGAACGCATACGAAACGCAATGCGAAGGCAATGCTAACCATAAACCAATAACCAATAACCAAGAACCAATAAAAAGAGCAGAGAAGCAGCGCGGGACGCGCTTGCCTGCCAACTGGGAACCCAGCGACGAAGATATTGCCTATTGCAAAAAAGAAAGACCCGATCTGCAATGGCAGCGCGTGGCCGAGAATTTCCGCGATTACTGGCTTGCCCAGGCTGGCAGCAAAGCGGTCAAGATGGATTGGTCGCGGGTTTGGAAAACGTGGGTGCGAAACGAAAAGGGGGCGCGGACGTTCGAAAGCGCCAAAGACGCAGGCCGCCGAAAGGTAGCTGAAGCAATTTTAGGAAAGGTAAGCCATGACGACCGAATTATCGACCTCAACTAACCCGCTGCCTGATCGGTGGATCGACGCGCTGTTTGTAAAAATGATTAACTTTTATGGCAGCAAATTCACCGAAATGTGGCGCGACACCGACATTGATGCGGTCAAGGCACTTTGGTCGCACGAGCTGGGCAAACTTAGCCGCGAGGAAGTTACCAAAGGCGCACAGGCGCTAATGACTTTGGAATGGCCGCCGAGCCTGCCGCAGTTCATCAATCTTTGCCGCCCAAAGCTAGATGCTCAAAAAGCCTTCACAGAGGCATTAAACGGGCTTATGGCGCGAGATCGAGGCGAGGTTGGGGTATGGAGCCATCCAGCGATTTTTTGGGCTGCTGTGCGCGTTGGTGCGTTTGATATAAAAAACGCAACTTACTTGCAAATTAAAGGTCGGTGGGAAAGCGCACTCGGTGATGAGTTAGAAAAATCGCAATGGCCTGAAATACCTAAACCTGTGGTTTCTTTGCCGCCGGTTAAAGTTTCTGCTGAAGTTGCACAAAAATATCTTGCAAAGATGCAAGTTCATAAGTCAGAATCAAGCCACATTGACCATAAGCGATGGGCAAAGAAAATTATGGAACGGCACGAACATGGCGACAAATCTCTTTTGCCGGTTCAGGTGTCGATGGCCAAGGCAGCGTTAAACGCACCGACATAAGGGGAAAGAATGAGAAAGAATCCGATACCACCGCACGCGCTGATGGACGATCTGCGCAACAGGTTGCATTGCGTCAACGATTGTGAGCTAGCGCGTGAAATTGGTTGCGCGCCTAGCATGATCTCAAAGTTCCGGCACGGCACTTGTGCGGTATCGGCGGCGTTGATTTTGGATATGCACGAAAAGTTTGGTATGTCGGTGGCTGAAATCAAAATGTTGATTCAGAGGGCAGAAGATGAACGTAACCTTTGCTGAGATTATTTTGCTGGTCGCAGGTGGGTTGATGGGCGCTGGCCTTATTTTTTTTATTGCTGGCTGGTTGGCGGTGCTGTTGCTTGATGACCCGAATGAATGAATACACCTGGTCGGAAGAATGGCGGCGAATTACGGAAGCAAAGTTTTGGGTAGCGCAGTACAAATTGCACCGGAAAGAACACGGCGCAAAAGAAGCGGCAAAGTGGTGGGAAGATATAAAGCGCCAGATTGCCGCCAAGCGTGGGCAGAAGGCTGTTGAAACTTTGATAGATGACATGAATGCGCTTAAAAAATGAAAGACCCATTCAAGATTGACAGCCCGACCTGTATTAGCTTTAGCGGTGGCCGCACCAGCGCTTATATGCTTTGGCGCGTATTGCAGAGCAACGGCGGGTTTCCTGCCGAGGCAGTTGTTTGCTTTGCGAACACCGGCAAGGAGGACGAGGCGACGCTGCGCTTTGTGCGCGACTGCGGTGAGCAGTGGGGCGTGCCGATCACTTGGCTCGAGTACCAACGCGAAGAACTTGGCTACAAGGTGGTTAGCTTTGATACAGCCAGCCGCAACGGGGAGCCGTTTGAGGCGTTGCTGGCCAGAAAGCAATACCTGCCATCGCCCGTGATGCGGTTCTGCACGGTCGAACTGAAAATTAGGCCAATGGCCAAGTACCAGTTTGACATCGGCATCACCGACTCCAAAAGCGAGGGCGAAACGACTGCAATGGTCGGGATTCGCGCTGACGAGCAGCGCAGGGCAGCGAAGATCCCAGACAAGGGCCGACTGCCATTGGTGACTGCTGGCGTGACCAAACATGATGTATCTGCGTTTTGGAGGGCGCAGCCGTTTGACTTGGAGCTGCCCAACAACAACGGCGTGACCATGCACGGCAACTGTGACCTGTGCTACCTGAAACCCACACACCAAGTGGTTAGCCTGATCGCAGAAAAACCAGAGCGGGCCATATGGTGGGCTCGGATGGAGTCCACGCACATCAACAAAGCAATCAACGACTCAGGGCGGTTTCGGAAAGACCGCCCGACCTACGCCGAGATGGCGCGGTATGCCAAGCAGCAAATAGACATGTTTGACCAGGCCGAGGAAGCAGTGGCTTGCTTTTGTGGTGATTAAATGCGCAGAGCAGCAAGAGTAGACAAAAACCATGAAGATATTGTCCAGGCACTTAGGGCTGCTGGCGCAACGGTTCAGAGTTTGGCTACGGTCGGTAGCGGTGTGCCGGATTTACTGGTCGGATTCAGGAAACAAACATTTCTGGTCGAGATCAAAAACGGTGAAGCGTCGCCAAGTGAAAAAAAGCTAAACCCAGCGCAGGTAATCTGGCACTACAACTGGAACGGTGGACCGCTGGCGGT
>Ga0181352_1000695_pt1 | contig 14033 bp, 26 predicted proteins | sample Fa13VDMLBSN_FD_130103 | JGI IMG/M metagenome (GOLD analysis project Ga0181352, IMG submission 130103) | Freshwater viral communities from Lake Michigan, USA - Fa13.VD.MLB.S.N | ecosystem: Environmental > Aquatic > Freshwater > Lake | place: USA: Michigan | collected 2013-09-23 | reverse complement strand
GAATCTTGTCATCTGATCAAAAACAATATCTATTGTTCTTTCTTCAGATTTTACTTGTGTTAAAATATTAAATAAAGTTTCTTTTGCGTCGTCATCACAATAATGATTTAGTCTTAAAAATGTTGATTTTTTTTCAAAGTGATTACCAACAAATCTTTGCTCATATTTTTGGTGTTCGGCAGTTCTTGCTTGTTTTGTTAAATCTGCAACATCTTCAACATCTATATCTTTTCTATTTTTTTGTCTATTTATAATTCGTTTTGTTTCAGTATCGTCATAATCGTCATCCCATACGAAATCAGAAATTAGTTTTAAATAACTTATTGTTCTACCTTCATCTTTAAGTGCTAAATCAACTATTACAGGAAACATCCCAACATTTTTGAATCTGAAGTACCTATCTAAATCATCCATAGCAACATCAAGTTCAACTTTATCGTCTTCACTTAATTTTTTTCTCATCTCATAAAGACTACAGAATGGTTTATTTTCTTTTTGATTATAACATAGTTTTTGTGTTGTACTAGAATATCTTTTTGCCAATTCATTAAGTTGTTCGTATTGTTCTTCTGTGATAACTATGTTAATTTTTTTTGACTCATTGGTTTTATTTTTTTTCTTTCCTTTTTCTGGTATTTTGTGTTCTTTTGGTGTAATGTCTATTCCTATTTTCTTACCAAAAATAATTAAAAATGGTGTAACAGGAATTGGTATAGGTATTATTGATATAACAACCATTAAAAGGTTTTTAATTACATCGCCAGACTGTCCTTGAATAAACTCAATATCTTTTTTATCTAAGTCAAACTCTCTTGTTTTTGAATATGATTTTACTGCATGGGTTAATATTCTAGCCAAAGCCCTTGTTTCTTCCATTTCAGACTTAGCTCTATTTTTAATTTCTTTGAACTTGGATAATATTTTTTGTATTACTCCGTCTTCACCTTTATTTTCGGATATATATAAATCCCTTTTTTTAAATTCCATAATAATAAATACCATAGAAACAAAAAAAGTCAGGAGTTAATCCTGACTTTTACTATATAATAGATGGGTTTAAACTAACCCGTAAAGTGCCGCTTTATCACCCATCAATTCTATCGCCTTGGCAACCGCCTCATCTTTAGTTTTTAAATTACCTAAAGAAAGTTTTTTTGCATGTAGGATATTATACACCGTTGATTTTACATCGCCCTTTGTAAACTTATACTTACTCTCTTTTTTAGGTTTCATAGTATCTTTTGCATAGATATCCAAATAACCAACTTTGCAAATGTAACGTCCTTTGTTTCCTGATTTTGTTGCCATAATTTTTCTTGTTTATTTTTAAATGATTTATAATAGTACAAATGTATAAAAACTATTTTAATTAATCAAACAATTATTCCAAACTTCTTTTATTAAAATGAAAATTATAGTATGGTGACATTTTTTCATCGTTATATAAACCCAACATTTCAAGCATATTTAGTAATTCCACAGAAATTTCGTGTCTATATAGTTGAGTTATTTTGTATTCATTACCATCTTTTTTATCAACATCAATGAATAGTTGTAATATTGGTCTTCTTGCACCTTCGTTTTGTTTCAAATAATAATCATGTAGACTAAAATCTAAAGATATTCCCTCACCATACGTTTCTGAAAGTTGTGACATTAATTTTATTGCTGTTTTTATACCTTCAATGTCAAATCCATTTTTTTCTAATTCATCTTCTTTAGATTCTTTTAATCTTTTTTTTCTTCCTTGACAATGCGCTTTTTGGGAAAAACCTTTTGGGTTACTACAGTCAATACTTTTTTTATATTTCTCTGACCATTTTTCTGTAACCTCTTCTTCTTTTTTATAGTTTTTCCAAAAGTTTTCAAGTTCGTCGTAGTTATGTTTTTCTTTTGCAGAATCATAACCACACATATGACATAGATAGGGGTGTTTATCTTCTTTTTCTATTTTCCATGAGTGTTCACACTTATCGCAACTAAATTTTTTAGATGCGTTTTCTTTAATTTGTTCAAGTTGTTTTTGTGTTATAATTACCTTCATTATATATAATCATAAAACAGTTCATTTATGTTTTTTCTTGTTCTGTCCCAATCTGGGTATTCAGGTATTCTAAAATCAATACATTCAATATCATCATTATTAATCATACCAACCATCAATTCAGTTAAACTACCATAATATTCTAAAAAAGAATCACTATACGAGCTTCCTTTATAATTTTCTAAAAATGTTTCAACTAAATTTCTAAAGTTTCTAATTTTAATATAACTGTCATATCTAGTTACTTTACTACCATCGCTCTTTGTAATTTCTCTTGGTACCTCATCAATTCTTCCTTCAAAGTATTCATCTAAACCACCATAAACTAAATCGTATATTTCATCTTCATATGAACTATTTTCCGCTTGCCAGTATAAACTTGTAAGATTAGAACCTAAATCATCTAAGTCTTTATTACATAATTCATTAATCGCCCCTTCATCATTAAGTAAACCATTTAAGTCTTCAGCCGTTATTATAAAATAACCTTCGGTTCCTTGTTCTTCAGAAAGGCTTTGAAAAAAGTCAGAATCGTAATCCTCTAATGATAGTTCTATGTTACCTATTTCTTTAAATATAATATCTTTAAGTGCAGTAATATTTGCGTCGTTTAACTCATCGATTGTATTATATGGTTTAACACTTGAATCGTAATACCAATCATGTCCTAATCCATCTTCTCCAAGAATAAGTTTTGCAACATATCTAGCACCCTCGCCACGAGATGATCCACAATATAGAATTGACAATTCTTCTCTATCTCTTAAATAAAGATAAAACCCGTCACGTCTTATACTTACATCGGTTAACAGATTTTCAGTGATGTATTCCATCGCCCATTCATAATTGTTTTCTAATTGGTATAATAGATAATGGTTTTTAAACTCTTCAGGAAGATAATCATAGTTAGTATTTGATATTACTCCACTTTCAATACAAAACTCCCAAAGTTCGTCATCAAAATCTCTTGATGGTACTTGTCCTAAATCTATTTCATCTAATAAATTATATTTTTTTACATAATTTAAAAAAGTTATTAAATCATTAAAATATGGTTCAATTTCATCCTCATATTCACCATTATTAAACTTTTCAATTAAATCTCTTACTACATCTGCACTCATAATTAAAACTGTATTGGATCATTTTCAAATTGAATTGTTTTATCATCAAGTATTGTATATTTACCTTCAGTTTTTTTGAATACATAAACATCATTTTTATCAGATGATGCAAATACAAAATAGTCTACAGGTTTTTTATCTAAATTTTTTATATTGTAACTTTCAACTTTATAACCATTTTTAATTTTTTCAAAATTACCTAAAGGTTTGACTTGGAATTTTGCTTTGTCTCCATTTTCATTAACCATAACAAAATCAACTCCATCCCTATCATTTTTAGATCCAGGAACTGATCTACCTTGTAAAGTCCACCCTTTTATGTTTTTTAAAACGTTTGTTAAAAAATCATATGCCTTTCTTTCATTAAGTTCTCCCTGATATAGTGATTCTACATTTTTTTCAATTAAATCTTTTAATATTGGTCCATCTTTAAAAATTTTGTTTCTATTTCTTGACATCCATTTTATGAATTCTTCCATCACATTGGTGTTACTCATAATGTTTCCTGTTTCTTTTTCGTATAAACCAACAATAGTTTTTCTAACTTGTGGGTTTGTGTCAAAGTAATTTAATATTGACCAATCACCACCTTCGGGATCATAATCATTTAAACCTTTTTTTTGTAATAAGTCATAAACGGTATGAACGTTAATAACTCCACCTCCACCACCAGGCCCTCTACTTTTATCACTATCCCAATTTGACTTATATAAATCTTTTAAAATGAAATAAACTTTTTCTTTGAATCTTTTTGTGAACTCGTCTGAGTTTAGGTTAATTGGTTCGCTGTCCCCTGTAAATAAAGAAAGTTGCTCGTCGCCTTCGACTAACATCAATTCTTTTATTCTATTTATATTTTCTTGTAATTTCTCCATTATACTATTTGAAATTCATCTATTTCTTGATATTCGGTTTCTTCATAATATTGTGTGTGATAAATTGACACGTCTTTAGTTTCTAAATTAATAAGAACTGTACCGTCAGCCCCTTCATTATTTTCCCAACCACCGTGATATAAATCTATCATTTCATAAGCAATATTTAATAAATCATCATTGTATGGTAGATTACTATCTATTTCACCACTATCACCATATCCATTATATGGAAATTCAAACTGAGTTTTACCGCCATGTTCATCAATTAATTTTTGAATGTATTCTTCATCAATTAATTTATTATATAGTCTTTCTTGATTTCCAGCATACCAAGGTAACGGTTGATTGACTACTTCATCAAATGTTTTTGTGTTTTCAGATTCTTCTCCTTTTCTAACATAAGCATCAAAACCTAAGGTAAATATTTTAGTTTGTGGATTATATTGTAAATTAACATTTCCACTTCTTGCATAATCATCATCTAAAAAATCATAAAAATTATCTTCATTACTTTTAATTATATCATCCGCTAAATTAGACAAAAGATTATAACCAGGTTCTTCAGGTGATAAATCATCTTTTCTTTCCCATCCACCTGATCCATTAGGTGTTGGTCCTTCTATATAATCTATTCCGTCATCGTAGTAAACATAAGCAGACCAATACATTCCTGCATCACCTAAAATAGCATTTAAGTATAGGTTATATTTTTCTAATACTTTTTTTTGTTCTTCTGTTAAATTTATATTTTTCATTTTTCAATTTTTCTAATACTTTGTATAGAGTCATCTGTAATTTCACTATCATGAACATCTGTATCAAAATTACTTCCCTCATAATAATAAAATTCATCATTATTATTTAAGGAATATAACATATCCGAATCAACAGGATAATAACTTTCAATAATATTACTGTAATAATTTGTTCTATAAACCCTTTCAGACTCTTCATGTATGACTTCATATTTTGCTAAAGAAGGACGAACTATTGGTTTTGTTTCAAAATCAGGATTATCGTTCCACAATTGAATGAAGTATGATCTGTCAGTATAATTTTTTAATTCTACACCAAAGTAACCACAAATATTAGTTAATTAATCATAACAATCTACATCAAATGGTTCATAATCAAAATCACAATCACCCTCTTCTTGTCGATTTATCATTTCTTTAAGAATTAATCTTAAAACATTATCAGGTAATTTAGTATAATCCATTTATATTTTTATTTATAAATATTAGTCATTAAAATTTATGGTAACCATTTCTTCGTAAATCTCTGCTCTTGAGTATTCAACGTGACTCATTTTTATTTTATTAATTTTAAAATCAACATAAATTTGTCCTCTTCCACCGTCTTCTAACTCGTAACCTCTTTCAAAGGTGTTTATCATTTTATAACATAAATCTTCAATTATTCCTGGTATTTGATTTTCACCTATGTTACTTTTTACGTCATCGTCAATGTAGCCACTATCTCCCCCACCTTCATAAGTTGCTAAAAATATAGCACCTTTTTTATACCAATCATCAATTTCTGTTTGAGTTTCAGAAGATGGTTTATAATTTTCTAATATATCAGAAATAGATTCTTCATATTCCCTATCTTGACTAGTATAAACATCGTAACTCATTGATATTTCTAATTCATTAGTTTTAGGGTATATAGAAATAAACAACCATCCGTGTTCTGTTACGTCATCCGCCTTTTCATCATCAATATAATCCCAAAGCAAATCAATATTAATTATTTTTTGTAATACAGAAATAAAAAAATTCTCTATTACTGGTGTCATTTCAATTTGTTGCCCACCACCATAAAACATCATATTTTTATCCCAATAAATTTTATCACCTAACATAAAATCAGAATCATATGAAAATTGTCTGTCATCTGAATATGCTTGAAGTAATAAACAAAATTTTTTAAACTCTGTTTTTAATTTTGGTGTTTTTTCAAATTCATTTTTAAGAAGTGCTTCTAACTTACCCATACTATTAAATACTTTTAATCTTCAAACTCTAATTTTTGAGTTCTAATTGCCCACATAGGGCGTTCTTTCTTTTCGATAATTTGAATCCATTCTTTGGCAGATGGTATATACCCATCACAATCTTCTTTAACGTGTTGTTCACCAACGTATCTGGTGTATACAGTTTTACCGTCACTATTTACAAACTGTGATCCGAATCTTTGTTCCATCTCAAATATCCCTTCAGAATGATGTCTAAACGCTCTGTGAAATGAATGTCCATACCATCCCTTAGTTTCATCTAACCAGTCATGAAGATGCATATAATCTTCCCATTTTCCGCCAAACTTTTTGGCAGAACTTTTTGCATGTAATATTGGGTGTGCCATAATATTTTTGATTTAATTATAAGTTTTTTTGATCAGAAGGTAAATTATCATATTCATCATAACCATAAAAAGTAAGATAAAAAGATATTGGGAAATCAGTAACCATGTCTTCAATTAACAAATCATGTAAACGTGTGATATACCATTCAAATTCACTATAGTCATTTTCGGCCCAATCATAGTAATAGTCATCGTCATCTTTTTGTATGTCAGTTATTATAACATTTATTGATGCAACAGTTCTATCACCTTCACCTAAAACTTTTCCAACTTCCATGTAATATTTGAAACTATATTCTTCATAGATTGTTTCATTATCGTCCCATGAAGTAACATCATCTTCAAAAGATGTTTCAAAGTCTTGATTTTCGTAAACTTTTTTAAGCGTATTTTTTATTTTTAAATTTTCTTCTATCATGATTGTCTTTTTGGCATTATAAAATTTAAAAAATATCTGATTGTTTTAATTATTCTTTGTCTATTTTTATCTAAATAATTAGTATTGTATGTTCCTAAATCCGCAATTTCATTCTCCTCTAACATATTAATGATTTTTCTTTCCATATCTTTTCTATTACTAAAAGAATTAAATCCGTAACCCGGTAAATCACTGAATGAAATCTCTGTAACATTAATTGGGTATTCGTCGTCACCAATTTGTCTTTCTTTTTTTTCTGCTCTTCTTAATAGAAAATTCATAAGTTTTCTATCAATTTCTTCATGTTTGTTTGTAATGTCTTCTTTATCAGACTCAAATAAAAAAATTCTTTCCATAATCATAAATATCTATTCGTTCAATATTGGGAATTGATCGATTAACTCGTTAAACGCAAAATTAACAGGAATATTTTCTTCTAACAAAATATTAAAGAAATCTTTAGATTTTTTTTCTGTTACAATATCAAAAAAAAGTTTTGATAACTCGGATTGAAAATCTTTATGGTGATATGCCAATCCGGTTATCTCTTCTATTTTACCCCAAACTAAAGTTATTTTGACTCTACCTACTCTACCAATGTCTATATAATTTCTATTATTGTATGTTTCATTTGAGTCATGCAACATTATTTGCTTATGTTTTGGATCATAGGTTATTTCGTAAAAGTTTCTAACATAATCTCTTATTGCGTTTTTTATTGCCATATAAGATAAATATGTTTTTTACTTTTTGAAATTTAATAGTGTTTCAACCTCTTGATTTTTTGTTTCAACGATTGGTTTCCATTCCCCTTTGTAAGTTATACCCCTTACAGGTTTATTATCAATCCAAACATATTCCTCGTCTTCCAAACATCTTGGTTTGTCAGTGATTAAATCATGAAACTTAAAACCGTGTCTCCATAACCAAGCAAGTGTCACCCCCTTATCTTTATATTCTCTTGCCGTAAAGAAAACTATTTTATTCCCTTCACTATATAGTTTATTTATTTCTTCTTTGGAACCTTCGTATGGTTTAGCATCTTTATACAAATGACTATCTTCATTTTTAATGTCATCACATACCGTTCCATCAATATCAATTAAATAAACTCTTTTTTTCATATACCTAAATTGTTTTTGTAGTTCATATCCAAAATATAAGTCTTTAAGTTTTTAACTAAAGATTCAGCATCAATTTTTTCATACATGTCAGGGTATCTATCTGCTAATTGATTATTATCTTCCATATCACGACAACTAGAAAGTATATCTTGTAACATAGATTTTAACATATGTTCTTTATTATATGCATCGTTCACCACTCTATCTAAAACTTGTCCTTCAAGTTCTTGACAATACTCAATTAATTCTTCAACAGGCCCAAAACCCGTTAGGTGTTCATTACCTTTGAATATCTGACTTATACTTTTCATTTTAAGTAATTTATAATCTTTTCTTTAACTCCTGATTGTTTAATACCTTCGTTTGATTTTGGTGTTAATACAAAGTTATCAATAGCCCAATCATCTTTCCACGATTCACCAATTTTACCCATGTTCAAATCATCAACAGAAACCCAATGTGTAAATTCAGGGTGATCGTGAAGATATTGTTTAATTTCAATAGTTCGTGTTTGCTCTAAATCCCAACGTGGAGACCAAATGAATAAATTACCATGAACTGTACACTTACCTATATTTGGTGTTAGTGCAATTGGTTTTTTACTAATACCTTGTGATTCATAGTAATCACCAAGTTCTTCTAAAGTTGCATGTAATTTCCAATCTGAAGAAACCACTATCTCACAACCTGTCTCTTCAATTATTTCATTAAGTACTTTAATCGCTTTTTTATCAAAATCATCAAAACGAACAAATACTGGAGCATCTTTTTTCTCCTTACTACTATCAGGATTTTCACTACGGTATTTTGCCCATTTCTTTGTTCGTCCTCCCCAATTATTGGATAGACAAATTACCCCGTCGTGATCTAAAAATATAACTTTCATAATACAAATATAGTAAAATTATTTTAAATAAACAAACCCCACCTTGTGAGTGGGGTTTTATGTGACTTATTTCAAAGATTAAAAAAGGTTCAAAAAGAAGAGGTTTAAGGTTTAAGTGTAATGACTTTTGAAAAGTTGAATATTGAATTTGGGACTATTACATTATCACAATCATTCATCCTGCCTGTAGACTTTCAAGAAGTAAAAACCATGATTTTTAACCTTATCAACAAATCACATTATATTTCAGTATTTGAATTAAATACGTCTAATTTGTCTTGAATGTCTTCGATGATTGCTTCAATATCTTTTATTGTTTCATTTCTTTCAAGTAATGAAATCTCTGAAGTTAAAACTAACTCACTTTCCATTCGGTATCTATCTTTGTTTGATTTACCTTCCGTACAATCCATTTTTTTAAGGGACTGAACCATAGATTTTAATTCAGCCATATAAAAAATGTCTTCGAGTACTGGTGTGTTTGCAATATGTATTTTTGCCTTTAATTGTGATAATTCAGCTCTATCCTTCATTATCTGATTTCTTAACTCATTTGTGCTGTAAGGTCTGTTATTACCAAGTTCAATTGAGTTATAGTCTTGCATAAGTTTGGTGTTCTCTCCAATACTTTTTACAAGTTTGTTTTTTTCTTTAAGTGCTTGTTTAATATTCATAATGATTAATTATATAAATTTATATTTTAACTGTCAAGCTATTTTATTATTTCTTCAACCTTTAAACACCAGGGATTAAAAAAGTTTTCTACATCACATAAACTAACAATATGTGTTTCTGCGTTGTAATACAAATCGCCATTTTTTATTGGTTCCAAAAGTTTAGTTAGGTATGTTTTTCCTTCATATTCAACATACAACTTTTCATCTCTGTGTTCATCACAAAGAGTATATACCCACCCTTTAATTTTATGTTGGTTCCCATTTTCTCCACATACTTCACAAACATTAAAAGTTTCTTTTTCGGCTTCAACAACAAAATGAAATCCGTTCTCAGGTAAATTATCAATAAAAATACTCATACCCCCAAATTTCTCCTTTACGTTAATAAAACTTTTATCCCATCCCATTTCTATTAAAACTTCAAAGAGTCTTTGGAGTATACCTAACCAACCGTTCCCTATCCCAAAATACCTTCTTTCTTTAATTGGTGATAAGTGTGGTTTATGTGATATATTAATACCTCCTATCTTTTCAAGAAAGTTTTCAAATTCATAATCTGTTCTGTGATTATTGTTCATTCTTATTCCCATTTTTTTTGTACATTTTAAACATACTTAAAGCATTAAATAAAGTCCAATAAGAATCCCAAAAACCACCTCTATCATCTAAGAATATATTTGCATACAACTTACCATTAATTCCGTATGGTTTATCCCACTCAGGATGCATTTTGTTTACCCCATGAACAGTAATACCTAATTCCTCAACTTGTTGTTTTGAATTCTCTAACTGATATTCACTTCTTGCAGTATTAATTAAAAATATGATACCATGTTCTTGACATTCCAAAATCAAATCAACCATTTTTTTACAGTTGTCTTTAATTTCTTCGTTGTATGGGATGATAGTATCATCAAGATCACAAGCAATAATGATTTTACCATTTTTAATCCATTCGGTTACTAACCTATTAACATAAAAATTTGCGTGATGTCTCATTTAATCAATCTTAATAAGATTCATAATTCTTAATTGTGCTAATAATGCACAACCCCATCCCATGGCTGCAACCCAGTTTTTTAAGTAAATACCCATACCTAAATTAAGGACATAAAGTAATGCCAAAAATATTTCATATTTTCTATTCATAACAATCTTCTTCTTTTATTATTTTTATTTCGCCCATAATTCTTGAGTAGTGTTCTTCTAAATCATACCCACTTTTACCACATTCACAAACTTGCATGTCCCATCTTTTATTAGAATGTGACTCATGTTGTTTGTTACAACTTAAACACTCCCAAGTTATTTTTTTATGTTTTTCCATGTTTTTATTTTCCAAATCCTACTTTACCTGAACCTTTAATTGTTGGTGTTTTTTTCAGCCCTTCAAGGTTTTCAATTGTTTCCTCAAATGTTCTACCCATTACAATAACTGAAATTACAACTTCTTTTAAATGTGACAAAGACATTCCTTCAGTTTTTTTAATCCATTCTTCAATATCGATACTTTTTAAATCTTCTTCATTTAATTTATGTTCAATATATGCCCTTCTAATATCTGCGTTTGGTAATTCCACTTTATAACGTCTGTCAAAACGAGATGGTCGGTTGGTGATTCTCTCCTGTAGTTTTTCAGGGTAATTTGTTGTTGCAATATAAACAACCCCTTCAATTTGTTTTACACCATCAAGTATATTTAGTAGTCTTGCAGTTTGATGTCTACCTTCACCAGCAAGTGAATCGATATCTTCAAGTAGTACTATCAAAGGTCTATTAGGTTCAACCTTTCTGAATGTCGCAATAAATGATGTAAATCTTTCAACATCTTCTTCATCTTTTACGTTAATAACAATACCATCCTTTTCAATTAGTTGTTGTGATATTAATTGAATAATCCCTGATTTACCACAACCTGGTTCACCGTACATTAAAATACCTCTTTTGTGGATGTAGTTGTACTTTTTATAATTTTCTGATCGGTTCCAAAAATTATCAATATCTTTTAAAATATCTGTAATTTCATATGATGGTAAATGGTATAACTCGTCAGTTTTGAATGGCTGTTTTTTAACGGTATATGTTTGTAAATTACCGTTCCATCCAATTTCATAAACCCCGGCAGGGACTTTAGGTACTGTTGGGTATGCTGGTGCATATTCATTATTTTTTAAATTACTCCAACAAGAAGGGACATCGGTATCAATTAAATGTTCGTCTTTAGGTAATTTAAACCCACCAAAAATTGGTTCTTCTTCTGGTAAGGTATCACCATATTCTATGGTTTCTTCAATATATTCTTCACTCATATTATTTTTTTTTAATATTTCTTTTAATTCTTTTCTCCAGTTTCTTTCCATTTTTCAATTTTTTCCCAATCTTCTTTTTTTACTGCTACTCTTATACCATCAATGGTAAAAAATGTCTCGTTAGGAAAAACCATAGGGTCTTCTACTTTTTCAGGATTTATTTTTATAGAACTATAATATACTCCCTCATTTGCAAATCTAACAAATACCTCAATCTTTTCCATTTTCTTTATTGTTACTAAATGATGACATTATTATCCCATATTCTAATGCGATTAAAATCACTCTTCCCCAAATACTTGTAAATAACCACCAATTGAGTGGGTTTAAATCAAAATATATTAAAGAAAATATTGAGTACCAAACAAAATTAAAAACCATTAATTCTGTTATTTTTAAACCTAAAGGTTTTTCTTTTTTATCTAAGGACATAACTATGGATTATAATTAATACTTGTTCAATCCTATCGGTTTTCATGATAACCGCTCTATCCTCTTTAACTATTATATCTCCATACCCAAAATCTTCTCTCATCCTATCTGCTTGGATTTTAATTTCTTTTTTTGCGTTTTCTTCATTTTTAAAAAACCCAAAATAAGCATCGCAATCTCCTGTTTTGTCACATACACCATAAATGATGTCTCTTGCTGGTTGTATCATAATTTATTTGCTATTTGTTTTATTAATATTTCATCTTCATTAGATAGTCTATGATAAGAGTTCCACAATTTTAAAAGGTTATTTCTTAATTCAAATTCTCCTGGTGACTCTTCATCCCCCCTTACAAGTCTTCTGATTTCAGGATTTGGGTGTTTTCCTAATGTCCCGTCATCATATAACCATTCAGCCATATCTCTCTTATCACTTCTATCCATGTCATTGTAGATTTCGTCCATATCTACATGTAATCTTAAGTAAGGCATATTTTAATTTTTTATAAAGTTAATAAAAAAAGGTGACTCCATCAATGGGAGTCACCAACATTATTTTTTTCACCGTATATTAAGTAGTCAGGGTTTATTACTTTAGATACTTTTCTACGATCACCAGTCACAGATTTTACAACTATACCTTCGTGTGGTACTTTAGTTCCTTCTATGAAGTTGTTGAAGACGTACTTATCTTGTTCTTCTTTGTTCCAATTACCTTGGTATAACGACTCAACTTGAGGTAACTGTAAGCAATCAAAGTGTACTGTTTCATTTATATATGGTTGGTATACTCCGTCCACTTCAACATCAAAACCAGCAAACTTAACATCAGTTAAACCGTATTCATAGTTTTTTTGTATTCCTGCTCCGTATATTTCACCGTATATCACAACACCCTCAGTTAAATCATATGGTTCGTAAGTGTCTTTTACGTGATCCCATAATTTACCTCTTATGTCATATTGGTTTGCAACTGTTTTCCATACATCAGTATCGTAGAAACCTTGTGAATCAGAACCTTTTTCAACATTATGTGAACCATAAACATATTCAAATGCCGCCCACTGATTTCCAAATAACATTTTAACACGATCCCATAAAGAAAGTTTTTTCTTTCTAACTATTCCGTAACGAGCATTAGTTCCGTGTAACTTACGAGTTATAACAACCTCATCTTCCTCATTGAACATATCAGGTACATTCTTTTGGTTAGGGAACTTGTAGTAAACGTGGAAGTTAGGGTTTTGGTGGTACTTTATTTTACGTCCACCTACACTCAACTGAACTGTCTTAACTGGTGGTTCGTATTTAGTTATACCCATTTTTTCCATCATGTCCATACCTTCGTAGTACTGATCACCATAACCTGGTATGTATTTAGTAGGTATTAAAAGACATTCAGAATAAACTCCACGAAGTTTAACGGTTCTAACTCGTTGTCCTTTACGAAGATAGTTAGTGACACCCAATTCGTCAGACAATTTTTGTGGTATAACGGCATCAGTAGTTGCAACAACAACAAAATCACCTTCTTGGTATTCCCCTTTTTTGGTTATGGCATTCCAACCACCAACGGTTACTAATTCTATGTTATCAGCACCTGGTATTTCAGATACTGAACCTATCTTACCAACATATGCAACACTATTTTGATTTTCCATTTTTATATATTTTCAAATTCTTTGTTCACTAACTCTATTTCCCCATTTATTCTCTCAAGTTCTTTAGATAACATCTCCCTAATTACTCCTGTGTTGTAAATATTGACTTCACCTTT
>Ga0181352_1000692_pt1 | contig 14058 bp, 25 predicted proteins | sample Fa13VDMLBSN_FD_130103 | JGI IMG/M metagenome (GOLD analysis project Ga0181352, IMG submission 130103) | Freshwater viral communities from Lake Michigan, USA - Fa13.VD.MLB.S.N | ecosystem: Environmental > Aquatic > Freshwater > Lake | place: USA: Michigan | collected 2013-09-23 | reverse complement strand
TGTGTTCAGTCATCGAGTTGCTCCAGTACACGGCGGATTTTGTCGCATACGAGATCGCCGCCGTGACACATACGAAATACCGCTGCGATTCCATCCAGCTCATCCAGCGCCTGCTCCTTCAAGCTCGGCGGCTTGGGTCGGCGGGCGGCGCGGAGTTCTGCTGCGCGGAACGGCCCACGCAAGTTCTTGATTTCGTCGTACCACTCGGGATCCGTAAGTTGTCTGCAACACGCCTCCAGCTCCTGGTCTGCACCCCATTGGGCGGCAAGCGTACAAAGTGCGTTCGGATCAGGTGGGCGCTTCCACGGTTCAGGTTTGGCAATCTCTATCCAGTCTTCAATCAGCTCCGGCGGTGGGGTGATGTGATGTTGCTCAGTCATCGAGCTGCTCCAGTGCGCGGCGGATGGTGTCGAAATCGTCGTTGTTGTGTGGATTCCAATTGCGGTGCATGGCCTCCAGCGCCTGCTCCTTCAAGCTCGGCGGCTTGGGGCGGCGGGCAGCGCGGAGTTCATCAGTAAACTCAGGCTCAATCCAGTGCTTGGCTTTGAACCAATCACAGCACGCCTCCAGCTCTTGGTCTGCGCCCCATTGGGCAGCGCGGGTTGTAAGAAAACGCTCTGAGTCACTCAGTTCGCCGCCAGCGGTGCAACCAAAAAACTCGCCAATCCACTGCAGGACAAGCTCCGATGGCGGTGGTGTGATGGGATGTTGTTGTGTCATGGGTGATTAGTGGTAATGACTACTAGGCTTCAAGTTCATCAGCGAGCAAAAGCAGTTGTGAACAATCGACAACCTCCACATCGAGGAGCTTGTATTTGAGTCGATCTGCAGCAGCTCGCAGAGCGGCGGCAGCAACCCAGCGAGATTCATTGAGGCAATCATCTGGACCGTAGGATGAAACACCATTGGCAGCATCTAGAACCACTTGGGCGGCGGGTGAAAGTTCAGACATAGAAGTGGAAGCGACTACTGGGTTTCAAGTTCAACGGCAATGGCCAAAAGTTCGGCGCGTATTGCCGATGCGTGTACATCACAGCAAGAATCATACGGAAGACACGGCGCTGGAACCACCTGATCTACAGCGGCTCGCAAAACGGCAGCGGCACAGCGATAATCTTTTTCAAACGGACCATCGAGCCAGCCACAGTTATCCATGTAGGCATTTAAAACTGCAGTTGCAGCAGAAGAAAGTTCAGTCATTGGTTTTCTAGTTCGGCAGCGATGGCGAGGATCTGGCTTCGTGTTTCTTGTCGCTGTCCACGTCGTATCTCTCGGCTGGAGTACACATCTCCTGCTGGCCTCATACCTGTCGGAGCTGGTTCATTCGGCACCACCTGATCTGCAACGGCTCGCAGGGCCGCAGCAAGTGTTGCCTCCACCTCGTTATGGGGGTTGTTATCCATGCGCCGGTAGGCGGCATCCAGGATTGCATTTGCAGCGGGTGAAAGTTCAGTCATTTAACAGACCCCCATCAACAAGGGCATCGCACCACTCCTTGAATGGTGCTTCGATCTGAGCCATGGTCTTGTTGTCAATGGTCTCGGGCTTGCGGATCATGCTGATTGCAAGGCCAAGAGCGTCGCCGAGGCGATCTTCAAGAGTGTTCAATGGAACGAACTTGTAGTCAGTCATCTTCGTTGGGCAAGAGTTCAAGAAGTGAGTCAATGGCAAGACCTGTCGTGTTTTCTGAGCCTGGTGTGTAATACTGCGCCTCTACCAGTGCTATTCGCAAACGCTTAATGCAAGGCCACGGGTCGCGCAGCTCGGTGGAGAAGCCCTGGAATGGTGCGGGGTGGAAGTCGGTCAAACCCCCACCTCCTGCTCAAGCTGCTGCCGGGCATAGTTGCCGATCAGCTCGTGTTCGCACAGGTAGGCCAGCACCTCGCGGATCGCGGCGCGTGCTTCAGGTGACCAGTTGACGGCGCTGACAACCCATTGAATGGATCGGCTAGCTATCTCAACGGCATTTTCAATGTTCTGCCATCGCTCGGGCGTTGCTCTGTAATCAGTCATTGGTGAGAAATGTGAACGGTTGCGATGCCATCCAGCGGCACGCCAAGGCGATGCGCAGCACCGGCGCTCAGGTCGAGACTTGAGCAGTCGCAGCGGTCAGTGACGCGCACCGTGAGCACGCGGCCGCGGTGGCTGACGCGCACCGGCGTGCCGCAGGGCAGCCATGGATGCGCCGCGCTGATGCCCCAGTGCTCGTAGGTGCCGCCGCAGTATGTGGTGCGCCCGTGGTACCAGCCGTCGTAGACGGTGGCAGTCACCGATCGCGCGTTGGCTGGCATGGCAGCCAGTAGCAGGGCCGCGGCGGTCAAGGCAGCGCGGATCATTCGACCTCCACTGCGTAGGCATTTGGCCAGCGATTGCGCGCGTACTTCTCTGCAGCGCGCTTTGATTCGGCGCGCGTGTACCACGTGATCGGGCGTGCATCCCTCAATCGGATGGTCACCTTGAAGTCACGCACGCGGGCATTTTGACGCGGACGGCTCACGCCTTCGCCGTAGTTGCCGACCTGTTCAGGATCACTGCGCCACTGGAAAAGTGCGCCTTTCATTTCAGCCATAGTTGACGCTCTCAGTAACGGTTTCGACGTTGATCCATTCGAGTTCTGACCACCACTCAAGCCATGTATCGGCTGCGATGAGCTTTGCCTCCGTGAGGCTGGTAGCGGTCACGCACTCAAAGACGTTGGCGCTTGGTATGCGGAAGTAGTAGCGGCGTGGTTCAGTCATCAGCGTGCCTCCAGTCGGTCTCGGGCTGGTGCTTGCGCAGGAACTCCACCAGCAGACGATGAGCCTCGCCGGCATCTTCTACAAACTGGCCGCGGTAGTGGAAGCCCTTGGCGTCGATGCGGATGACCTCATCAGCTGCGCCCACGTTCAATGTGATGGTGCTGTCAGTCATGCCGCACCACCTGCTGCGTGCCGGAGTGGGTGGGCTGGTGGTGGGCGCCGGACTCGATGCCGATCATGGCGAACACGCTTGCGGCGATCAGGCAGCAGATGGCGTTGTTGATGTGGTTGATCATGATGCAAGCGCCACACGGACGCGATAACGGGTGATTTTGAGGCGGTCGGCGATCTGACGCTGGCTCAGACCGGTGCGGTGCAGGACGCGGACGCGGCGATCGTCGCTGGCAGTGAGCCAGTCGATCACTGCGACCACAAGCAGCAGCGGTAGGAACAGCTTCCAGATCACCAAGAAAGTGGCGGTGAGCATGGCTGGAGTGGATAGGTGTGCCCCTGCAATCGCAGCTCGCTGGGGCGGTAGTGGCTGGCTGTTCTCTTGTCCACAGCGGAGAATCCCGGGCGCGCTATCGGGCTTGTGGCCTAAATCCTTGTGCCCCCGAAGGGGCGGTGCCCTTAGAACCACTCCTCAAGCACGGCCTGAGCGTTGCCCAGATCGTGCTCGATCGAGTCAGCCAGCGCGATGGCCTCTTGGGTCACCGCGAGCAGCTGCTCGGTGGAGCGGCTCCACGCCTCGAAGGCCGCGTCCACCTCAGCGATTAACGCTGCGGTTTCGGCCTCGCGGGCGAGGGCGTTGCGGGTGATGTCGTCCATGGGATCTCCGGTTGGTGGTTGAGCCCCCGGCGGGACTCATGGGTGCCGGGTGAAGGCCACCACCGGAGCGGGACGACGCCCGCGAGTATTCGGTTTTCAAGGATCAATGTTGTGCCGGACCAACCGGCGGTGTGGGCTTACTTAGGCCGTGTTGGGCTCGTGGTGACGCGTCGTGTACCCGGTTCCGCGGGGGAGATTGTTTAGCGAGGGATCCCCGCCCCTCGTGTCACCACTATACACCGTAGGCCGCGCACCGTGTGCCGCTGCTGTCACACTTCGTTACGTCCCCACCGGTCGCGTTCCTCCACCGCCTCCACGCGCATCTTGGTGTGGCCAGCGCTCAGTTCCAGCGGTACGCGCAGCACCGGTTTGTGCATGTGCGCAGCGCTCCAGCCCACCGCGTAATCAGGCACCGCCACCTCGACCGTAAACCACTTGTGGCCGCAGTCGACGCACACGCGCCGGCGCACGATCTGATCACTCAGTCGGTTGTTTGTGATTGGCACGCGCAGGGTCGTGCTTGAGCACTTCGGACAGTCCAAGGGCAACATGGGGGCACTGCGCCCCAAACGGAATGAATTTCGGTGAATGGATGGCAGTTCAGCTGACAGCTGAGCAGCAGTTTGAAATCGAAAAACAAGCCCGCACCCTGATTGCCAGTCCAGATGCAGGCGTGATGGCTGCGGCGCTCCTGAAGCAAGCCTGCTATCAGCAGCAGCTGCTGCAGCAGGCCGTTCATGAGATCGCCCGCCTTGAGTGCGAGCTGATGGGGCGTTAGAAGAACGGCTCTTCCATCACCTCCGCCACCACGCCATCGGTGGCGGCAGCCAAGCTCTGAGCAGCAGCAGCAGCAGCAGCCTGCGGCGGCTCCCATCCCATTGGCGGTTGCGCCACAGCGCTCACATAGGCAAGCCCCTTGCTGCTGGTTTTCTTCCAGCCGCTGATCGGTACCTGCACGCTGCCGTATTGATCTGGCGTCTGGCTAAGCACGAATGCGCAGAACGCATCCAGCTCCTCCACCTTCACGCTCATCATTCCGCTGAAATCCACCTTGCTCTCAGGCTTGGTGGACTTGAAGATCGCCAGGTTCAGCTTGAAGCTCATTGGTCTCCAGGGTTGATGGTGTTGGCCTGTTCGTATTGCTCCACCTCGGCCAAGGGGTAGAGCACGAAACCGGGCGTGCGGAAGTACGCAGGCCCCTTACCGGTCTTGCGCCAGCGCAGCAGCGTGTCACGACTGACACCCCACCGCTGGCATAACTGCGTGGCGGTTAAGTAGTCAGAAGATCTCATCGTCATCCGTTGCAGCGGCTGCTGTTTCGGGCTGCAGCTTGGCATTCAAATCGGCCACGCTTGTGGTTGCAGGTGCTGCGCTCACCGTTACCGGCTGCACGTCGAGCACCTCCTCTTGGCTCTGCATACCGAGCAGCATGTCACTCGCATACAGCCGGCCCCAAAAGGCCGCGGCGCGATAGCGGATCATCAGTTCGGGCATGGTCTGCCACTTACTGCCGCTCTTGGTGGCCCATCCTTCCTTTTTCGCCATCGCCATGGTGACCGTTGGCCCTTTCAGTTCTTGGCTGCTGGCCAGATCGGTGGCGACCGCATAGCAGGCCAGGTCATCGCCTTCACCGCTCATCTCAAACCGCAATGGGCTGAAGCGGCCGCAGCCGTTCACCATCGCAATGATGAAGCTGCTGCTCCAACTGGGGCGACCGTGAATCACGTGCAGATGCTGCATGGCTAGGAATGGGCTGATGCCCATCCGGCCTGCAATCTCAAGCGCCACCAGGCAGTTGGCAAAACCCTGCTGCCCTTGGAACTGAGGCGGAATTAACGTGCTGCTGGCCAGTGCCTTGGCGATCCGTTGCGCATCCTCGAATGCTTGGATGCCCGAGAAGACTGAGCCTCCGGTTTGTGTGGTGGTGAGTGCTGTGGATTCAGTCATCAGTACATCTCGATCTCGGTGATCTGTTGCTGCGCGCCACTGGCGCCTGTCATCCAACCCGGCAGGCTGATGGTCTCGATCTGATCGCTGTAGCTCGGCCAGCTGTCAGCAGCACGGCAAACGGCCAGCTTGCCTAGATCCTTCATGGCCTGTTCATAGCCGCGATCAGTCATCACCTCATCAGCGGCATAAACCGCCACGGCGTAGGGCGCGGTCGATTCCACACAGATAAAGATGAACTGATCAGGGCGCTTGCCGGTGGCCTGCTCAACCCCGTTCAGATACCAAGCTGCCTGCACGTGGTAGCGGTAATCTGCGATGCTGCGCATGAAGCCGCGTGGGCTGGCGTCGCGCGTGGTCTTGAGATCCACCATGATGCTGCCGTCATCGGTCAGCCAATCCGGCCGGCATTTGCACTCCACCCCATAGGTGGCGTCCGTCCACATGTGCGTGGTCTCAGCCTTGCCCGGCAGGCCCAGCAGCATTGCTGCACCGGGATGGCGCATGATGCTGCGGCCCATGGCCATCACCACCTCGGCATCGTCGGCGGTGATCACGGTTTTGCGCTTGGCAGCAGCCTCGAATGCTGCCCATTGCTCCTTGCCTTCCTTGGTCCGGCGGTTGATGTCGCCAGGTGCAACGGCAATCTGCTCGTCCCACTTGCTCAGCTCGAGCACGTGCGTATGCAACGCAGTGCCAAGACGCATGGCTGGGGTTGGCTCAGGCCAGACGCGGTTTGGATCGAGGTAGCGGGACCAGTAGTGCAGAGGGCTTTTAGCGATCTGATCTAGGCCGGACTTGCTGACCGCAAAGTGGCGGTGGTAGTCGGCGTTTTGCATGATCTCCTGCGAGTTGCCATCAGATGCTACCATTTGCGGCCGGATGCTGCTAGGTTCGGCTGGCCACGGCAAAACCCATGCGCCACTACCTCGAACAATCCGTTTACGACGCCGCTATCGAGCGGCTGGATTTCATCTTTAAGCACTTCACCCGTGTCTACGTCTCCTTCTCTGGCGGCAAGGACAGCGGTGTTCTCTTGAATCTCGTTTGCGACTACGTGCGAGAGCGCAAACTGCCGATCAAGATCGGCGTTCAGATCATGGACAACGAGGCGAACTACACCCACAGCGAGGAGTTCATGCATCGCATCCTCCAAGCCAACCGGGACATTCTCGACATCTACTGGTGCTGCCTGCCCATCACCCTGCCATGCACCGTCAGCTCATACGAGATCGATTGGCAGTGCTGGGGCGAACAGGACCGGCACCGTTGGATCCGGCCCATGCCGCAGCAGGATTACATCGTAAACCTGCAGAACCATCCCTTTGGCGACCTGTTCATTGAAAACATGGACTACGCCACCTTCTGGGATATGTTCGCGGAGTGGTACAGCCAAGGTGAGCCCTGCGCCAACCTGATTGGTATCCGCACCGTTGAATCACTCAACCGTTTCCGGGCCATTCTGAATCAGGACAAAGAGACCATGCTTGGTCGGATGTGGACCAAAAAAAACACGGCGCATACCTACAACTGCTATCCAATCTATGACTGGCGCACAGAGGACATCTGGACCGCTAACGCCAAGTTTGGATGGGATTACAACAATCTTTATGACGTGTTTTACATGGCTGGCATCCCCATCAAAAAGATGCGGGTTGCCTCTCCGTTTATGTCAGAGTCCAAATCTAGCCTTGCCATGTATCGCGTGATCGACCCGCAGGTCTGGGCGAGGCTTTGCGCCAGGGTTGGTGGTGCCAACTTCATGGCCACCTATGGCAAACAGCTTGATTACAAATCCTTCAAGCTGCCTGCAGGCCACACCTGGAAATCCTTTGTGAAGTTCCTACTGGCTACATTGCCGGATCAATCAAGCGCAAATTTTAAGCAGCGCTTCATCCAATCAATCCGCTACTGGGGCAGGGTGGGGCGCGGTCTTCCTGAAGCCATTATTGAAGCTCTTGGCCGTATTGGCATTCGCTTTTACATCAATGGCACCACACGCCACGGTGGTAACAATCTCCGCCGTGTCGTGATCAAGGTGCCGCCTGATCATCTCGATGATCTCCCATGCCATAACAGCATGGTCACATCGTGGAAGCGATTTGCCATCACCGTTCTAAAGAACGACCACACCTGCAAATACCTTGGCCTGGCGCCAACGCAAGAGCAGCAGCGCCGCCAAAGATCAATCCAACGCAAGTACAGCCAAGTTCTCAACCGTTCCGCCAAATGAAAATCCTGAACGCCGCACAGCTCCCTGATGATCGCGTTGTGCAATGCCCACGCGGTGGTTTTACTAGCCATCGTCTTGTCGTCGAAACCGACGGCATGGGCTACAGCATGACCAAAACCGTCATTCACCCTGGCAAGCCGCACCGCTGGCACTATCAACACCACCTCGAAACGTGCTACTGCGTCAGCGGCAAAGGCGTGTTGATTAATGAGGCAACGCAGGAAATCACGGACATTGGGCCCGACATTACCTACGTGCTGGACAAGCATGATGCCCACACGTTTGAAGCTTTAGAACCCACCACGCTGATCTGTGTATTCAACCCACCCCTCAAAGGAGATGAGCTGCATGACCAGAACGATTCATACCCTTGGCGATCCCCGGTCTACTCTGTTCGCAGTATTCCTATCGAGAAAGTTACCGCCAATGATTACAACCCCAACTCTGTGGCGCCGCCTGAAATGGCACTACTCGAAACATCTATCTGGGAAGATGGTTACACGCAACCTGTCGTTGTCGTGCATGATGCCGAGCGTGACCTTTATGTGGTCGTTGACGGTTTTCACCGATTCCTGACCCTTAAGAACAGCCAGCGTATCCGCGAACGCGAAGGTGGTCGGCTGCCAGTGGTTGTGCTCCGCAAAGAGCTGCACGACCGAATGGCATCCACCATCCGCCACAACCGTGCTCGTGGTTCGCACAACATCGAGTTGATGAGCGTGATCGTTGCCGAGTTGATCGAGATGGGCAAAGGTGATGCATGGATCTGCAAGCACATCGGCATGAGCCCTGATGAGCTGTTGCGCCTCAAGCAAGTCACCGGACTGGCCTCGCTATTCCTTGGCAAAGATTTCAGCAAGGCATGGGACGTAGATCAGATTGACAACATCACAGAGGATCTCGAACGTGAAGCTCAAGAGGATCTGGTTGCCCATTGATACTTGGGAGGAGATCCACTTCAACATGTGGGGCGATGTCCCAAATCGGCGCATTGCCCTGCAACGTGCAGTTATCTTCACCGGCAATCACCGCCTTTATGGCCGCTACATGCAGCAGGTCACACTTGAGTGGCCCAATAGCTGCATCAATGCATTGACCGACTACAACCTCAACCGCAAAGCATGGATCGGCCACGCTGCCTGCGCCCTTGCGTTGCGATGCCCTGAGGACATCACCAGACAAGCATGGGGACTTCTGACCGATGAGCAACGGACATTGGCGAACCGACAAGCGGATCGAGCCATTCGCGCCTGGGAGGTGCGCTACCGCACGAGTCTCGGAATACGCGCGGACGTGGAAAGCCCGCTGTTATTCGCATGAGATCCCGGATGAGGTGCCAACAAAGGTGGCAGCGTCTGGCCGTGCGCCTTCGTGGCGTGCAGTAGCAGTGGCTTTACTGCAGAACGACCTGCATCTGTATCAGCTCGGTTATGCACGTCCTGCATATGAGCAACAGCGCCGCGCGGTGACCATGGCTCAAATTGCCATGCATGGCGCACCGGCAGATGGCACACAGCTGGAGCTGCCGCTGTGAATTTGCGGTTTTACCAGGAACAAGCAATAAACGACACACGCGCGGCAATGCGTAATGGCGCCCGCGCACCGCTGCTAGTGCTTCCCACTGGCGGCGGCAAGACCATCATCTTCTCCGCCATCGCGCATTCAGCCGCCAGCCGCGGCCGTCGCGTGCTGATCCTTGTGCATCGCCGTGAGCTGATCCACCAGACCAGCAGCAAGCTCGCATGGGTCGGGCTTGAACACGGCATCATCGCCGCAGGTATGCCCGCTACAGATGCACCAGTTCAGGTTGCATCCGTGCAAACGCTCGCGCGGCGCTTGTCTCGCATTGATTGGCAGCCCGGCCTGATCATCATTGATGAAGCGCACCACGCCACCGCAGGCCAATGGGCCCGCATCCTTGACCACTGGCCCAACACCTACCGCCTAGGTGTCACCGCCACACCATGCCGCCTTGATGGCCGCGGCCTTGGCGCAGCATTTGATGCCATGGTGCTAGGCCCTTCAGTGGCTGATCTCACCTCAGCTGGTTTCCTATCGCCAGCTCGGATCTACGCACCACCAGTGGTCGCTGATCTGCAGGGCATCCGCTCCCGTGGTGGTGATTACGCCAACGATCAGGCCGCGGCCGCTATGGATCGACCCACAGTCACCGGCGATGCCATCAGCCACTACCAGCGTCTAGCAGCAAGCCAGCAGGCCATTGCCTTCTGTTGCAATGTCAAGCACGCAGTATCAGTGTGCGACGCATTTAAGACGGCAGGTATTAGCGCGGAACTGCTGCTAGGCAATACTCCAGACCGCGAGCAGGTGGTGGCCGACTTTGCCACGCATCGCATCCGCGTTCTCGTCACCGTCGACGTGGTGAGCGAAGGATTCGATGTGCCAGCTGCCAGCTGCGCCATCCTGCTCAGGCCCACGCAATCACTCGGCCTCTACCTGCAGCAGGTCGGCCGCGTCCTGCGGCCAGCGTCTGGCAAGGAACACGCCGTGATCCTCGACCATGTGGGCAACGTCAACCGCCATGGGTTTCCCGATGATCCGCGCGACTGGTCGCTCGATGACCGTATGCGCCGCAGCAAGGGCACACCAGCGCCATCTGTACGTACATGCCCGGAATGCTTCGCAGCATTCAAGCCACAGCCGCAATGCCCAATCTGTGGCGCGCAGTGCGTGCCGATCAAATCACGCGTGATACGTGAGCTGGCAGGTGAGCTGCAGGAGTTGAAGCGCCGCACCCAGCAACGCCAGCAGCAAGGCCAAGCCCGCACGCTTAAGGAGCTGATCCACCTCGGGCAAGCCAGAGGCATGAAGAATCCTGTTGGATGGGCGAAGCACGTCTACTTCGCTCGTGGCCAACGCTGAGACCACCCTCCAGCAGCAAATCCGCCTAGCCGTTGGCACGCGATCTGATCTAAGGCTGTTCCGCAATCAGGTTGGATCGCTGCCCGATCCACGCACCGGCCGTCTTGTCACCTTCGGCCTGGCTCGCGGCTCCGCTGACCTGATCGGCTGGCGCACGCTGGTGATCACCCCCGACATGGTCGGGCAGCGCATCGCTGTGTTCACCAGCATCGAAATCAAGCTGCCCAATGGTCGCGTCAGACCCGAGCAACACGCATGGCAACGCACCGTATCGGCGGCAGGTGGCATCGCAGGCATTGCACGCTCAGTGCAAGACGCAAACGAATTGCTGAGATAACTACCAACCTGCCAACCTTTCTGCCAAACTCTGCCGGCCTCTCCGTAGCCATGTGGCAGCCGATCTCCTCCACCAGCTCGCCAATATCCCCGACCACTGGGCCTTGGTAGCCGTCGGCAACGACAAGCGCCCATATCAGCCCGAATGGCAAAAACACCCCATCTCCCGCCAGCAGCTCACCGCTGAGATCACTGCAGGCCGTGCCGTAGCAATCGGCGTCATCGCTGGCCCGCAATCCGGAGGCCTGCTGTTTGTCGATCACGATGGCCTCGGCGCCTCGGAGGTGCTAGAGCAGATCGGCGCACCACTGCGCGACCTACCCAAGTCATGGGCCGTCACCTCAGGCCGTGATGGCCGCGTTCAGATCATCTATCAAGTCCCAGAACCCTTCTGGGCCACCATCAAGACCACCAAGCTGCGCAGCTCCATCAAGGGCGAGCAGCTCGAGCTCCGCTGGTCTGGCTGTCAGTCCGTCGTCGCAGGTGCTCACCCCATCACTGGCGCCTACCGCTGGCTCAAAGGTCGCGCACCCGGTGATCTGCCCCTCGCTGAGGCGCCCTCTCTCCTGCTGCAGCAAATGCAGCGCCACAAGCCTGAACCCGCGCCACTGCTGCGCCTACCAGACACCGACGCACAGCGCGCACGCGATTACCTCGCATCCATTCCAGCAGCCGATGCCGACGACTACGACGCATGGCTGCGCGTTGGCATGGCGCTTCACAGCGTTGGCGACGACTCGCTCCTATCCGATTGGATCAACTGGTCAACCGCATCCGGCAAATTCGAGCCCGGTATCTGCGAAGCCAAATGGCGCACCTTCTCATCAGCAGCTGGTGGCGTCAGCATCGGCACCCTTGCGCACCTAGCGGGCCATGAAAAAAGCCGCCCGTCTCCAGCCGGGCAGCCGCCATCTCCGCCGCAACAACGCAGCGCGCCAAACCCTACCGCAGCTCACGGCAAGCTCCTCAAGCTCGAATCCAATGAGCTCCTCGAACTCCTGCGCCAGCAACTAGGCGATCGCCTCCGCTGGAACCTATTCACCAAGGTGATCGAGCTCGACGAAAAACCCCTCGAGCACATCGAGCACTTCTACCTACAGCTCTCACAGCAGGGCGTCAAGGTCACCAAAGACCTAGCAGCCGATGCCGTCCACGTCGTCGCACTTGAGAACCCATACGACCCCGTCCGCAACTACCTCGAGCACGTCGCTGATCACGTGCAGCCCGTGCCCATCGAGCACCTGGCGACCGCCTACCTGCGCCCTGGAGACGCACCTGGCACGCTCTACGACGCCATGCTCAAGGCCACCCTAATAGCGGCCGTGAGACGCATCTTCGAGCCCGGCTGCAAGCACGATTCCGCTTGCGTCCTCATGGGCCCTCAAGGCTGCGGTAAGTCCACCTTCTGGCGCAACCTCGGCGGCCTCTGGTTCAGCGATGCCCTGCGTGATATCGGCTCCAAAGACGATCTCATGGTGCTCCATCGCTCGTGGCTCATGGAATGGGCCGAGCTCGATCACATCACCAACCGCAAGCACGCAGGCCAGGTCAAAGCCTTCCTCACCCAACAGACCGACATGTTCCGTGCGCCATACCAGCGCACCACTGAGGCATACCCACGCCGCTCGATCATCGTCGGCTCCACTAACCGCGACACAGGTTTCCTCGTCGATGACACCGGTAACCGCCGCTTCTGGGTCATACCCATCACAGCAGCACCACACATCCCCGTAGATGGCCTGCTGCTCGAACGCGATGCCATCTGGTCCGCAGCCGTCGCCGCCTACCGCGCCGGCGAACCCAACCACCTCTCACGCGAACACAGCGCACAGGTCGACGCCGAAAACGAGTCCTACCTCGTCGACTCCCCATGGAAGGCCACCATCCAGGAGTGGCTCAACTCACCCCGCAATGAAGGCCGACCCATCACCAGCGAGCTGCTGCTGACCGAAGCGATCAGCAAACCCGTCGAGCGCCAAGGTCGTGCAGACCAGATGCAGGTGGCATCGATCATGCGCGAGCTCGGCCTCGTCAAACAGCGCCAGTGGATCGATGGCCGCAACAAGTGGGTTTTTGTCCAACCTCGCGGATGAGGTTGGTAGGTCGAGATCCCTTGCGCCCGTTGACCTTTGCTAACCTCTCTAACCTCCCAACCTCTAAAGAATACTCTAAAAGAGTAGGGGGTACCCCATAAAAGGACCTATAAGGGCAACGTTGGCGAGGTTGGGAGGTTGGCAGGTGCCTACCCGGCTCCGCCTACCTACCCTTGGCACATGGCCATCAACATCACCATCGATCAACAGGGCATCGGTCTCCTGCAACGTCGATCGGCCGTGGTCGCCAAACAGCTACCCTTCGCCACATCGCAGGCGCTCAACAGCGCAGCCTTCGACGCACGCACCGCGCTCAACAGCGCAACACGCGGATACTTCAACGCACCCACCAAGTTCACCCAGACCGCTTTCCTGGTTCAGAAGTCCAAGAAGGCAGACCTCACCGCTTTCGTCTACGCCAACAACGACAGCGGCCGCTCCCGCTCTCGCTACCTCCGCTATGGCATCCAAGGCGGGCAACGCCGGCAGAAGGGCTTTGAGCGCTTCTTCCTTGGTGCACCGAACGATGGCACCATCCCCCCCGGTGCTGTCTTCGTGCCCACCAGCAACGTCAAGCTCACCGCATCCGGGAACGTCTCCATCCCCACCATCAAGAGCATCACCAAGGGCCTGTCAGGCAACCCCCGTGGTGGCTTCTTCATCGGTACCCCCCGTGGCAGCAACCGCCCCCCTGGCATTTACCGTCGATCACGTCAGCAGCTCTTCGCCTACTTCATCGCTGTCCCTGCGCCGTCCTACACCAAGCAGTTCCCCATCCAAGACGTAGGCGAGAAGGTGATCGCACGCAAGTTCAACTCATATCTGCTAAGCGCACTCGAACGCGCAGTCGCAACCGCGAAATAAATTTCTCTTCACCCACCAGCACGTGGGGCATCGCCATCGATCGATCACGATCAACACGTCAGTCGTCCCCTTCCCCGCCCGGCACCGCGCACCCCGGCAATTAACGGGTCCTTCCGCACCACCCCTGTGTGTTCCT
>Ga0181352_1000688_pt1 | contig 14182 bp, 14 predicted proteins | sample Fa13VDMLBSN_FD_130103 | JGI IMG/M metagenome (GOLD analysis project Ga0181352, IMG submission 130103) | Freshwater viral communities from Lake Michigan, USA - Fa13.VD.MLB.S.N | ecosystem: Environmental > Aquatic > Freshwater > Lake | place: USA: Michigan | collected 2013-09-23 | reverse complement strand
TTCTCGGAAATCCTCCTTCTTTACGACCTCACGTTCCAGCACGTCAAACTCTTTTCTGGTCACGGTGTTGATCTCCAGCGTTGCAATGCGAGTGAAAATGAGCCGAACGCCGGTCGCAATGCCGCCAAGCAGGGCCAAAACTGCGGACCACACCGTAGAGTCTTCGATTTGCATTGGCCGGTCCTTGTCGGTCATGGGGTTAATGTGGGGGTTACCGTTGCGCTTCCGGCTCTGGGTCAATTGTGGAAAACGCCGCAATGACCGCCTGCGGAGATGCTTTGGGGGATGACAGAGTACGCAGCGCCTTGCGCCCCTCGTCAGAGGCCATAGCATTAACAATGCGATTCATGCCGATGCGCTTACCCGCCAGTGTCACGGCACGACCAATGGCACCCGTTGCAAGTGCGCTGAAGCCTCCGGTAACGCCAGCCCGCACGGTATCGCCCATTGCCTGCGAGACTTCCATGTTCTGGCGCATAACTTCGGTGTTGCTGAAATTTGTTCCGGTGCGGTCGCCTTGGCGCAACATGGCCGAGGCTGTGTCGCGGATATCCTTGATCTCTTTGGGCGTGAACCCGTAGCTTTCCAGATTCTTATCAAAGCTGACTTTCTGACTTCCGAGCGCCGTAATAAAGCGGTTGAACGATATCGGAACCTGTGACGAGCCCTTGGCACTCGGCGGAATCGCTGCCGCTTGGTCGAGCGCATCCCGTAGCACTTGTGCGCGAATATCCTGCGCAAGCTGCGGATTCCATTTGCTGATAATGTCCACGGAGTTGCGGCGAACACTCGGATGCATGCCGGAAATACGCTGCATGATCTGCTCGCCTGACGCGGTATTGACCTTGGTTCCGGTCATCGCGGCATCAACTAAATCGTCGCCCACCATCTTGCCGAGAGCGGACTTTTCTAGGAACTCGATGCTTTGTGAGGCGCGTTTGTAGTTGGAATTCGCCTGTGACAATGCTTGCTTGAGCGGTCCATTAACCGTATCGGCGGCGTTGTCGAAATCCTCGTTTATCGCCCGGAACAGACGAGAGGAAAGCCCGCGCTGTAAATTCGGCGCGATGTCTTCAAACACATTTGCCGCACCACGAGACGCTTGACCGTAAAAGCTGCGGGTCTTCAACGCCTCGTCGATTGTGTTATCCAGCGTCCCTGATACGGTCGGGCTACCATACAGTTTGATCCCGTTGCCCGCAGGCGTTTGGATGGTCCGTGTGGGCGTCCCCTGCTCAATGACGCCCGTCACCCGGTTAAGCGCCGCACGAGCCTGCGCAACGACCTTCTCAGCATCAGAGCCTGCGACGTTGCTATAGTCGTCAATGATCTTGCCCAACTCGTCCGCAAACGATTGCAGGCGAATCACCTTGCCATCGCCAGCAATATCACGCACAGCGGAATAGTCCCGGTCTGCCACGGAGCGCCGCATGTCGTCCAGTTTGCGCGCAGCCGATTGAACCGTTCCGAGTATGCGATTGCCCAGCGTCTCCGGGTCGCCCTTGTTCTTGCTGATCTGGTCCGCAAGAGTGTTGACCCGGTTGATGGCTTGGTTAGCAATCTTGATATCTACGTCTTGCACGCGATCCGCAGTCGGAGAGTATTGCCGCGCAGTGTTCTCCATCGCAGTCATCATGCGATTCCCGGTACGGGCTCCGGGCGTCAGTTCTATCCCGGTCTCCTGCGCCAGTCGCTCACCTTCCCGCGCAAACGGAGTCGCAGCAGACTTCTCCATGCTGCGCTTCAGCACTGCCTGCGGCCCCATGTTGACCGCTGCCTGCGCCGCCATTGGAGCGGCGACACCCGCAATCAACCCAGCCGCAAGTTGCGACCCAGGCCCGCCCCCGGATTCGCGTGTAATCCCGGATGCTCCACTCGCCGCTGCTGTAGAAAGTGTCTGTGCCGGGAGATTGGAGTACAGCGCCCTTGCAACCGTATCGGTTACAGACCCGGCAGCAGCACCGCGCCCAACCATCTGCGCAGCACCAGCCATGCCGCCCATACCGGCAAGGCTTCCCGCCACATCCTGCGCGACACGTTCTGTCGGCGTCTCAGGCGATGGGAACACCTTGTTCAGCAGGTTATCGAGCCCTTGAGATGTACGCCCCGGCTGACCGGCAAGGCCAAAGATTGCATCGCCCACCATTGTGCCGAGACCGCCAAGGCTTAATGCAGCCTTCGCAGGCGCCCGAAGACTCAGCCCAACCTGTCGACCTACGTCCTCTGCAAACGAACGCTCTTTAGGCGCCTTCCATTGAGTCTTGGCATACTCTAGGACTTGCGACTCTGTTGCGTTATCTGGCGCCGTAACTTCCCACGAGGAACCATCGGGCGCTTTGACCTCAAAGGTCGCCATAGCTACTTCCTCTTAATGCTCCACTGACCCGCAGGCGTATCCCCGGTCGGGGCTGGGACATCCGCATTCCCCATGTCCATGAAGATTTCGTTCACGGGAAGCCCCTGCCGCTCAGCCGCAGTGCGGTACATCTGCGAGGCAGAGTCGTATCCTCGCTTGAGTTCGCCAACGCGAGAGTTCAGCATGCCAAGCAGTTGATTCCGCATCGTCGGCGTCAACCGTCCGCCGCCCATCACGCCAGATATCTGCCCCTTGAATCGCTCAAGCGGAGATCCGCTCTTGATAACGAGGTTCATTTCGCCCTCGCGCACCACCGATTCCGGGTCAAGCACTTTGCCGACTGCGTAGATGAAGTCCAAGTCTCCCGCAGGCGTGTTAGCCGCGTTCTGCACGGACTGGAGGATCGGAACGACGGTGCGGTACTTTTCCACTTGCGGCAGTGCGTTGAACTCTTTGCGCAGCGTCTGCGTTTTGCTGTCTTTACGCTCTGCGGCTTTGTCCTGTGACGCGTTCGCCACGAGCCCGGCAGTCATTTGCCGCAGTTCCCGCTGACCGTCCAGCCTCATCTGCACTAGCTCGCGCTGGAAGTCCTGCCGCTGCTGTTCGCTCAACTGACGATCCGACAGGCGCATCTGCAATTCCTGCATGCGCTGCTCGCGCCCCATCCTAGCTTCCTGCAATCGCCCTTGCTGGTTCAGCAGCGTTTCTGGGGAAACGTACCCACGCGCAGCAGCCTCGGAGACAAGCCGGTTAAGGTCAAGCGATCCGCCCTGGTTGGCGCCCAAGATCTGGCTTACGCCGCCCTCGTCCATGCCGCCCGTCACACCACGGCCCGGCGTCTGCGGCTGTGTCAGGATGCCCATCTGCTGAAGGTTTGTCGGAGAGAAGAATGCCGATTTCTCCCTCGCCTGTTGCGCCGCCACTTGTCGCTGCTCTGCCTGCGCCGCGTTCTCTGCGATCTGCGCCCGCATGGCCTCCTGCCGCAACGGAGCCAGTGCCGCCTCTTGCTGCGCAGCCTCATCCTGCCGCACCGCCTGCAACACCGACATCAGCCCTTGCAAGTTCTGCATGCCGCGTTGTTGCCGCGCTTGCTGCATTCCGACATACCCGGCCAATCCGGGCGGAAGTACGTCACCGAGTGCCATAGATCACCTATGCGAGGCTGTAGCCGCCAAGGCTATTGCGGTTCCTGAGAAGGTTCATGAGTTGCGCGGTGTAGTCCGGCGTGTTGTCCGTGAGCGAACCGATACCTGCGCCAAGTGCATTCGCCACGCCACCTTGCGCCGATATCGCATTCGTACCAAGCGACGGCACCGCACCAAGCCCAAGTTGCCCCGCGCTCGACAGTTGGTTAAATCGTTGATTGAATGCATCCAGACTTCCGCGCGTGGTGTAGTCCTGCATGCTTTGCAACGCGGTTGGATTCAGTATCGGATTGCCAACCTTAGCCGAGAGGCTGCGCGCCATCGCATCCGATCCCTGCTGCAACGCGCCCTGGAACATGGGCGACGAGTAGAAAGACGACGGATTGCTGTTGAGATTAGCCAGTTCGGCTCGGTACGGGGCGCCGAGCGCCAGTTGCTGGTTGTATAGGTTCTCAGCAGACTTTGATTGCTGGTTGGCGCCGTACAGTCCGAGCAGACCGCTCAGGGCGTCTCCGGTTAGGCCCAGAGTGCTGGGGTCAATGTCGATGCCGAATTGATCTTTGAGCAACTTTGAAAGAGCAGCGGCATTCGACGCGCTTGGAACGGATGGCGTCACAGGCGGCGTAACGCTTGTGGTCGGCGTATTCGTCGTCAGGTTAGGCGCAACCCCACCTGTTTGCTGCACGCTAGACGAGCCATCCGGATACATCGTCGTCGGCAGGCCACTCACCGGGTTGTTCATGGTGTACGGCGTATTGCTCATGATCGCATCCAGCCCACCCGGAGGCAGGCCCAACGATCCGCCCGTCTGCCCGAGCGTAGGCATCGTGACGCCGCTGCCCGTGGTCGCAGCGTTGATGCTGTCCGTGATCGACGGAACGCCGCCGTTGATTAGGTCGGTAAAGGTGACCGGAGCCGCCCCGCCGCCACTGTTGAGCACGGACGCCACGCCCGACGCAGCCCCTGCCGCCTGATACAGCGGGTTCTGCGTTACCTGCTGGATCATCTCCGTGATAGAAGGCGTCGTCGGCGGGGTAACGGTCGGCGTAGTAGCAGGCGCCGTCGTCGGCTGCTGCGCCATGCTTTCAAGCGTCGGCGTTGCGTCCTGAATAAACGGATTCTGCTGCGCCATGCTTTCAAGCGTCGGCGTTGCGTCCTGAATAAACGGATTCTGCTGCGCCGGGATGTCGATATTCTGCGTAAACGATCCGGTCGAAGGAATCGTGTTCGTCGGCGTCAACGTGGACAATTCCGGCGCCAGTCCGCCGATCTGAGTCGTCAGCACCTCCCCGGTCGGGGCCAGCGTAAGCGGCATGCCCGCAACCGTAGTAGCCAGCGGAGCGCCCGCCATCAGTGCTTCAACCCCGCCCGCAGGCAGCACGCTACCAAGGCCGCTCAGTGCGTTTACCGGCGTCGTAGTCAGTGTCCCGGTATTGAGAAGCGAAGGCGCTAGCTCCGTGCCAAACTGCGTCGGCACGGTGTTTAGGAACGATTCCAGCCCGGTCGTCGCACCGCCAGTTGCCCCGGCAATCGCACTCGCCCCCATCATGGACGCAGCAATGGGCGCCGCAAATGCGCTCAGCACAAACGGCAGCGCCCCAAGCTGCTGCATCAGCGTTTCCTGATCCACCGACTTAAAATCGCCCTGCATCAAATCCGGACGATAGGTGAACTGCCCGTTATCAGCCTGAATCGCCGCACGCGGATCTGCGAAATACTGATCCGCAGTCATGCCGGTCACGCCTTCGTAAGCACCCGGCTGATTCAGTTGCGTGATGACGGACGATACCTGCGCGGGCGTCAGTTGCTCACCGACCGCTAGATTCTTTGCGTCCCCAGCGAATCCGGCAGGCAGGTTCGCGGCAAACTGTTCCGCAATCTGCGGTGAGTAGCCCAGCATCTCGCGCTCTTTAATGCGCGACTCCATGTGCTGATCGTCGTCGCCACGACCACCACTGACGACAGCACGGTACGGCAGGATCGGATTGCCTTCGTTGTCCTCGCCGCCGCCAGTAGGCTCGACCAGCACTCGGCCCGTTACGTTGCCGTCTTCGTCTGTCTCGTCCGCCCACCAGTTACCGCGAGCGTCTTGTGTAGCAGTCCGAAATCCACGTGCTTTAGCCATAGCTACACCTCAAACCAACCAGCAAAGATGAAATCGTTCCCGCTTGCTACTTGCGCAGGCGGATAGAAACGCGAGTTCGCTACGTCGATGTGCCCCGTACCAACTGCGACGTTGGTCGTATCATTAGTCATCACACCAGCACCGCCAAGGCCAGCCGCAGTCAGCGGCAGCGCGATGTAGTCCGTTCCCGCCGTAGTCGCAAGGCTTGTCCCGGTGGATTTCACTTGAAAGAAGCACTGGCGTCCGACCACCCGAAAGCGTCCCGTTACCGTTAGGCTGGTCGCGGTCGTGAAGCTGTACGTCGGCGTCCAAGTCGTCCATCGGTCAATTCCTGCGAGATCCCTATACGCGAACGATTCCGGTCTGACGTTGATAAAGCGTTCGTCTATCACAGCGTCAGCACCTCGTAATCAATCTCCAGCGCCTCAAGTCGAACGATACGGTCGGCACCAGCCTCTACAGGCACCGACACCTTGAACGCACGTCTGCGAAACTCATCTGCTCGACGGAGTTGCGGGTTAGCCGACGCCATGTCAATCGTCCGCGCCGTGCTGAAATTGGCGTAATCGTCATCGGACCAAGAAATGGACACAGGCATGGATACGGTCGCGCGGTCGCCAATTAGACGAATCGCGAGCATCCTCTTTTTGAGCCCTGTCCCGGCATCCACTGGCATTGTCTGAATCTCGCGCGCTACTGACGTTGAGCCAGTGACATATATCGTTGTCTGAGAACTGCCGACATAAAAGCAGCGCGCCCCAAACCCGCCATAGCTGGACGTAGCATCGCTTTTTGTCATTGCGACCGAGAGCGACCAATGTAGCCACTGCCCGGTAGACAAGTCGTACACATACTGGAGCGGACTCGAGCCCGGCAGTTGCAATGCAAGATACGGCTTGCCCCAAGAATGCAGGACGTTGAGCCTGCACGTTAAAAAATTCACCAGAGAAAACGTAGCGTCAATCTCCGGAGTCGATATCTTTTGCGTTGACCCATTCGTGAGCATGTAAACGCCGGTCTGACCGGTCGTGGTTCCCACCCAGCAAATGCTGTCGCCAATGGCGACCATCGCATGCTCGTTTGCGCAGCCGATACGCATTGCCATACTTTGCACACGAGACAGTACCGACCCCGTAGCGTTTCCGCCGTTTACGAAAAATTCCGTGGATGTCTTGCTAAAAGCAACAATGTAATTCTTGTGGCGCATGACTCCGACGCCAGCATCGGGATATTCCTGCGCCGTGATTGACGACGTTGCACTCCAGCTCGATAAGCTGTTCACGTCCGAATGCCATACTTGGCCGTTCGTACACATGATGAAAGCGTAGCCGTCCATCATGGCGAAGTTCCCAGTGATGGTTAGCGGCGTCCCTTGCTTCGGCGGAAAGTCTCCATCCGTGATCTCAGTAAGTGCGCCGCCCTCCGGGTAGAAGTATCCTCGATTGTCCGTCGTCACAAAGGTTGCATTCGCCACGCCAGACAGCGTCGTTTCTTCCATGTGCTCGCACACGCCAGTCACGGCCCCAAGCGACGTGTCATTTAGGAAGATTTCGCTATTGGTATTGCCAAACGCCGAGAGCAGATAAGTCGAGCTCCCGTAGCCGCGCCAGTGCCTGACCGCTGTGCCAGCCCCGGATGAGGTCGTGGGAATGTTCGTCGTTTCAAAATCTTGTCTGCCCGCCGTCCACACGGACATCTTGTCGCTGAGAGGATTTTTCGTAACCTGAAACACGCAATCTTTGAAATGCTGATCCTTCTGTGGGGAAAAATAAAACCGCGTGACGTAGTGATCTCGCCCCGTCATTGATCCGTACAGAGGAATGCGCAGCGTAGGCATTACAGGCTCCCGGCCTCGTTCTTGAACGCAAGGATCTTTGCGTCGCGGTCTGCACGTAGCGCGACAAGGTCTACATTAATTTCTGCAATTCGCGCGGTGGCCTTCTGCTTCTCGGCCACAAGCGCCTCTATGGTGTCATCTACCTCGCGCAAGGCTGCTGCTGCCGCGATTGCTGTCTTGACGCTCATACTAGAAGATCATCCATCATCAAAGACCAAATGCGTTGGACAAGTGGGGGCGGTAATGTGGCCAAGAGACCTTTTGAACAATTTTGTAGATATTTGACTTTGACGTACCAAGCGCATTTGCAATGTCTTGAACAGGCAGTGCGTCCTTGACCAGCAACGCTCGCGCCACAGAGATTTCGCTCAAATCAGAACGCGGATGATAATCACCCTTTATCCTACTGAAGTAGGCTCGGTTCTTATGCATCGCATCGCGTTGATTGTCGCTTGCAGTTCCCACGCGAAGATGCTCTGGATTTACGCATTTTCGGTTATCGCATGAATGCATAATCACCATGCCTTCTGGCACATCACCATGTGCAAGAACGTAAGACAGTTTGTGCGCAGACATCGACTTTTTCTTGAGCGCTACGTAGAGTCGTCCGTACCCATTGTTGTTGACGTATCCACGCCACCACCAACAAGAATCGGTCTTTTCTACTCGAGCCCAGAATGATTCTTCAATGGGCTTTGGTTTTGGTCCTTTGCTCATTTCGGCTCGTATACGTTAGTGGTTCGATGCAACTCATCGAACCAGATTTGGCAGTGGTCGGCATCCTCGTACGCACTGATTGCCGGAATTCCCAGGGTCCAGTGGTAGAGCTTTGCCGTCTCGTTATGAGGCTGCTCGTCGCACAACCAGTTCCACTCTAGTGGTATGGAACCGATGCGCCGTTCATCCTTGATCCACTCAAACCGATGCAAGTGCTGGCTTGACGCCTTTGCAACGTAGTCAGGCGTTAACGCTTCGTTTGCCGGATAGCTGCAATTCCAAAGGACGACACTGCTCCATTGCTTTTTCGGGTAATCCTTGTTCGGCTGCCCCCAATACTTGACCGGGTGTTTCGTCTTGTAGTCGTGTTTGCATACCGCTACGTCGCAATCGTTCGGCAGGTATTGGAACAGTTTGGCAACGTCATCCATCAGCACCATATCGCCGTCAATGAATAGTGCTTGCCCCTTGTAGCCACAGAGATAAGGCACGAGAAAGCGACTATGCACGAATGCATTCGTGCCTTCGTGCGTTTCCTCGTAGAACCCGGCGAGCGTATTCAACGCGAGCGGCGTAATGCTCACCGGCACGGAGGCATGGCGAATGATGCTGTGCACACAAACGTGAAAAGCCACAGCCTCACGAGGATCAAAACCAACGAAGACGCGCAGCGGCTGCATCAACCGACTTTCTTGCCCTTACCCTTGCCGCCAGTCTTACCCGGTGCCTTCTTGCCCTTACCAAACATGACGACTCCTTAGCCCGGTCGAATCGAGAGGTTCCCACCGAAGCGCGACCGATTCGCTTCGTTAGTCATCAGTTCCTTCACCAAACGATACTTGGCCTCCCACAACGTCATGCGCGGGTCACGGCCCAGCAGCGGCTCGGATTCCAACAGAGAGGCATACAGGTACAGGTCAGGATTCGACGTAACCAGCGTAGGCGAGGATGTCGCGTCAATCGCCACCAGCCGCTTGAAATACGTGCCCTTGACGGTGTAGTTGCTATCCGGGTACGGCCCGAAAATGAAGTTGTTGCCATCCCGCGCCATGACGACCGGCACACCCTCTGCGGTCCTGCTCGGGTATCGTCCGTAGATGTACGCAGGCGGCACCATCTGCACGTACTGAACCGGGTTCGTGTCGATGTATACGAACTTCATCTCTACGAAATCGGACGGCACGGTAATCACGCCGCTGGAGATGGTCGAACTCAGAGACGTTTCCATCTCCGGTACGCGCACCTCGCGGAAGATGCGCTTCTCGGCATTTGTGATGATGTCCGAGACGACAGCAGAAATGTCGGCAGTGGAACTATCAAGCCACTGCGGCAATGCGGCTGCGAGACTCGTGTAGTTCGTGATTGCCATTGACCAGCGTCCTTACCTGTACCGCCGCTTCATTGATCGGGTCCAGCCAATCGTTGGCCCGCTTCTGCCGGATAAGCTTCACCGACTTGTACCAAGGCACGGAATCGCCCGTGAGCCCGTAAAACCAGCGCGGATGCTTAGGCGTTAACACTAATGCCGGAACACACAAAGCGCCAGAGAGATGTATGACAGCCGTCGTGACGGACACCACGATATCCAGTTCCGCCACCAGTGCCGCCGTTTCGTCGTAATCCACCGCTTCCGCCGCCCTCGGCCAGTGGTGGACCTTGATGCCGTGAGATTCCTCCAGCGCCTCAATTTCGGCGCTCGGATCACGGTATTGCAGCGAGATAAAGGTAGCGTTCTGCCGCAGCAAGGGCAGGAGGGATTCCAGAGAGACGGAGCGCCGTGACTTGCCGGTGCGGTTGCTGCCACCCTGCCACGCAATCCCGATCTTTGGCTTATCGCCTAGCGAGTCCAGCAGCGCCCGCCATTGCAGGCGCCGTTCCGGGTCTGCCACGAGATACGGCGTGCCGGGGAAGTCCTCGGCCTTGGTCCGGTAGTATTTCGGCAGGGAGCCAAACGCCACCCGGCCTTCCGGATGGTGCTTATCCGCCCAATCGATCACGCCCTTGAACCGGGTGCCGTAGACGTTGGCCTTGGGAAACGAGCGACGGAACAGGCCCGCCAGACGGGCGTCACACTCGATCACCGTCTCGGAGCAGTCGCGGGTCAAATCCGGGATACAAGAGGCAAACGAAATCTCGTCGCCTAGCCCTTGCTCGCCGTATGCCACGACGCATTTGCCCTTAGCGCCGTCCCAGCGCGGCTCGTCACCGTAGACCCGCTCGTTTCGATCACGGTCATAGCCCACCGTGGCCTCGTAGTTCTCCCAGGCATGCGCCCAGTCTTGGTTCATAAGCTGCGCCATGCCCATCGTGAACTTTGGCGTCTTGAACCCGGGCGATACCTTCAGCGCGTCTTGCGTGTAGCGGATGGCAAGATCCGGCTCGCAGCGGTGCAGATGGATTAGGCCGAGATTCGCCATCGCCGACGAGTCTTCCGGTTCAAGCTTCAGCGCACGTTTGAAGCACCGTTCGGCCTCGTCCAGCATGTTGCACTCTTGGTAGCACCGACCCAGGTTGTTCCAGCCCGCCGCCGCGTTCGGTTGCAGCCGCAGGAACTGCATATACATCGTGTGCGCAAGACCGATCTTGCCGGAATCGATCAAGCAGTGGCCGATCAAGAATATTGCCTCGGGAATGTCTAGCTTCTCGTTCAGGATCTCATTGCATAGACGCATGCACTCGTCCAGCCGTCCTTGACTGCGTAGCCATGCCGCCTCGCCTATCCGGTCCTTTAGATTCACGGGACAATAATTCCTTTGAATGAGTTTTTCGTGTGGTATTTCGCGGTCGTCTTCAGGTACGCATACTGCGGGTCATTCAACTTGCGGAAGATTTGCGGCCATGCGTTGTCGTCGTAAACGTCCAAGCCTTCTTCCACCAGCCACTTCATCTGCAATCCAACCGGGATCGAGGCATACTTCCACATCTCGTTCTTGATCCCGAACTTGGTCATTTCCTCGTCGTTCGCTTGAGCTTTGTTAGCCTCCAGCAACGGTTCCACGTCTTGCTCGTATTCAAGCGTCGTCTCGTCCGTCAGTTCGTTGTAGTCGAAATAGACGGACATGCCGGTTGTTGCGTCGTAGGAAAATAGTTCTCGGCTCATATGTGAACCGGGGGCCGAAGCCCCCGGAGTCTCCTTACTAGGCCGTGGTCAAATCAACGATTTTCCCGCTTGCCAGTTCGTTGCGGCACTCAAGCGTGTATTCCACGATGAGTTGCTTTTTCTCCGCGTCGCCGGTCTTGGCGATATCGGCTGTCTCAAACTTGCGCAGGTACGACACTGCCCAGTAGTCCATGTCGAGCACGAGCGCCGTGCGGTCCCGCTGGAAGCGGTTAGGCACGATGCGATGCTCGCCAAAGTCAGACACGTACACGTCAGCAGCGCCGACGATGCGAGTGCCCTGAGAAGTGCTCGACGCCTCACGGTACAGCGTCGCAATGCCCGCAAAGCCCGAGACTTGGGTCTTGTTGAACGGGCCGGTCATGATGACGGAGGGAGATCCGCCCTGCGTCCAGCACTCACGAATGATTGCCTTCAGCGCGCTCACGACGAACGTACCTGCCACGGTCGAGTCGGTCGGGGCAGTCACAAGGCCGGTGGAGGTCACATAGCCCGGCGTGGTTTGCGCCGTGCCAGTGCCCAAACTGGTCTTGTTGATCGACAGCCACGCCTCGACTGCCGCGAGTTGGCGGGCCGTACCCGTGCCACCAGCGGAAGAACCGTGATTCTGGGTCAGCACAGATTCCATGTCGCGCTTCAGTTCCTGGCTGCGCTTCATGAGTTGGTACGCCATCTCGCGCTTGCGACCAGCATTGTTGACGGCGTTCTGCGTGCCGGAAACCACCGCGTACTTCGTGGAGATCTGAAGGTAATTCTTCAGGCGGGTGGTCGGGGTGCTGGTGCCGTTCGCCGCGTCGTCACCTTCGATTGCCGCGTTCGCCGTGCTAGCCGCCGCGAGCGAGTCACGCTGCCACTCGTGCAGGGTGGCCGAAGACGACGTGCGCTTGCACATCGTCATGAACGGCGTTTCGGTCGGAGTGATATCGTAGATTGCGTCTGCGAGATCTTCGCGGGTGCCGATGCTTTGATACGTTTGAAACGTTCCGGTCGGGACTGCCATGTTAGTTCACCTTAAAGCATTGCCTCAAAGATGCTCAAAGCGTCTTCGGGCTTTCCGCTCTTGCGGAGTTTTTGTCGTGCCTCTTGGAGTTTGTTGCTCGGCTTGGTGGGTTGTCCGGGTTTCAGCGTCTTGGTGACGACCGCAACCTTTTTCTCCACCTCGGGGCGCTTGGACTCCACGGTTTTCCGCTCTGCCAGAGCGTGCGCCATCTTGATGATGCGATGGTCGTTCAACTCTGCCGCTTCTTCCCGCGTATATCCAAACTCCACAGCCACATCCATGAGACGTTTTGCTACAGTCGGCCCAAAGTCCGGAATGTCACGCTCTAGAATCTCGCGCGACTTGGCCCACTTCTCAGCAGCGTTTTTCTTGTCGTGTTCTTCACGCTGACGAGCGGCGGTTTCCGTTTCACCCTTGATCGTCTGTAGGAGTTCGTTCAGTTGTCTGGCCCGATTGGACACCCGCACGTACTCAAAAAGGTCTTCGGTCGCCAGTTTGTTGAGGTCTTTGCCCGCCAATTCCTCTGCCACGGTCTTGAGGACAACGCCCTGCAACTCAGCGAGACGTTTTGTGTAGGACTCAGTAACCTCTTGCGCCTGCTTGGCGAGCACCTTCGGCAGTTCTTCCCGCTGCCGCGCAAGTTCCTGGGTCTTTTTCCGATAGTCCCGCTCGCGCAAATAGCCCTGCTGCAACTCTTTCAGCGAGAGTTTTTGCGCTACCTTCTTCCCGGTGTCGTCCGGGATTTCCTGCTCGAAAAGCGGCTCATCCGGATCAATCTCGATGGTCTCCACCTCTGCGGGCTGCTCATCCGCTGCGGATTCCACCTCGGGCTGCTGCTGTTCCGGCTGCTCCGCTGGAGGCGCTTCGGCCCCTTTCACCTCAGCGGCTCCCTGTGCCGGGTTGGCCTGTGGGTTAACAGGTTCCGCATCCGCCTGCATGAATGCAGACACGACGCGTTCTTCGACCGACTGCGACTCAGCCATGCTTAGTTAACTCCGAAAAGTTTGAACTTCCGCTTCTGTTCAAGCTGGATACCGGCCAGCTTTCCGGTTTCGATGTACCCGCGCAGGATGTTTTGCACCTTGCGGTTACACACGAACATCATGTGCAGTTTCTGCACCTCATCCGGCGCATGCACGATCTCTTTTGCCGTCAGAATCTCGCGCTCGACAGCCGCGAACGCATCTTTCAGCATGTCGTTATTCAGCAGTTCACGCGCTCGATCTGCACGGGCGGTTTCCTGCATGCGCTTCTGTTCGTCTAAATCAGCCAAAGCAATTCCTCGTCTTCATCCGGCAACGCTATAGGAATGTCCGGAACAGAGATAACCGGCCCGGTAAGTTCGCGGACGTATGACACCGGAACGTCTGCCGAGACCGCTTGCAACGCTTGGACTTCTGGCAGCGGAATGCGCCGCTTGCGTGGCTTTGCAACAACGACTTCTTCTGCGGGTTCGTCTTGCGGGTCGTCCCACGGCAAACGTGGTGCGCGACGGAGAAAACGGGCAGAGGGCGCTTTTTTTTTTACGCCACCGGCTTGAGCCGTCTCAACAACGCCCGCGCTTGCCTCCACCGTAGGTGCCAATGCACTGACTACGATATCGACAACCGGAACATTGATCGTCGCCCCGGTGCCTGCACTTGCAGAGACCGTCGGCGCCAGCGCCGCAATGACGACATCTACCGCAGGCACCGCTATCGACTTACCTGCCGATACGGACGGCGCCGCCGCTGCTACATCAATGTTCGCCGCCGGAATAGCAACCGATTTACCAGTGCTAACCGCAGGAGCGACGCCCGCGATTGCAATATTGATTGCAGGAACGGAGACCGATTTACCTGCGGCAACGCTAGGCGCAACCCCTGCAATGGTAATCGCCGCAGC
>Ga0181352_1000687_pt1 | contig 14189 bp, 29 predicted proteins | sample Fa13VDMLBSN_FD_130103 | JGI IMG/M metagenome (GOLD analysis project Ga0181352, IMG submission 130103) | Freshwater viral communities from Lake Michigan, USA - Fa13.VD.MLB.S.N | ecosystem: Environmental > Aquatic > Freshwater > Lake | place: USA: Michigan | collected 2013-09-23 | reverse complement strand
TGCTGGCAACGTAGGTATAGGTACTACTTCCCCAGAATCATTGCTTCATTTAAGTCAGGCATCAACTGGAGGACTAGGTGCATTTATATTTATAGATAATCCTGCTCCATCTACTTTAGGAAATAAAGCTGGAATTAGATTTGCAACTAATACTGGATCAACATTTTCAGGCTATGGCTCTTTTATAGAAGCTGTAAATTCAAATGCAGGAGATGGTGCAGAATCATTAACATTTGGAACTTGGAATGGTAGTTCACGAGGGGAGCGAATGAGAATAACAAGTGGGGGAAATGTAGGTATAGGTACTACATCGCCAGATTTTGCAGGTGGCGGCGGTTTACATATTAATCAAAGTGGAACAGATACGAGATTACACCTTAGTAACTCAACCACAGGTGCATTATCAACAGACGGCTATGAATTAGCATTAGTAGGCAATGATGTATACTACGATAGTAAAGAGTCGGCAGGTACACATATATTCTACACCGCAGGAAGCGAACGTATGCGCATAACAAGTGGTGGAAATTTAGGTATAGGTACTACAACAATAGGTTCAAAGTTACAAGTCAACGGAAACGCTGCAATAGGATATAGTGCATCAACTGCTGCACCTACTAATGGATTAGCGGTGAGTGGAAATTTAGGAGTTGGGATTTCCGCACCTACTGAAAAAACTGAGGTAAGCGGTACGGGTGATATTAAAATAAAAGTTTCAACTACTTCAACGGGTAGTGGTGCAAATGCATCATTGCAACTTAACGCTACAACTGAAGGCGGATGGATATTACAAACAGGTAATGCAGGTGCAGGAGCATTAAGGTTTTATGATGTGGTAGCTGCTGCTGATAGAATGAGAATTTTTAGCAATGGTAATATTGGTATAAATACTACAACAGGTGGCAGTAAACTTCAAGTCAACGGAAACGCAGCCATAGGATATAGCGCAAGTACAGCAGCACCTACGAATGGGTTGGCTGTTTCCGGAAGTGTGGGTATGGGTCTTTCGGCTGTAAACGTAGAATTGGCATTATATAGAGAAACTTTGGTTAGAATGCATCTACAAAATTCAACATCTGGAACAACATCTACTGATGGTTTGCAACTTTCTTTGAATGGTTCTGATGGATATTTATGGAACTTTGAAAATGGCAGTACAATTTTTGGTACTAACAATACCGAACGTATGCGTATAACAAATGGTGGTCAAGTAACGTTATCAACAGGTTCAAATATTAGTGCTATTGCTCAAACTGGATATTCCCTTACAGGCTCAAACGCATCATCTTTAATAGACCTTGCAGGAACTTGGAATACAACAGGCAATCCTACTGCTATCAAGTTAAACATTACAAACACCGCTTCGGGTGCTACGGCAGACCTTATGGAACTTCAAGTTGGTGGTACAAGCCAATTTACAGTTGACAAGTCAGGCAATACAATAATGACAGGTTCAGTAAAGACAGGGGCTCCTACTGGTGGAACAGCCGCGACTTGGAAATTGGGTAGCAAAATATCAAATACAATGGCTTTTGATGATAGTGGTTATTTAGAGGTAGAAGTTGGTGGTACAACTTATTATGTTGCATTATGTTTTCCTGCCGAACCAGCACCAGCTTCATCTCCTGATGGATATGTGCCAAATTATGGACCAGTTGCTACGGTAAAACTTCCCTCAACATCAGAAAAAGTAGCTAATTTAGAAAAGGAAATAACTGAACTTCGTGAAACAATTAAACTGCTTAAATCAAAAATAAAATGAAACAAATCTTAACTATTAGTTTTTTATTATGGGCCTTCTTTGTTAATGCTCAGGGAACTTACACCACTACGGCTGGTACTATTAGTCCTACCCAACCCGATACTATCGTGGTAGTAAAGGATGCTCTGCAAGTAGAACCAGTACTTATTAATGCCTTAACTCACGATACTTGCTATCAGCTTATCTGGAACGTGCAAAATGTAACCAGAGACACTACGCAGGGATCGCCTTGTTATGTCAATATGTATGACAGAGGGGGCCGTAACTTTGGGCAAGTGTATTGCTACATACCTAAAGAAATTATCAATGCGTGGGGAACAAGCAATACCATCATTGATGACTATGTTTTAGCCTATTTTGGCTTTCGCAGACGAGGAACATCTAAATCTAAATAAAAATGAAAAAAACAATCTTAACTCTCATTTTGGGATTCATTACTTCCCTGACATTCGCACAACAGCAACCCGTTGTAGACACTACTTTTCAAGCAATGCAAGCTGTCTATATTCAGCCTACGCAAGCTGTATTTAATGACACAACTAAGGCTACCCTATTAGGTGCATTAGTAATAGCTGACAACCTAAAAAATACAGCTACTTTTAACTGGGTTATGTTTACGGCTACCGGGCAGCCCTTATTAAGCGGGAACTATACAATGACACCAGAGCAATACGCCCAATGGTGTGCCGCAAATAATCCGATTTCTTGTAATACCTTCCCGCATTATTGTATCGGACAAGCCTACGGGTTGACTTTTGTGCCAGCTCCAAGCTCAAGTTCTAAAAAATAATATTAACTTTGTAGGGGGAAGATGCGGTAAAAAATAATGCCACTATTTCCCGCTACATAAAAAAAACGTAAATTTGTATACCAAAACAACAAACAAAAAAAAGAAACCTTTATGAAAAAACTATTAGTCATTCTCTTCGCAGTTACACTTGTATCCTTTGCAGCAGATAAGTTCATCGTTGTAAAGTTCAAGGAAGAGCAAATCAATTACCATTGGCAGAATTTATCTACAATCAAACAAATCGTCAATGGCAGTTCGCTACCGCATAATCAAGCCCTGTTCATCTTGCAAAGTGTAGATAGTTTACAAAGAGATATACAATCAACAGCAGTAATCGATTCAACAACTTCTAAAAAATAACAGCAATGTCAGACGGAGTTATCATATTCCTCATTACCCAAACAGTAGCTTTTATAGTAGCACTTTTTAAGATTTATGTTCAGGTTACGGTAAAGATGAGAGAACTCGAACTCCGTATCCAGCAAAACGAGGAGAAAGATAGTGTTATCTTCAAGAAATTAGATAACATAGCAGAACAAATCCACGAACTCTATTTAGAACTAAGTAAAAAGTAACCTTATGAAATCAAGTTTTCTGAACCTCAATACCCAAGACCTTGTAAAAGGCTTTGTAGTGGCTTTCCTTTCGGCTGCCTTGACTGGGCTTATCACAACCCTTGACTCAGGCACCCTTCCAACACTTGCAGAGCTGAAGCAAGCGGGTATCGTAGGACTCACCGCCGGACTTTCTTACTTGCTCAAAAACTTGCTGACCAATAGCCAAGACGAGCTGATGAAGAAAGAGGCATAACATTTTTTATGCGTTATATTGTTTTGCTGTCGCTACTGGCGATAGCCTGTAATTCACAAAAGCAGTTGCAAAAGGCAAAAGACCGCCTCGGCGATAATCCGCTTGAGGCGGCTCGTTTTTGTGGTGATAGATTCCCAAACAGAGACTCGGTAGTATATCGTGATACTATCAAGTTAGATACAATGTTTGTGGGGCTTTTGCAGGTGGATACGGTGCGGAGGGAAGATACGATAGTCATTACCAAGACTTCCCCCAGCAAGATAATCACCCAAACCAAAATACAATACAAGGAAGTAGTAAAAACAGATCCCGCCAAGACCGAAGAACAAAGGCAGCTCTACCTAGCCTGCGAAGAAAGGTATCAAAAACTATACCTCAAATGGGAGCAGTCCGAAAAGCAGCGAAAGGACTGGAGAACAAGATTCTGGTGGGTTCTATTCGTAGCCCTCGGAGCCGTTATCGGCTACTTCACCAAGCAGCCTTTCTGGGCAGCCCTCGCTAAACAACTCGGCAAAAAACTAAGCAATGACAAAAGCTGATATTGCCCGCAAATACCGCAACGAATACGGTATGGAAATGCCAACCCTTAAACTGGCACGGATAATGTACAAAAAAGAGAGCCTGACCTTTAAGGACGTGGAGGACTGTAGAGACTCTTTAAGGGGCATAGAAGGCAAGAAAAAGGATGCGGGGTACAGAGAGACCCACATCTTCCCAGAACGCCCTAAAAACCCCTACAATCTGCCTGAGAGCTATCAGGAGAAGCGGGAACCACTACGACTTCCCACGACATGCAATAACATACTCCTAATCTCCGACCTCCACATACCCTACCACGACATAGATGCCGTAACCATAGCCTTGGAATACGGGGTAAATAATAAAATTAACACTATTGTAATTAATGGCGATTTGCTGGATCTACATAAAATTAGTAGGTTTCAATCCGACCCAAATAAGAGAAGCATAAAGCATGAGTTTGATGCTACCAAGCAATTTTTAAGGGTGTTAAGGCAGCTATTTCCCAATGTAGAAATATATTGGATAAAAGGTAATCATTGCTCCCGTATGGAAAAGTACTTACTACAAAAGGCGCAAGAGATATGGGACGATCCTTATTTTCACTTAGAAGAGAGGCTTCGGTTAAACGAAGAAAGAATACATCTTGTTGACGATAAGGTGTTAGTCAAGGCTGGCAAATTGAATATTACACACGGCCATCACATTTTTAAGGGCATCTTTACCCCAGTCTCCCCAGCCCGCGGAGCTTGGGTAAAGGCAAAGCAAAACATAATTGTAGGCCACTTGCACAGAAGCTCACACCACGTCGAGACGGATATAAATGGCGAGACCACAGCGAGTTGGTCGCTAGGTTGTTTGTGCGAATTGCGCCCCGATTATAGTCCGTTGATTTCCAACTCACAACACGGGTTCGCCCACGTATTGGTAGAACCAAATGGCGATTTTTCGGTGAAAAATTATTCGATAATAAATGGTAAATTGCATTAATGGAAGACCTCTTTGACGATATGCCTATCAACCTTTCCCCCCACGAAGATATAACAGCTTGCTTTAGTGCGTTGTCTGCGTTAGAAGATTTTGATTATGTTATGTTAGGGGAAGATGAGAAAGAGCTAATCAGGGAAATCCGCCAAATGTCGCTGAAGATTATACACACGGGCATCAAGGAGATATACGAAACTAATTGTTATGACGAAGAAACCGATAACAGTTAAGTTTGGCAAGCTCGGTAAATACAAGGCCGATGGCTTAGCGTACGCCGATAAGAGGAAAATCATTATCGATAGCAGGCTGACGGGCGTTGAGTTACTGGAAACAATACTACACGAGATACTTCACATTCAGCAACCAGACCTATCCGAAGAGGCGGTACTTAGGTACTCAAAGGAGACGGCAGAAATACTCTGGAAGATAGGCTACCACTTGACCGATAGCGGTAAGTGATGTATAAAAGTACGCTTGGAATATCTTTAATCCTTGTGTAGATTTGCTTACAAACAAACAATAAATGATAGTAAAGTTAAACGCCAATGAGGTGCTGGTGGCTACCTATATTGGATCAAGAAGAAACGCAGAGGCTTGTTTTAATGGCAGAAAAGCTCGCTTCCCGGAGAAAGTAGCGGGGGAATTGTGGGGGTTTCATATTGAAGCAGCGCACGCAGAGTTAGCAGTCTGCAAATACTTAGGAATTTACTGGGGCTTTGGAGTAAATACATTTCACGTTCCTGATGTGGAGAATACTAACTTGGAGGTTAGGTGGTCGTCGCGGGAAGATATGAAGGTGCGGCCCGATGATGAAGGCATTATCGTTTCGGTAACGGGTAAGTGTCCTACCTATGAAATCAAAGGGTGGATGCGGGCCGAAGATGCCAAGCAAGAAAAGTACAAGTATAACAAAGAGCCTATATGCTACTTTGTACCCCATAGTGAACTTATACCTATCAACGCTTTATCCATAGGTATCCTTCGTGCAAAAGGAAAACGAGGTTGAGCGAGGCATAAACGAAAAGAGAGAAGGGCAACAAGACCATTGTTACAATCGCCAGTTCCCCCAGCCATAAAATAGGTTTGATGATGTGTTTCATCCGATTATAATTTTATACCAATTGGCATTTTCTTTCTGTAATTTATCGAATTTTTCTCGATTTTGTTTACGACAAGGCTTACAACTTTTGGGGTTGTAGTATTTATTCTTGTACTCGGAGGCGGGTTTTAGCTGTCCGCACTTCTTACAGCGTATCATTTTTTCCATAATAAAAAATTAAAAAAAGCTCCCGTATAAAAATACAGGAGCTACCCTAAAAAATGAAAAACTAAACCAACAGACTGTTATATAAATTAAATTTCTTTAAGCGGTCGGCTAACCCATTGAGGCCGCCGTTTACCTTTACGGTTACTGCCTTTACCACATTTTCCCCCGCACCCTTATCACATATTTGCCATATTTTATTTTCATCAAAGAACCATACGGCACTATCCATAGGGTATCTATTAGCGACTAAGGTCGGATCGGCTACGCAGTCTTGCCCGATAAAGGTAGAGAAAGCTTTGTAATTGTCCTTCCCCGTCAGTTGCAAGTACCCTCTTCCTCGGTACTTAAACCCGTCCCCAGAGGCTTCATTCCCGTTACCCATTCGGTTGGCATATACCCTACTGCCTATCTTTTGAGGGTTTCTGGCATACTGAGCCGCTATGGAACTATCCTTAAAATACTTCGGAAAGGTCTTTAGAAGCCCGTCAGAGGAGTAATTTAGGTTTTCTACTACTGCGGTAAAGTTCCCGCTTTCGTGGGCTAATTGAGCCAGAAAATGGGCCAGACGCAAGGGGTCTTCTATGTTATACTTGCTAACAATTTGCAGCATAAATTTGAAGGCTGCGGGGGGAAGTGCCGATGCTAATTTATTTGCGTCCATTGGCTACTAAATTAACAATAATTGACAACATTACACAATTAAACAATAATATAAAAATGAATTTAATCAGGGTCATTGTACTTTTCTTTTAGCGAGGTAAGCCATTGCTCCATTTCGGAGAAGGGAATAGTTGCCCACTTGCCAATAATTTCATTGATTAGTTTATCAATCATAACAAATAGCTTTTTGTTTTGTCAGGGTTTTCGGGGCAGACGTAAAAATGAGCGGGTTTGTAGACGGGGAACTTCTTATCGAACTCCTTTGCGGTGTAACGCTTGCCGTTTACATAGGTGTATACCACATCTTCCCCCGCATCATAAGTCCACAATCTATTATCCCTAAAATCTTTTTCTCTTAGGTGTCTGCTTACTGGCATAGGACTTTCATCAGTCTTTCTGCGTACATAATTGTTGTTAGGCATTGCTTTCGTAAATTGTATCTCTCGTATTTTGTTTTCCGCTTTCCAGCAAGGCAACAAGGTTCATAACCCTTTCCAGTGCGGCACTTCTATCGCTATCATCGGTGTAGCTACTGGTGCTAATAAAATCTCCCATTGTAACTACAAAGTAGTTGTTCCCCGTTAGTTGCCTTACCTCTTCTACCTTAACCTTTGGGGTGTTTATGGCGCTATTGATAATCTCTTCTCCCGCTACTTGCCGCTTTGCTTTGCTGATAAAAGTATTTGAAAAGGCAATCGCTGCGGTAAAGATATAGTTGCCTACAAAGTGCTGGTTTTGATCGTAGGTTATCTCCGCTACGATATCCCCGTTATCCATTAAAAAATCTTTTTTAACATGGTATGCTACATTGTTTTTGGCAAATTCTTCTATTAAAAACTCTGCCATCTCATTGGTTAAATACATTTTTGCGTTTGTCATAAAGTTTATTTTTTTAAGTTAATAATAATATGATTTCCCCCAACATAAAAACATAATAAAGAATTATTAAAATAAATGTAAGGAAAAATACTGCTATCCTAATCATCAATCTTTGCTATTTAATCTTCCATAACTAACCCCCATATTGAAGGCATACACAATCAGGTCTTCTGCTTCAATATCATCGAAGACTTCTACGGTAGCCCAGTTCTCCGTACTTTCAGTAATTTTTGCGTCGATATCCCATTTTTTTAGTTCTTGTGCAAGGTACTCGGCTCTTTCTTTGGTTAATTCAATTTCGTAATTCATAGTTGTTTGTTTTTAGTGGTTAAAAATTGTATAGTGCGTTACTTTTCCTACATTTTAGCTGCCACTCCGAATTGTTCTTCTCATTAAAGCCATAGGTTAGCTTGGCATTGACCTTTTTTAGGACTATTCCCTCGTATAGCGGGGTTTTTACTAAGTCCTCGTACAGAAAGTCGAAGCCAGCTCCGTATAGTGGTGCTTTATAGATACCCTCAAGATCGGTGCAGCATAGGTGGTCGTATATTTCTAGTCCTTTGTCATTGATTTTTGATATGCACGGGAAGTCGTGGTCTACAATCTTTAATCGTTCCATAATTGTTTTGCCTATCAGATATTCCCCCGCATACACCAACAAGTCCCAGATAATAAACTTATCCCTTTCTACTTCTCCCTTTTCCCCTTTCTGCCCCTTGTTTAGATATTCCCCACAATATACTACCCACTGCTTATCCCTTGCCAATCCCCTAAACTGAATGAAGGGAGAGTGTTTTAGTGGTAGTTTATGGCGGTTAAATACTTGCAGCTCTTCTCCATCGGTAAAGACAATGCAAGCCGTGCCGTTGTACTTAGGCTGCGCCACGAACTCCCCCTCGTACTGGTCTAAATTGTCGGGCGGTATCTTAAACTGCGGTCGGGGCGGATACAGATACTTAAATTCTTTATACATCATCTTCCATATCTTTTAGGCATTGGAGAATTTCATCTTCCATGTTTTTGGTCAGCATTTTGGTAATATCAATCGCCTCGCCACCTAAATACACCTTAACATACTGAATAGTGTAGTAAATGCCCGAAAGGTCGTGTCTGCCGTGTCCTTCCTCTATTTGCACAATATCATCTTTGGTGTAGGATACCTCCATATCTGCCATAAGGTCTTTAATAACTTCCCGCTGCATAGTAATTATTTTTTAAGTGCGCAAATAGGGTTAATCAGTTCCAATACTTGTTCGGGGTTTGCGAACTGCAATAAGCGGTCAATACTGCCTTTGCTTACTGAATAGGTGCGCTCCCCGCTAATTAAGTTACCCTTGTCCTCGTCTGCAATGTCAGGGCAATTTAAAATCAGTTCGGATAGCACAGAGCCGTACTTCTCCACTAATTCCGTATTGAATTTGTATACCACATTTTCCCCCAACAATCCGTCAAAATCTTTCAGTATGGCTGCCTTTTCATCATCAACGGAAGTGTACTTATCCATTACAATAAACAGACAACTACTCCCCGTTTGGTCTTGTATCTTAAAATTGTCGGGTGTTCTGCGTTCCCGCTTATACTCTTGTACGAATAGTTCCCTGCCTTTACCCTTGATATCCCCCTCAATCATCTTCAGCTCCCCCGTAAGTGCGTCAATCTGGTTTTTAAGGTCGGCAAATCGTTTTACCTTATCCCCCAATTCGTGGGCGGATAATACCTTTTTGTCTGCTTTCTTGGGTGCTGCGGTTTTGGTCGTTGTTGCTGCGAATAGGTTTGTTGTTTTCATTGGTGTTTGTTTTTATAGTGTTTGGGAAAATTTGGCGGTGTACTTTTTACAATCATCTACACATCTCAATAAATGTATCTTGTTAGATAATGATAAGTCGTGTGTTGTAAATTCTTGAATATCTCTGTTATCCTCTGTATTTAATCCATCTAATAAACAAATTCCTAACTCTGTATCTATTATTTTAATGATATAAAAACTTTGCCCATCTTGCGTAATAATGGGTAAATCGGAGAGCCAGTCATAGTATTCATCATCATCGTCGGAAAGGTTTTCTGGTATCAAATTCATAGTTTTTAGTTTAGCAATTTCTTCTTTTACTAAACCTTGTAATTGATTTTCAAGTTCGGTAATTTTAATTAGGTTTTCCATTGGTGTTTGTTTTTAGGTGTGCAATATAGTGCCAGAACTTCCCCGACACAATAAATATATTGTTAAAATAATCTTAAAGTGCTAAGTAGTTATCCCATCCCTCTCCGTTCTTTCTTTCTGCAAGTTGTTTCTCTAACTGCTTTATTTTATTTTGTAGGGGGAAGAACTGCTTGACCGAGCAAGTTTTTAGCTTGATTTTAAGAGCCAAGATTTGCCGTTCCAATGTTGCATAGGGTAGTAGCTTTTCGTTATCCCTTGCGGTGTGAATGTGTGCGTGCCATTGGTTTAACTGCTTGTTACTTTGCATTTGCCAAGTTTCTGCGGTGTGTCCGTTTGGGTAGGTAGTTTTCATTGTGTTTGTTTATGGTTAGATAATTTGAATTTCATTATCAATCAGCCAATCAGCAAGTAGTGTGTTAGTCGTATCTTCCCCCGCAATAATATCAATCATAAGGGCGAGGTAAATCATTTGTCTTTCTGTTATCATAGTTGTTTGTTTTAAAAAATTACCCGTATAAAACCATAAAGGGGAAACGCGGGGTTAATGTTTTTCATCAGCAAGTTAGGGAATTAGTTGTTAATTGACAACTTAGAGTAGTTAAAAATTTGTTATTACCAAGATGCTTGATAGTAATAATCGTATTTATCTATATCAACTAATTCACTTTCAATCAGTTCAATAGTTTTTTCTACATCGGCTTTATACCAATCATCATATTGCGTTGATCCGAAGAAAAACCCCGACCGAGTAGGGAAAAGTTGTTCTAATTCTTCATCACAATCATATACCTCAATTTCTGCATAAGTATTTCCCTTGTTACTCCAACCCGTTTGAACCTTTACCTTTTTTTTCTTTGCTTTATCAATAACCTTTTTTACTTCTTTTAATGTGTCGAGTAATTCAAGTAGCTTGTCGCTACTAACGTAAATTTCGTTACGATCATCTTCGCCCTCAGCGCATTCATCAATGAGCCAATTATGGAGTGCGTTAAATTTGCGCCAATAACCTATTTGTTCGGTTACGCATGCAATTCTTTCGGGTTTTATATCTTCCCTAACATCATTACCTTTCTTAATGGTAATAGTACGCCTTGCTTCAGGTTTTGTGTGTTCCCAATTTTGTACATAGTGTTTTTTGTATAAATACATATCAAGTCCCATAACTTTATGTGTTCAGTATATCGCTGTCCCCCGTTTTTGGTTTTTATTTTATTGTATGGGGAAAATGTGGTAAATGAAGAGGCGAGGTACTGAACCCCATAACTTCCCCCGCCCCTTCGTTATCCTCATAGAATTTCAACTATATCACTATACTGAAAAGCGACAATTTCCTTTTTAGTTACTGTAACCCCAAAACTTTCGTACACCCTATCTCTCACTCCGATATAAACTTCCATAGACGCGTTATTGATAAGAGGACTTTTTATGTATTGCGCCCAACTTGTTAAAACTTTATCAATTATTAGAACTTCTCCTTTATATATAAATTTTCCGTCTTTCTTTATATCTACTTCTACTTTTTTGTTAATTAAACTCATTGTTTTTTGTTTTAGAATATAAAGGTAGTTAATTGACAACCTGACTACCAAAAAATAAGGGTTAAAACTTTGTTAATGTGTGTGCATTTCTATTCTTGCTATTCCTTGCTCTAATGAATTGCAAGCGAATGAGATATAATTGTTTTGCGAGGGTCTGCCAAACGCATACCAATACTGCCCCGAAAGGTCTTTAGTTACAAAGCCGATAATTTTGCCGTTTCTTTTTACTAAGTGTTTCATATTAGTTTTTTATGGGTATAATTAAATACATAACCTTACTTCAGTTACTTCCGTTCCGTTCGATAATCTCAAATTATCAATCGTATCTATACTAAATTCGTATAAATCTTCTCCGCGTTCGCCTTCGTGTATTTCTACTACTACTATATCACTATCATTAAATTGGCGGATAGCTTTTCGGAGTTCTCCGATTGTGTATATTTTTTCAATTTGATTTTTCATATTAGTTTTTTTATGTGTGTTGTGGGAAAATACGGGGGTGTCTTACGACTTCCCCCGCCCGTTCGTTATCTTTATAGCCCTTCCTCGCTAATCATTGGTTGATGTTCTTCTAAATATTTTACCATACATTCGTATTCCCCTTTGTTCGGATCATTGTATTTTGAGCCTTCATAATCTTCGTACATTCTCAGGACTTCCCCATACAAATAATCGTAAGGGCATTCAATTTCATAAAAAGCATCAAATAATTTGCTGAATAAATAAAAAGAGTAGTTCATAGTTTTTTAATTTAGTAGTTAAAATAGTGTCAAAGAGTAGCCAATGTCTCGTTAATGTAATAAGGTTAATTTATCTCGGGTTGTTAGCTTGTTCCATAGTCCTTCCAATTCATCCAAAATATCCTGCGTTTCTTTTTCCTCTAATCCGAATAACCTAACCCCGAACATTTTTTCAAGGGTAAAAAAATCAAGTTCGCCAAAATTTAAGTTTTTCATTTGTTTTATTTTTATGGTTTGGGGAAAATATGGGGGTGTCTTACGACTTCCCCCCACATTCTTACATTCTTATCACATTCTTAGGTGTTCTATGTTTTACTTGCTTAAAATAGCAACCCCCCGCCCCCGCTTGTCGGTAGGTAGCGCAAGAGGTCAGCAATAAGCAAATAAAGAGGGCAAAAAATAGTGTCTTTTTCATTGGGTTTTATTTTACTGGTTTATGCCAATTCTTTTATGTGGTATTTTTTATTTTTTATGTCGAAAAAATAAGATCCGTTTCCGTGTTTCTTTTCCCAATGGGAAAAAATTACTTCTTTGCCGTTTTTTAGTATCATTTTGTCGCCTTTCGTTGTTGTTGTCATTGTGTTTATTTTTATGTTGTGGTAAAATGTGCGGGGGTGTGTCGTATCTTCCCCCCGCCTTATGATTATCTAAAATAATTATTTGCAACCCTACGCGATACGCGGCGGCGGATTGCCTTGCGTGTCTGGTCGCCCGTTTCGTATTGTTCCGCAAATTTGCGCCATATAAGAGAAACAAGACAACGAGAGGCGGCGGGGCGGTATTCAGTCGGAAAGTATTGCCCCGTAATATATTGTAGTTTGTTGTCTTGTAAGGTAAGGCGACCACTACTCGTCATTAAATAAGCGGCAACAAGTTCGGGCAATTTATCGCCTAAAATATCCCACGCAAGAGAATATAATTCGCGGAAATCGTTTAGATCGCGGCTAATTTCGGCACTCTCGCGGCGGTAAGATAGCCAACCCTCGCGCCCGCCCCCATAATCGCGGGGGTCAAGTCCGGGGCGGCGGTGTGCAAATTGGTTTAATAATTGAGCCGCGTTAATTGTTTCGGGGGTTTGTGTTGTGGTGTTCATTGTTTGGGGTTTTAATGTTTTGTAAATATCGGTTATTAGTTGATAATTGACAACCTTAGTATGTTAAAATTTTGTGAAAGGTGCGCGGGTGTATCTTCCCCCGCATTTATGCGCATTCTGCGCTTTCATAATCTTTGAAAAAGGTTTCTTCTCCGTGGTATTGATTAAATACAATATACTCAACTTCTTGCCCTAACATTGAGCAAATTTGCACCCCATTTTCGAGGGCAATATATACATATCCCGAATTTGGGTTGAAGCCGACTTCAAGTATATCTTCCCCCGCGCAGTTATCCGCGTAGGCTTGAAATACTTTTGCAAGTCCTTGCGCCTCACAAAAGGCGATTGACTGATTGAGTCCGTTAATTGTTAGTGTTTGGGTGTTCATTGTTTGGGGTTTTAGGGTTTTATTTTGCTTTAGGGGCATATGGTTGCCAAATTTTTACTTTGTCTTTGATATAGTAAAGGATCTCAACTTCCTTGCTTTTCAAAATTTTACCTTTATTCGTTGTCCTTTGCAAAGTTGCCCGCACCTCTTCGCAGTTTGCCCAAATCTCGGCAACATAAAAAACGGAATTAGTGTGCGGCATTTCTATAAAGTCGCCGACTTTTGGGGTTCTCTTTTCTGCCTCTTTAAGCAAGTTAATTTCTCGCAAGTACTCTTTTTTTAACTGCTTTGCAGTTTGTATAAACTTTTTCATCATTATTATTATTTATAAATATGAAATAAGGTTTTTTATTGCCTCAATTAGTTCCTCTTTTGTTATTGGGTCTTGCCCCTCTTCGTCAATATCCCAAGAGCCGTTCCAATCAAGCGCGTACGCATACTCGATAAGTTGGTCGCGGTCTAATTTTTCAAAATCAATTTTTGTAAGGTCTAAGCCGTTGTTAATTTCCGTAAATAACTCATTTCTGTTTTTCATTGTTTGGGGTTTTGTTTCCACAAACATAAACCCCCAAAAGTTAAAACGGTGTTAATGATCAGT
>Ga0181352_1000686_pt1 | contig 14195 bp, 12 predicted proteins | sample Fa13VDMLBSN_FD_130103 | JGI IMG/M metagenome (GOLD analysis project Ga0181352, IMG submission 130103) | Freshwater viral communities from Lake Michigan, USA - Fa13.VD.MLB.S.N | ecosystem: Environmental > Aquatic > Freshwater > Lake | place: USA: Michigan | collected 2013-09-23 | reverse complement strand
GCGGCATGCGCAGGGTCGGCCGCGCGCTTGGCTTCCTTTGCGAAGGCTTCGGCGAACTCCCGCGTGATGGCAGCAGGGTCAATGCCCTGCGCCTTCAGCAGTTCCTGCGCCGAGGGGCTGAGCGCGCCTGTCGCGGGGTCGATCATCCCCTTCGTGCTGGAGAGCTTGCGATAGACCGCGCCGGCAACGGGCGAGAGGAATTCGAACGCGCCGCCCAAGGCGGCGTTCACCACGGCCTGCGTCGGGTCCACCCCCTGCTGGCTTCCCGCCTCGCCGGCAGCCAGATCCTGAACCACCGATCCGACGCCAGCCCCGACGCCGGTTCCGACTGCTCGCCCGGCCAGCCCGGCGCCGCCCAGCAGCCCGCCAAACACCCGGGAGAACGGCAGCGCCATAAGGCCCTGGACCATGGCGTCGTCGATATCGTTGCCCGACAGCCCGGGGCGGTTGACGTAGTATTTCTTGCCCTCGATCTCGATCACGTCGTTGCCGTGCTGGTCCTTCGCGGCCGTGAGGTTCGGATAGGCCTGGCGGATGACGTCGATCTTGCCGGCCGCGTTCTGCGGCAGGGGAAGGCCCGTCGCATAGGGGCCGCCCGGGACCGAGCCGGTGAATTCGGGGATCTCGGGATCACGCCGGCTGTTGCCCGTCACCATGTCGGCGATGGCGGGGCCGGCGGTCTTCGCCGTGTCGACGATCCAGTTGAGGGCGTCGGTCCCGACGTTCGGTTTCGTCGAGCGAGGGGGATTGATGACCTCGGGCTTGGCCGGCTTCGGCACCCTCGATATCTCGGAATAGAAGTCGATGGGACCGCCCTCCTCGGCCGGCGCGTCGGCCTGCTGGCGGGGGGGCGCCGCACCCGCGTTGCTGCGGGTGATCTCGCTGAAGAAGTCGATCTCGGCCATCGTTATTCGTCCAGTAGGCCGAATTCACGCACGACGCGGCGCTTGGCTTCCGCCTTGGCCTTCTTCTCGTCCATGCCCGAGCCCTTCAGTTCGTTGAACAGCGCATTACCGCGCTCATTCATGATCTTCGGCATGTCGTCGAGCGCGACATCCTTCATTGAGAGGCCCTTGGTGCGGATGTAGTTCAGGCGAGCAACGGCCTTTTCCGCCGTCTCCATCGTGCGCTTGTACTTCGACTGGAACTGCTTCGGCCCGTCCTTTACGCTCGGGATGAAGTCGTCGGCGCTCTTCTGCTCGCCGACCGTCAGGGCTGCACCGAACAGCTTGTTGCGGATCTGGGCGGCGCGTTCTGCCACGTCGGCCCGGAACGAGTAATAGCGGTCGATATCGTTCGCCGTCTGCGGGGACAGGCTCATGCCGAACTTGTCTGCCATGTTCGCCCCCTCCATGAAGACCTGCTCGGGGATCTGCATGAACTTCGGGTCGAACTTGCCGCCGATCTGTGACAGGGACATCAGGTCGCGCGTGGCGTCGAGAAGGTCTGCCTCGACTTCCCCGCTGGCCTTCGTGCCGAGCCCGTTCTGTCCGACGCCCTTGCCCTGCACGAACTCGACCGTGCCGTCCTTGTTCACCTTGACGGCCACCCCGCTGCCGGCGTGATGCTGCATGATGAACTGGTTGTATTCCGGCGTCCCGGGCTTGAGGCCCATCGAGATGGCGTCGCGCTGGACGGCGGTCGGGCCGCCTTCCGCCGCAGCGCGGATCTTCGCCGCCCCAAGGGTGGCGCCGGCACCGATGTTCGCCGCCGCCAACTGCGCCTGCGTCCGCATCTCTGCGAGCTTCACCGCGTTCTCGCGGGATAGCGTGCCCTGCTTCTCCTGGGCTTCCAGCTTCGCCATCTCGCGCTTGCCGGTTTCCGACTGCACGTATTCGGTCGTGAGGGCTTTCGCGCTCGCGTCCCGGTCCTTGCCGAGCTGGTCCGAGATCGTCTTGGCTTCCAGCGCCGCCGCTTTCTGCCGGGCCTGTTCGCGGAGGGCGTCGTCGCGCTTTCGGGCGTTCAGGACGGCTGTCATGTTCTGCCCACCGGCAGCGAGGGCACGCCCGAAATCCTTGGTAGGGGCTGCACCGATGCCCAGCAGGAGGGCCGAGAGGGCATCCATGCCGGCCGAGGTCTGGTTTCCGGTCGCACGGGGGGCGGCTGCGGCGAGCGCGGCCTGAAGCTGCTCCCGGGTATAGCCCGAGGTCGGGAGGCGTCCGGCGAGGCCGGGGGAGGCAAGCGCGCCCTGTGCTGGTGCAGCTTCGGCCGGGGGGGCGAGAGCGCCCAGAGCGGGGGGAGGCTCCGCGCCCATGCCGGCGGGGATCTGGCCGGCGTTCATCGAGAAGCCGCGCCCTTCCTCGGGCACGTCGTCGCCCCCGCCACCCTCAGAAGGCTCCTCGTCGTCGTCGCCGCCACCTTGCGGGCCGTCCATCGGCTCCAGCATGTTGAACTCGACATCGACCACATCGGGATCGTCGCGGACAGGCTCGTCTTCCTCGTCGTCGAAAGCAAAGTCGAACGCGCCGCGCGGCTCGTCCTCGTCATCGACAGCACCACCGCGGGCGAACCCGGCGGCAGACGCGATACCGTCAAGGATGGAGGGCGCAGCCGATGCCGCCGCGCTCCCCGCCCCGCTGCTGAACAGGTTGCCGAGCCCGGAGAAAATCCCGGAGTTGTAGAGCGTCCCCGCCGTGCCCGCGAGCCCGGCAGCCGTCTGCCACCACGGGGACGAGCCCTGAGAGGTCTGCTGCCCCGTGCCCGAAAGCACGCTGCGCAGCCGCTGGACCTGATTCCACGGATAGTCCGCGATGGCCTGCTCTCGCCCGGCCACCATCTGCCCCATGCCGGCGAGAGCCCCGGCGTTCTGGCGCATCGCGTCGCGCTCGAAAGCTTCAAGGTTCTGAAGCTGGTTCGCCCCCTGCAATGAGAGAGCCCGGTCGCGTCCCGACGCCTGCTGATTTGCCATCGCGGCCTGGAGAGCACGCGCCTGGTCGGTGTTGTACTGCGACCGGCCGGACTCATACCCCCTCTGGAGAAGCTGGGAGTTGAGGTCGCCGCGCTGCCGCTCCATGTCGCGCGAGAACTGCGCGTTGGCGAGCCCGGTCTTCGTGCCGAGCGAGCGCGTGCCGACCTGCTGGGCTGCCCGGCGAGCACTGGCCTGACTGGCCTGCTCGTCAAAGTCCATCATGGCGCGCTTGCGGACCAATTCGTCGTAGGGGTTGGCCGCGCGGAGCCCCGCGTTGACATCGAAGGCGCTCGTCGCCACCCGCGAGGTCGGCTGCGTTCCCTGCCGGACCATGTTCCGCATCGGGGTCGTGTCGATCGGACGGGTCGTGAGGGTGTTGGTCCAGTTCAACGCGCCCATCTGCTGGGGGGTCAGTCCCGGGATGGCGCCCGCGATGAAGGGCCGGTCGGCCGTTGCCGGCTGGTCTACCGCCGGTCGGCCATAGGCGCCGAGCGCCCCCTGCACGAGAGGGTTGACGAGGGGGGCGAACTCCGGGGCGAAGTTCGAGACCTGTGAATCAGCCATGATCTAGGCTCCTATCGGGGCAGCGCGAGAGCGCCGGCCGGTTCTTCGGTGGGCATCATCTGGAGGCCAAGGGCACCGGCCCCGATGGCGGGAATCAGGCCGGCGCTTCGCATGGCGCGCATGAGGTCGGCGTGCGTCGTCACCTCGTTACCCGCCTTGTCCCAAATCGCATGGTGGGTCAGGTGCTGGTAAAAAGGTTTCAGGTCGTCGCGAACATCAAGGTTCATGGCTTCCTGCCGGCGCGCGAGGCGGTCAACCGCCGCATCCGCGCCTCGCCCGGACCGGCGATTAAGATACTTGTTGGCCTCTTTCGTCGGGCGCCCGGTGTGCGCCTTGATCTGCCGGGCGTCGAGCGTGGGCAGCGCGCCGTTGCCGACAAGGCTCCCGACGAACCCCTGTTTTGCCGGGCCGATGCCGGGCAGCGACTTGGCGAACTTGCGCCACTCGGCGACGGCGCCGGGCTCCCCAGCATTTACCCGGGCGATGATCTCCCGCGCTTCATCCGCGCGCGGGCCGACATTGAGCGCCGCAGACCGGAGGGCCTTCGGAATGTCCTTCTCGTGCTTGCCAAACGGGGCCATGATCTTGACCGCTTCGGCGATAGCTGTCTCGTCGACTTCGCCGCGCTCGGCAGCGTTCAGGTAGCGTTGCCCCCCCGGGGTGAACAGCCACTCGGCAAAGGCACCCTCCGGCCTGACCTTGCCGGTTACGTCGTCGGCCAGCGGGAGGCCGGCAGCGCGCACCTTGTCGGCTTGAACCCCTTGGCGCTGGATGCTCGCCCGCGTCGTGGTAAAGGCCTTGATGAGGTCGCGCGCCCCGAGGTCGCCGGATGCGGCGCGGGCGGCTTGCTCTTTCATGAAGTCGCCAAATTCCTCAACGTGCGGCGGGATCTTCGTGAGCCCCAGTTCCTGCTGAACCTCTTGGACCGGGCGCCATTTCCAGTTCTTGATGAGCGCCGCGCCCGTCTTTGGCGCGACCTTCGCGGCCACGTTGCCGACCTTCAGGGCATTCATTCCGAGGCCTTCGATAACCTTCTCTGCGAACGGCCCCATCGTCTCCGGGGCATAGGACCAGTCGCCCGCTTCAAGACGCTTGGCGCGGAAGGCTTCATCGGCGATGCGCTCGGCTTCGGCATCCTCTGCCTGCGACGCGAGCCACATATCGCCGAGGTCGCCCCATGACGGCCCCTGCGGCTCGTAGGCCCCTGCCTCTAGGGTCGGGTCAGCGTACAGTTGCCGCATGGCGAGCATGGAGCCTCGCCGGGGTTCTACCTCGCCACCATCCGCGAAGGCCCCGCCGTTGCGCTTGCCGTGCTCCCGTGCCCCTCTCGGAGGGGGGAGAGCCCCCAGCTTCTGGCGGTATTCTTCGCGGGTCTGCATCACATGCCGGTCTAGAGCCCCCGAGCCCCCGGCCTTGCGAACTCCCGAGGGGGGGATAACCACCTCGTCACGGGAGAGAGCAAGCGCCCCCCGCGGACCCTTCCTGACGATGCTGTCGGATCTCCCCGTACCGGGACCATCCACCACCCGCCCCCCGAGGGCGCGATAGGTGAGAGCACCGGCACGGCTGCTGCCGTCACCACGAGCGGCAACGACATCGGCAGGAATGACAAAGGCCCCGGCGGGGACAGAGCCACCAGAGGCATAGCCGGGGGTGCCCTGCATCCATGTGTTAAGCCATGTCTGGGAGGCGGCAGGGTCTGTCGTCGTTTCGGTGGGGTCGAGAGCACCCTGCGGAGCGATGTCGGCGGCATAGGCCTCGTCGCTTGATGCCGGCGCGTTCGAGGGGTCAGAGTAGTCCGTGGTGCCCGGCTCGTAGGCGAGCCCGAGCATATCCGAAACGCCCCTACCGATCGTCGACATGCCCCGGCCGATCCCGATTGCCGTGCCGAGCGGCGTCGCTAGACCGAGGACAGTTCCGATGGTGGTCGGATTGACCTTGCCGGAAAACAGATCGGCGAGGTCGCGCCCCCTCTGCGTGATGCCGAGAAGATCGGCCGCTCGCCCGAGAACGTCCTGCTCCGGGTCCGCCAAGTTGGACATGGGGATATCAAGTCCAAGATCCGCGAACGCCTGCGTTGTCGCCGCCATCTCGTTGCCGAGGTCGGCGACCGATGCCGAAGGGTTGGCAAGGTCCGACCCCAGCGTCTCCGACGTGGCCGACATCTCGCCGCCAAGATCGCCGATACCGGTGCCTGCACCTCCAACGGCGCTTCCGCTACCGGCCGCGCTACCGCCCGAAGGGCCGGCGCTACTGCCCGTGCCGTCGTCGCCGTAACCGCCCCCGCTGCCGGGGCCACCACCGCCGCCCGCTTGGCCGCCGCCCGCCGACTCGCCGGCACCCCCGCCCTCGTCACCGCCATCTCCGCTATCCCCGCCGTCCCCGTCGCCACCGTCGCCACCGTCGCCAGCATCGCCGCCGTCGTTGAACCCCGGGATAGGCGCCAGCGCGCCCTGCTGAGCCTGTAGAAGCGCAAGGATGTCCTCATATGACATCGTCGCCAGTTCGGGGGGGATATCCACCGCGCCGCCGCCGGCATAGCGAACCGGAGGCGTGAGCGCGCCCCGGAGCATGGGAGGACGGCCGAGCGCACCCCGAGACTGGTTCATCATCGGCTTCGTCCTTTATGCGTAGGAGATTTTCCGCGACCATTGCGCGGTTCGTGCGTTACCGTTCGGTCGAAACCGTTCGGAGTGATGCATGTTCAGGTTGGCTGTCTTGGCGTTCATGCTCGCCGGCTGTGTGCCGATGCAGCAGGCTTCTGCCCCCGCCGCACCGCTGCCGGTGGTGCCGCTTGACCAGCGGATGAGCGAGGCGACATTGAAGATGGAATATGATTCGTGCATCGCGAAAGAGCTTCGCAAGCCGAAGACCGCCGAATGGTGCCGCTGCGTCGATGATCAGATGCGGATCAGCATGAGCCGCACCGCCTACGCCGACGCCGCTGCGGTCCAGATGCGGAACCCCGGCAACCCGGATGCCCTGCTGAGCGGCAGCCCCGTCCTCTCGGCGATCGGAGCCGAGTGCATCCGCCGCGTCCAGCCTTTCTAGGCCCGCATCACCACTTGACTTTATGGCTCCAATACCGGGCCGACATCTTGTCCGGGGTTGCATCCTGCGCGTTGTGCCGCGCGTAGTATGACCGCTTCCGCGCATTCCCCTCGGCAGTCTTGGGGTTCTTCCCCGCCCCCTCGACGCCCTGCTGCCCGAACCGGATAAGATTTTCCTCGCCGCCCTTGCAGGCCTTGACCATGTGAGATTTCGTTGCATGTCCCGGCGTCCGGCGCGGCTTGTTGCACGCCATCTTGGCCTTGTCGGTCTTGCCCGCCATCACATGCCCCCTAGCTAACCACCGCCCCGGTATCCGCCCTGCGCCACACCAGATCGACCGTATCGGCATAGCAGAGCACCGGGTATCCGACCCCGGTGATATCCCGGCAGGTCACGACCCCGGGTTGTGCTGGTGATGGTTTCGGGTTCGTTCCCGTGATCTGCACGAGGTTGACGTAGGGCGCGGGGCCGGGGCTTCCCTTCAAGGCCACGTCGCTCGACAGCGCGTTCAAGATCACCTGAAGCGTCTGGATCAGATCGGCCGCCCATCGCTTCAGATCCGGCTCGAACTCCGGCGGGACGGTCGGGACCGGGGTAAAAGGCCTCGTCATCGCCGGCTGGTCGGGGTCAGGTCGATGAAGATATCCCCCAGCCGCCAGTTGTCGTTATTGCCCGTCGAGCGCAGTTCCAACCCCACCCGGCGAGCCTGTATCCGCGCCCCGAGATCCTGATTGCCTTGCGTGATGGTGGCGAGCGAAACCGTCTGCGTGGTGCCGTTCAAGGCCCTCTGGCCGTAGAGCGTGGGCATAACCGAGCCGGAATAGATCGTCCCGTCAACCCCGACGTAGCGCACGAACATGACGCGGTTGGAATCGCTATCCCTGTCGGAAACGTCGATCGGCGCCCACCGGACGAAGCGGGTCAGCGCCGCGCCATCGGCCGAATTGCCGCTGTCCTCGACATAGACCACGCCGTTGCTGCCGAAGCCGAGCGGGTTGGCGAAGATGCCGCGATCAATCCAGCTCGTGCGGTTGGACGTGCCGACGAACCACCCGCCCTTCCCATCCGCCGTGCGGTCGAGCAGTGAAACCGCGAAATACCGCGTGACCTCGCCCGTCTCGCCCGAGGGGAAGCGGAACCAGATGGTTGAGAACTTGTTATCGTAGTGAAGGAAGGTCTTGTATTCCTGCCCCGCCGAGAGCAACCCCCGAAACCACGACTTCACCAAACACGGCATGGGGTACGGCGTACCGCCCGTGTATTCGTAGGGGATGCCGGCGGCCGAGATCCACGCCACCCGGCCGTCATGCTCGACAGCGGCGAGAGGCCCGAGAAGCCCGGCGGACTCGCCAATGACCACCATCTCATAGAGGCTATCGGGGTTGCCGGTGAAGCTGGCGAACAGGCTCCCGCTTTCGGTCCACGCGAAGATCCCCGTCTTGGTCCGGCGCCCGGCGATGAACCGACTGCCGGCGCCGATCACGCTTTCAAAGGCGTTATTCCCGAGGGACGGAACCCAGATGTTCGGGTTGAGCGGGTCACTCACGCGGTAGGTGAGCGGGTCAAACTCCCCATCGGTATCCGTGACGCCGAGGGCCATGATGCTGTTTTCGTTCGTCACCAGCGACCACAGCGTCTCGACCGGCGCATTCGTCAGGATCTGCGCCCGCTGGCTCTTGTTCCCCTGCCACATATAGACCGAGCCGCCCAAGGGGCTGGCAATCAGGAAAGAGCCGAGGTTGTCCGTTGCCCATACCCGGGGCGCCGTGGTGGCGGACGGAGGCTCGGACAGGCCGTAAAGCCCGGTGCCGTAGGTGTTCGTGCCGTAGCCGGTGTTACCGATGCCGTTGACGTTGCCGCGGTTAATCTCGAACAGGTAGCGCGCATTCGCACCACCACCAGAAGCGCCCGTCGTCGCCCCCGTCGAGGTCGCCTGAATCGTGAACTGATTCAGCCCCGACGTGCTGAGGATATACCGCTTGGCAGTGTCGTAGGTCGCCGCGCCCCCGCCGCCCGTCGTGGTCGAGGTCGCCGCGAAAGCGTGGTCGAAGGTGTAGGAGCTGGAATTCGTGACCTGAAGGACGTACTCCCTCACCCACGATCCTACAGCACTCGCACCGCCGCCGGAAGTGATAGAGGTTGCATTGGATGCCGTCTCAATCACGAAATGCGTGCTGTCCGTGACCGCGACCGTGAAACGCCCGTTCGGCGTGACGCCACCCACGGCCGCCGCGCCCGAGATCGTGATGACCTCGCCTGACGCAATATCCGGCCCGGAATAGGTCACGATGACGAGCGGCTGGCCGATCTCGACCGTCTGGAAAGCCGTCGAGGTAAACGCGCCAGAGAACGATCCGCCAGGCGTGATGCCGCCAACCGAGGAAGCGGTCGGAACGCGGAGGGTATCGCCGGTCGAAAGCCCGTGGTTCGCATGGCTGACAAGCACCGTGCGGGAGCCCGAGACGGTCGTGAACGGGTTGGATGCCGGGTACGCGCCCGAGGTTCCGCCAACCTGCACGTTGTCGAACGCCACCGCCCCGCCGATGAGCACCGCATCGCCCGAGGTCGAGCCGTTGTTGCTCGCGGTAACGATGATGGTGACAGTCCCGGCCGCGCCCGAAGTCGTCTGAAACGGGTTGTTGGCGAACGTGCCGCTGCTGCGCTCCGGCGTTATCGGGTATTCGAGCCCGCCCTGGCCGACGTAGATCTGCGTCGCCGTGCCCCATGCGAACCAGTTGTTTCCGTCGCTGTCCGACCACGCGTGAGCGCCGCGGGCCGGCTCGGAAAAGGTCTGCTGGCTGTACTTGTCGAAGCCGCCGCAGGTCTGGAACTTCGCGGAGACGATCCGCGTCTGGTCGCTGTCGATCGCATAGCCTTCGGCCGTCGCGGCAGCGTCGTCGAGAACGACCCCGGCGCGGTACGGGACGAGCTTGCGTGTCATCTAGCGGACTCGGCCACCCCGGGCGAACTGGAAGGCCCCGCGGTTCTGCTGGTCGTTATACCCGCCGTAGGGCTGGAGCGCCCCCTGCGGGTTCCCGCCTTGGCCGTATGGCATGTTCCCGCCGAAGCCGAAGTCGTACTGTCCCCAGCCCATCGGCTGCTGGTCGCCGTAGAAGTTGCCGGCGTCCGGCTGGCCAAAGCCGAACTGGCCCCCGGGGAACATCGGCGCGCCGAAAGCGAACGGCATCTGCTGCATGGGCGCCATCGCGTTCTGCGAGAACTGGTCCACCAGCCCGGTGAAGCGCTGCCGGAGGGACGGGTCAGCGACCTGCGCCGCCTCGAACAGCCCGTTGCCGAACTCGCCTGTGTACCCCGCCGTGCGGGCGAGGCGCTGGTGATCGTCGAGGGAGAAGCCGCCGATGCTGTTCGGACCCATCGGGCGGAAATTCGGGTTGTCCATATCCACGGCATCGTTGCCGCGACTGCGCACGCCGAACATGCCCTGCAGCCAACTCGGCATGGTGCCGCTCATCATGCCGCCCTGCGCTTTCGGCGCCGGGGCATAGTAGCTCGTCGGGGTGTAGGGGCTGTTGAAGACCTGCGCCGATTCCTGCCGTGCCGCCTCGATCTGCGCGGGCTGAGGGAGAGCGCCGGCGCGGTCGGCCGCCAGCATCTGCTCTACCCACCGCGGATCTGGGCGATTACCCTCGACAGGATCGGAAAGCGCCCGGCGCTGGTCCTCGGTCTGGCCGGTCCAGGTGGGAATTTCCATGGCGATATCCTCTCGGGAGACGAGCGAAATGACGGTCGGTGAATTGAGGGAGGCGACTGCCAACCTGCCGGATGGCATGCGCGTCGTGTTCTATGACGACGTGCTGGGGAGGGAGATCGAGAACGTCACCTTGGCCCCCACCCCGCCGGTCCCCTTCGTGGAAGGGCCGGCGCTGGTGATCTACGTCAGGTGACGGTGTAGGTCTGATCCGACCCGGTGTAGTCGAAGGTCGTCGTCGTGCCGCGATCGGTGATGACGATGCGGCCGGGGTTGCCGTTGGTGCTGGTCGCGCCGCCGAGCCCCGCCGTGCCGCGCGCCGGGTCCGACGCATTCCCCGGGTTCTGCCCGCTGCCCGCCGTCGTCGATGCGTTGATCAGCCCCGTCCCGCCGATATAGCCGGACCCGCCGCCGCCGGCCGCGCCGTCCGATGGCGAAGATCCACCACCGCCGCCGCCGTAATACCCACCGCCGCCCGAGCCGCCATAGCCTGCGGTCGAGCCCTGCGCGCCCGTGAACTGCGCGCCCATGCTGCCCGCCGCCCCGGTCCCGGTGCCGCCGGCACCACCCGCCGACTGAGTCCCGCCGCCGCCGCCCGTGGCGTTGCCCGATGTCGCATTGCCGCCGGCAGCGCCGACAGCGCCACCACCCGCCCCGCCGTTCGCAAGCGAACTGTTGCCCGCACCACCACCGCCGCCAGCCGTGCCATATTCGGTCCCGGAGATCCTGAGAGCGGAGCGCCCGCCGCCCTGCCCGGCCGAGTTGCCGCCCGTCGCGCCGCCGCCGCCGTAGCTGTTGCCCGAAATGCCGGATGCGAATGTGCCGCCGGCCCCGACGATGAGCGTCAGCGTCTGCCCGGAAACCCTCGGCAGGGTGAAGGTCGTATACCCACCGCCACCGCCAAGATTGAGCGGCGAGCCCGATCCGCCCGCCCCCCACATCTTGACGACCAGATCATCCTGGAACTGATTGATGAGGAAGCTCACGACCTGCGCCCGATGATATGCACCACCCCGCCAAGGGCCGATGTTCCTGCCGCGTTCACATCGACAAAGACCTGCCGGTATCCGGTAATGGCACTCGTCGATATGACCGGGGGCGCGACGCTGGACGCGCTGTAGTTGGTCCCGCTATCCACCTGAATGGGAGAGGACAGCAGATTGCCCGAGGTGGTGCGAAGCTGGATCTGGACCGCCCCGGAGCTTGAGCCGGACGTGAGCCACGCAAAGGGGATTTCCGTCATGGTGAAGGAGCTATACGGCAGGCGGAACGAGTAGACCCCGGACCCCGCCGCGAGCGCGCCGCTGTACGAGTTGATCGCGTAGCCGAAGGTCTCCACCAGCGTCAGCAGCAGCTTTTCATTGCTCGCCGCGTTGGAAACCGTGGTTCCGATGTTCCCCGACGTGATGACCTTGCTTGACAGGTAGTCCGGCACGGTATCGTTGACCGTGATCCGCACCGCCCCGCCGCCCGTAGGCGTGACCGCCCCGGCGATGAGAGATCCAACCTGCCCGAGGTTCGTTGCATCCGTCGAAGCCGTTCCCGCCGCAAGGCCAGTCAGGCGCTGCCCGTTGAAGGCATAGGCCGCAGTCGGAGGAGAGATGTTGTCGAGCGAGCCCTGCCCGGCGTTGGACGTGGCCGCACCGTTGCAGATGACCGTGGTCACCGCGTTCGCCGCACAGGTGACGGTGTTCCCGCCCGATGTCCCGATGAACAGGTTCGAGCCGGTCCCGAAGTTGGCGACGAAGTACCACTTTTCCACGGTCGGGATGACGATGGTCACCGCCGAGGTCCGCGCCGCCGACGTGAACAGCACCCGCGACCGCGCCTGATTGGCGACCGCCGCAGTGGCCGTCAGCACCACCGTCCCGGCCGTCGTGGTGAGCGTGGTCCAGCCGTCGAGCGCCGCATCGACCAGCGTAAAGTTGTTGTCGTTGAGGTTCGTTCCCCAGGTATCGCGCTCGCCGCCGACTGTCGGGAGGACGAGCCCGTCTCGCGTGGTTGCGGTCATGGCGTCCCCGTCTGCGGCCGGTTGTCGGAGAGGATGGCGACGGCGCGGAAGTCGTCGCGCTCCTGCTGGGTCTGCTGCGCGTTGATGCCCAAGACAGCCTGGTTATACCGGGCTTCCCACATGGCAATGAGCCCCGCCTGCCGGTCGTCGATGACGTACCGCGCGCCCTCGCAGCAGGTTCCCGCCACGAGCGCGTCATAGTAATTGTCCGTCAGCGCATTGGTCTGATTGGTGCTCGACAGCGGCGCCAGCACGCGCTTGTAGCCGAACTGATAGGTGTATCCGAGGTCAGGGGTCGGCCCGACGCGGTAGTTCGTGGCGTCCTGCACGGCGTAATAGGCCGGGACGTCCAGTTCCGTGTTCGAGGGGTAGGTTTCGAGGATGTATTCCAGCTCGACCAGCTGGAGGATGCGCCAATCGGTGCTCACCAGAATCCGCATGTAGCGCGGCGCGTTCAGGTCCGAGGGGCGGGGAAAATTCGGGCTGCCGATCGTCAGCGTGTCCTGGATGAACCAGTCGTAAAGATCCACGTTGAGGTCGCGCGCCAGGCGGAACTCGGCGAGGGGAACGAGCGTCGATGACAGGATCGAGGCGAATTCGGGCGTGTTGTTTTCGAGGAGGAGCGGGACGGCGGTCAGGAGGTCGGTATAGTTCGCCACGTCAGGTAATCTCGAACGTGGCGGCGGTGCCCGAAGGCTTGCCGATGCGCGTTACCACGTCGATGAGGCCGCCGAGCGAGCCCGTGCCGTTGCTTGAGGCCGCCTGTACCAGCACGTCATTGCCGGAGGCGAGAAGGCGAAGCTGGGCAGCGCCGAAGCCGGCGACCTCGTCCGTTCCGATGATCGAAACCGTGGGGGGACCGTTCGCGATGCTCGCGTACCACTCCGACTTTCGGACGCCGTTCCCGACTGACCCGGTATCGCCGGCCGCATGCATGGAGACGCTGAAACCGGTATAGACGCCGGTCACCGTGCTCGGCGAGATGGTGCAGAGCGTCGTCCATCCCGTGATGGCGTTGTCGGCCGCGAAAGACCGCTCGTCGATGAAGTTGTGCCCGGCATCGCCACGACGGAGGGATCGGGTGAAGATGGTCCGAACGCGCTTCCCGGGCAGGCCGAAGTCATAGGCCGCATCCGACCCCGGGACGAGATGCCCATCCTTGTCGAAGCGGGCGCTCTCGGCGATCGTGTTGGCCGCCGTGCGCCGCTCGAACCGCACCATGTTCGCATCCGCGCCGGAGCCGGACCCGTAGGCGCAGAGCGAGAGATACCCGTCATTGTCCGAGCCGCCGGTCTGCGGCGCCATCGTGATCGTGGAGCCCTTCTGAACCCCCTCGTCGCCCTCGTTGCCCGGGATGTTGCGGCTGCTGAATATCTGCGTTACCGCGCTCACCGGGATGCCCGCGTCGGCCCGGATGAAATACGTCATTGGGTTGCTCATGAGCGCCACGATGTCGCCGACGAGGATATCCCCGTGCACCGCGAAGGTCGGGAGAACCGACGTGTGAGGGATGTCCGGGACCGGCTGGCCGACCTCCCAGAGGAAAGCGCGCATGCCCCCGGTCGCCTGCACGAGGTACAGGGCCAAGGGGTTGTCCGGATAGGTCAGGATCAGCGCCGGGCAGTCGGCGACGGTGCCGATCTTCCAGCCCCATGTGTTGCCGCTGCCGGTCATGTCGAGAACGCCGCCGGCAGTGTCGGCAGGGAAAACCGCACTCATGTGACACTCCAGGTCCGAGGCGTTCCCTCGGTCTTCGGAAGGATGATGTCGAACACCGCGAGGCCGCCGAACGAGCCCACGCCGTTCGCGGACTGGACCTGTGCCAGCACCGCCCCGCCGGAACTGACGAGCCCGAAGGTCGGCGTTCCCGCCCCGCTGCTGACGGTGGACTGGACCGTGCCGACAGTCGGGTCAGCGTTCGAGATGTCGATGTACCAGTCCGCGACGCAGAG
>Ga0181352_1000684_pt1 | contig 14209 bp, 14 predicted proteins | sample Fa13VDMLBSN_FD_130103 | JGI IMG/M metagenome (GOLD analysis project Ga0181352, IMG submission 130103) | Freshwater viral communities from Lake Michigan, USA - Fa13.VD.MLB.S.N | ecosystem: Environmental > Aquatic > Freshwater > Lake | place: USA: Michigan | collected 2013-09-23 | reverse complement strand
TGTGAACGGAGTGCAAGTAGGAACGAGTGCGGTTAACCCAAATTTCTCTTTTGATGTAATTCAAATGCTTGGAGGTATTATTTCTTACAAAACAAACCAAGCCGCCCTATTCCCGACACGCCTTTCGAATGACCAGCTTGAAGTCCTAACCTCTGAAGGATATGGAAACTACGCCCTACTGGCACAATCTCTTAACTATGTATTACAATGATTAACGATGCAAGTGTAGTTATCGGAGGAGGTAACTGGGGTATTAAGGAAGCAGATGTACTTGGGTATAAGTTAATCAATGACGAGTACTACGCAAGGGACATTGACTTTGCTAACTCTACTGCTGCTGGTACTTATACAGATTCTACGGGAGTGATTCGCAAGGCTCCTTATAATTTGTTGACGTTCTCGGAGGATTTCTCAAATGCTGCTTGGCCAAATTTAGCAGCAACTATAACTACCAACACAACGACTTCACCAAGCGGTACTTTGACTGCGGATACATTTGCGGGAGATGGAACAAGCAGTCCGCATTATATTTATGCAGTTAATTCAGTAATAAGTGGTATAAGTTATACTGCATCAATCTACGCAAAGAAAAATACAAATAACTTTATTCAGTTACAAGGATTTTCCAGCACCTTTGGAACTAATGTGTGGGCAAACTTTGATTTGAATAGCGGGGTTGTTGGTTCGGTTGGTTCATCTACTACTGCAAGTATTCAAAGCGTTGGGAATGGATGGTATCGCTGCGTAATTATTGGCGTGGCTACCGCAACTATTTCAAATCCTTCAATACTATACAATGTAGTATCTTCATCTACGGCTATAAGAAATGAAGTAAACACCCTTTCCACCTCCATATTCATTTGGGGCGCACAACTTGTAGAAGGAACAGAAGCACTACCATACTTCCCTACTACTACTCGTCTTAACGTACCAAGAATAGATTATAGAAATGCTGATGGTAGTTTATCTACTACTGGTAGATTGTTGCTTGAACCACAGAGGACAAACTTGCTTTTAAGGAGTGAGGAATTTGCTGATGTTGCTTGGTCAAAAGCAAGCACAATCGTTACTGCGAATGTCACGACTGCCCCTAACGGAACTCTAACTGCTGACAAATTGGCCTTGGCTGTTGGGGCAAACCCTTTAGCTACGGACAGTACGGGATTAACTCAAAACCTAACAGTAACTTCTGGTGTTTATACTTACTCTATCTATTTAAAAGCCTCTGAAAGAAATATAGTAAGATGGAGAGATGGTGGATTTAGTGGTAATTACTTGGTTGTTAATTTAACGAATGGAACTTTCACCAATGGTGAACCAACAAGATTCCAAAATGTACAAGTAATTTCAGCTGGCAGCGGATGGTACAGAGTTTCATTTACAACGGGAACAATAACAAACGCAAACGCCTACCCACTTCGCTTTGGTGACACAGGTCAAACAGGTGATGGTGTAAGTGGTGGATTTGCTTGGGGCGCACAACTTGAATCTGCAACGTACTCAACATCCTACATCCCAACAGTAGCTGCTGCTGTTACAAGAAATGCTGACTCTGCTTCAAGAACTGGAGTGTCAAGTTGGATTGGGCAGACGGAGGGAACCGTGTTTGTTGATGTAAATTACCAAGCAGTTACGGGGTTGTCTATGTTCGTAAGCATTCGTCCTAACTCTACTAACAAAATTGAAATTTACCGAGATGGAACAACCATCTTTGGTGATATTTTTGGGAACAGCGTCAACGTTTTATTAAGTAGAGTTTCAAACCCAGCTGGTAGGTATAAAATAGCACTTGCCTACAAGAGCGGTCAGACGGCCTTGTATATAAACGGAACGAGTGCAGGTACATCAGCAACCGCTTTTTCATTTGCTACATCTATGGCTGACTTATCTATCAATTTAAGAAGCGGCCCAACATTTATCGAGCAAGCATTTTACAACCAAGTAATGTTGTTCCCCAATCGTTTAACAGATTCTCAACTCCAGTCACTCACAACTCTATAACTATGTATTACAGAAAATTCGGATTCACCTCACAGGAATCTTTCAACAGCCTAATGGACGCTGCTGGTCTGCGTCAAGAAGAAGAAGGAGTATTCTCCTACGTTAACTGCGCAGTACACGAGATTGGTACTGTATGCATTGCACAAGATGCTGAAGGTGTATGCACAGACTACGACCCACGATGGGCAGTAGACATTATCTTCTACCAAGAAGTACCTACTGAGTTCTTACCTTTTGTAGTTTGGCCTACCCCAGGTTCTGCTGTACACTGGTTTGGTGGATGGGAAGGTGCCTATGCTGTAGACTTTTGCGCAAATAATCCTAACGACCCATTTTGTACCTTAGCAGCTCCAACTGAGTAACGATGAAAGACCAAAGCACAGAAGCGGTAGCAGCCTCTTGGGGCCTCACTATAGGAGGATTAACACTGGCGCAAGTACACCAGATTGCAGGACTCTTTGTAATGATTGTCTCATTCTGCTACACTCTATGGCGGTGGAATAAGGACATCAAACAGGGAAAGTGAACTTGCTTATAGAACGCATCTTCAAGAACTGGAAGACAACACTTCTGGGACTGGCTATGATTGTAGCCTGCTTCGTACTTGTCTTCATAGAGAAAGCCACACTGACAGAAGCATCTGTCTTTATTGTCGGTGGGTTCACGATGCTGTTCCTAAGAGATAGTGCAGACTCAGTAAAGCAAGACGTTAAACGCAAGTACGATGGAGAGTAAGTACTTCCATAGGTCTGAGGTAGAGAAGTCTCATACAGCAAAACGACTGGGCATCTCCAACAGTTTGACTGCCGCCCACCTTGCTAATGCAGAGTACCTCGCTAAGACTGTCTTAGACCCCGTTAGAGAGCGTTTCAACACTGCGGTATACATTTCCTCTTGGTACCGCTCAAGTGCTCTTAATAAGGTTGTAAATGGTTCTGCTACATCTTTCCACGTAACAGCCTGTGCTGCCGATATAGATATGGATGGACGCAACTCCATCTCTAACAGAGACATCTTCCACTACATCAAGGATAACCTACCCTTCACTGAGTTAATCTTAGAACACCCTGATGCGTATGGTAACCCTGCCTGGGTACACGTAGGCATCGTCAAGGGAAGGGAGCAAGAGAAAGAAATATTAGTAGCAAAAAGAAACTCCAATGGTAAGACTTACTACATCCCTTATTCTGATTGGGCTAATCAGTAGCTGTTCTGCTGAGTGGCATATGCGTAAAGCCATTCAGAAAGACCCAGACATTATCGACACACGTATCGTATACAAGTTTGATACGCTGTGGACTAATGCTATTAAGTTCAAGGACTCTGTCAATGTGAACTTCAAGGACAGCCTCGTCATCACGAACGACACGATCACGACTACACTGAGAAAGACTGGCAGAGGAAAGATGATTGTGAATACAGTTGTAAAGCCTTACCCGATCTACAGAAAAATTACGCACTACAAGACCATCATCAAGTCAGACACGAACAGATTCAATAGTCTGTTGTGGCAGATTGTCTTTGCATTTGCAGTAGTAATCGGTGTATCCAAGCTGATTGATAAGACCCTAAAGTAATGGGCTTAATAGACGTATACAGGATCAACCCTGCGGATGCATTTTCCGTATACAGCCCTACGCTCAAGAAGACGCAGGAGATTACCTACTACACGCTGTTAGCGAAAATTCGTGGTGACCTAAACATCACGGCTGTAGACAGCAACATAGATAACTGGAACGAGGCATACGACCAGGTTGTCGTTGCAGGTGCTGTTACTGGTTACGAGACTAAGACCATCACGCTTACACGCAGAGACGGGAGCACTATCTCCTTTGACTTCCAGGACCTAAATCCAGAGTCTGATGACACGTTGGATATGGTTACTACTCGTGGTAATGTTACGCTCAATACCATAGACGTAGGTGGGGTAAAGACAGACTACGTCCTGTTCGATACCGCAGCAACTCCAACTCTACAGGTTGGTATGATGGCTTGGAACTCTGCTGATGGTACTGTTGACCTACGTCTAATGGGGAACAATGTAACCTTACAACTTGGTCAGGAGCAGGTAGTACGTGTAGTAAACAAGACTGGAGGAAACTTGCTTGAGGCAAACTATCAGGCTGTTAAGATTACTGGAGCCCAGGGCAACAGACTAAAGGTTGGATTGGCTCGTGGAGATTCAGACCCAAACTCTGCCGATACTATTGGACTTGTAACTGAGACTATAGCGAACAACCAGGAGGGATTTGTAACGTCATCTGGACTTGTAAGAAACATAAATACAACTGGATCACTTCAAGGTGAGACGTGGAATGATGGTGATGTTCTATACCTGTCTCCAACTACATTTGGTGCTGTAACAAACATTAAGCCTTTAGCACCTCAGCACACTGTCATTCTTGGGTTTGTAATACGTGCCCACGTAAACCAAGGACAGATTTACGTTAAGGTTGACAATGGATACGAGCTTAACGAACTGCACAACGTAAGAATAACGTCTGTAGCAAACAATGATACACTTCTGTACGACTCTACACTTAGCGTGTGGAAAAACATACCTATATCAAGCGTTGCTGCAACACTTTCCTTTAGTACAATAGCGGTAACTGGAAGTAGCACTATAGTAGCTGATTCTACGTCAGACACGCTCACGGTAACCGCTGGCACTGGAATCACCTTAGCAGGAAATGCTACCACTGACACGTTAACAATTACCAATGACGACAGGGGTTCTTCTCAGAATATCTTTAAGAACATCGCTGTAGCAGGTCAGACTACCGTGGTGGCAGACAGCAACAACGACACGCTTACCCTGATCGCAGGAACGAACGTTACTCTTACCACTGACGCTACTAACGACACGATTACCATCAACTCTACAGGTGGTGGTGGAGGTGGGTCTGGAACTGTCACCTACATTGACGTAGTTGGAGGAACTGGCATAAGTACTACAGGCGGTCCTGTAACCACTACTGGTACCATAACTGTAACTAACACGGACAAGGGCTCAGACCAGTTTATCTTTAAGAACGTGGCTGTCGCTGGGCAGAGTGACATCGTAGCAGACAGCAATAACGACACACTTACTGTTGCTTCTGGAACAGGTATATCTCTTACTACAAACGCTACTACGGATACTTTAACCATTACTAACTCTGCTCCTGACCAGACTGTAGTCTTGACGGCAGGTGCTAACGTAGGAATCACTGGCACGTATCCAAGTTTTACCATATCATCTACAGACCAGTTCGTAGGTACGGTTACCTCTGTAAACCTAACAGCAGGCACAGGTATGTCTGTTTCTGGAGGTCCTATCACCACCAGTGGAAGCATTACGGTAACCAACACGGACAGAGGTTCATCACAGAACATATTTAAGACTATAGACGTAACAGGACAGACTCCTGTAGTTGCCACAACAAACACGTCTGTACTTGAGTTACAGGCTGGTACTGGTATGACTATTACCACAAGTGCTCCTGGCAGTTGGGTAAGGTTTAATAATTCGGATACTGGATCGGCTCAGAACATATTCAAGAACGTGGCTGTCGCTGGTCAGAGCACTATAGTAGCGGACTCTAATAATGATACGCTTACTGCTGTTGCTGGTACTGGAATCACGTTAACAACCAACGCCACTACAGACGCATTAACAATTACCAACTCTGCCCCAGACCAAGTAGTTGTTCTAACAGCAGGAACTGGTATATCAACGTCTGGAACATATCCTAACTTCACGATAACAAATGCTGCACCTGATCAGGTTGTGTCCATCACGGGAGCAGGAACCTCTGTTGTTACGGGTACTTATCCGAGTTTTACAGTAACGTCAGCAGACCAGTTCGTAGGTACTGTAACATCTGTAAATCTTACGGCAAGTACGGGCATTTCTGTATCTGGTGGTCCTATTACCTCTAATGGAAGTATTACGGTAACAAATACAGACACTGGTTCTGCCCAAAACATCTTTAAGAACTTTGCTGTTGCTGGTGAGCCTACAATTGTAGCAGACTCTAACAACGACACATTTACTACGGCAGCAGGAACTGGGATTACCCTGACAACAAACGCCACCACAGATACGCTGACAATAACTAACAGCGCACCTGACCAAGTTGTGTCCATATCTGCTGGTACTGGCATATCAACCTCTGGTACATACCCAAACTTTACAGTTACCAATACTGCCCCAGACCAAACAGTATCTATTGCCTCTGGAACTGGTATATCAGTAACTGGGGCTTACCCAAGTTTTACAGTTACAAACAACGATAGTGGGTCTTCTCAGAACATATTTAAGAACATAGCCGTAGCTGGTCAGAATACAATTGTAGCAGATAGTAACAACGATACGCTTACGATGTCGTCTGGTACGGGCATTGCTATTACCACTAATGATACTACAGATACACTTACGGTTACTAACAGCGCACCAGACCAGATTGTATCTATCACTGGAGCGGGCACTTCTGTAGTAACTGGCACGTATCCTAACTTTACGGTTACCTCGGCAGATCAGTATGCAGGAACAGTAACTTCAGTAGGGTTAACTGCTGGTACTGGTATGTCTGTCTCTGGTGGCCCTATCACTTCAAGTGGTAGCATTACTGTTACTAACAGCGACAGAGGCTCGTCTCAGAATATATTCAAGAACATTGCAGTACCCACACAAACAACTATAACAGCCTCGTCTAACAACGATACGTTTACCATCAAGCCTGGTAGTGGCATCTCTGCCACAACCACTGGTAACGATATTACGCTGTCAAATACAGACCCAGGATCTGCACAGAATATCTTCAAGAATGTAGCAGTCGCTGGTCAAAGTACGGTTGTTGCCGATGGGAATAACGACACGATAACGTTAGTTGCTGGCACAAATGTCAGCATTACTACGGACGCTACAACAGATTCAATTACCATTAACTCCACTGGAGTAGGAACGGTTACGTCTGTTGACCTAACGGCAGGTTCTGGAATATCTGTCTCTGGAGGTCCTATTACCACGAGTGGAAGCATCACGGTTAACAACACCGACAAGGGTTCAGACCAAAACATCTTTAAGAATTTAGCAGTTGCAGGTCAGTCTACAGTAGTGGCTGATACTAACAACGATACCCTCACATTAGTCGCTGGCTCTAATATCGTACTGACAACAAACGCTACTACGGACAGCATTACTATAGATGCATCAATTCCAGTAATTGCAACACCTGGAGATGCGGTGTATGAACGTGACTACGTTACTCCATTTGTAGTCCCAGCTGCGTGGGCTATGGTAAACTTGAATGCTACGGATATACGTGTCTCAGTAAATAAAGACCTTTCAGCAGACAACAGAGGATACTTTTTTGTAACCTTTGAAGTTGAGAGCACACAGGTTGGTCCTCAGTTCAGAATGTTTAAGTATAAGCTGTATAACTCTACTACTGCTACCGATGTGGTAGACTCAGAGAGTTACTGGGTAGGATATATGTACGGAACATCAGAGGTACCATACACTACGTTCTCGTTCCACATACCTTCAGCAGATGCTGGAGTAGACACTGGCGACACTATTGAGTTGCACGTACAGGAATTGTCTTCTGGAACTGCCCCAGACATAACCTACGCTGCACTAAGTTATATTGATGCTGTCGGGTAATATTGTATATTTGCATAAATAATTAACACTATGGAAAAAAGAATTGAACTTGAACCGACTGAGGTAGCCCAGTTGAAGGCTAATATCCAGAGCACGGCAGAGCTTGAGGCGTTCATCGCTAAGTTGTCTATCCGTAAGCTGTCCATCCAGGGGGAACTTGAATCCTACTTTGAGAAGTGGAAGTATCAATCGGAACAGCTTGAGGAGCTGCGTAAGAAGATGGCAGAGAAGTATGGTGACGGAACCATCAACTTAGACGAGGGGTACATCGACTTGAAGTAACTCTTTAACAGACTATTGCAACGAGGTGGCCCCAAAAGGGCTGCCTCTTTTTTTATATAACTTTGTCCTTATGGAGGACAGAGTAAAGAATATGCTCGCCAAGTATGGCTTGAGCGGGGTTAATAAACCCAAGAAGACACCATCTCACCCAACGAAGAAGGGTATTGTTCTTGCTAAAGAAGGTGATAAGATTCGCCTTATTCGCTTTGGAGACCAACAGATGGGTCACAATTACTCTCCAGAGGCACGTAAGTCTTTTAAAGCAAGACACGCTAAAAATATATCCAAAGGTAAAATGAGTGCGGCCTACTGGGCTAATCGTTTGTTTTGGGGCGGTGCTGGAGCTGACAAGAAAATGCCACCAGCCTCGCAAAAGGTAAAAAAGGGACTGTAATTAGGCAAGTTAAATTTTCATTAATTTTGCTTCTGTTAAACCAATACTTTAATTAATATGGATAATTCTTTGAATGACGACTTGGCAGCCTTGGGCTTCTCTATTTCGGACACTGCTCCAGAGGGAATTGTAGACACCCCGTCTACCGACAACCTCGAACAGCTTTTTGGTGCACCGACAATTGACGTAACCGCTGCTGCCCCTGCACCTGCTCCAGAGCCTGCTCCAGAGCCAGTGCAACAGATTGAAAACCAACCTGCTCCAGAAGCAGGAAGTTCTTTTGATAATAGTACAAACGATGTTTCTGATGAGGAAATTGAGTCTGTCGTATTAGAGTTTCTTAGTGAACGACTGGGTCGCTCTATCAACAGCATCGATGACCTTACGGGAGCACCACAAGATGTACAGCGTCAGATTGACGAACGTGTAGCAGTTATTGCTGATTTCGTTGAGAAGACAGGACGGTCTCCAGAAGACTGGTTCCGATACCAATCACTCAACCCTTCCGAACTGGATGACTTGAGTGCTATTCGTCTGAAAATGGCGAGCGAGTATGAGGGACTTAATTCAGAAGAGATTGGCCTGCTTGTCGAATCTCAGTACAAACTCGATGAGGATATGTACTCAGAGGATGAAGTAAAACTGTCTAAACTGAAGTTAAAGATTGACGCTGACAGGGCACGGAAAGATATAGAGGCTGTTCGCAGTTCCTATATGTTGCCTACCCAAAAGGCACAAGCACAAGAGGACTCTGAACCTCTGTTTGATGAAGGATGGAAGCAGGCTCTGTTTTCTGAAGTTGACCAATTTGAATCTATTGAGTTCGAACTTGGACCAGAGAGCAAATTCAACTTCGGTATTTCAGACCAGTACAAATCTGAACTCAAGCAGAAAAATGGTAATCTTGAGACGTTTTTCGACCAGTACGTACAACGTGATGGTTCCTGGAACTACGAGATGCTGAACGCACACAGGGCTGTGATTGATAACATTGACGAAATTGTCAAGAATATCTACACACAGGGTCTGTCGGACGGACAGCGTAAACTTGTAGAGAAGGCAGCCAATGTTGACGCATCGTCACCAAGACCGTCTAACGTGTCATCGAATGACGCTGTACTTGAGCAGTTGAGGGCTGCTCTTGGACAGGTAGACACTTCCCTCCGTTTTAAACTATAAAAACTAAGAAAAAATGGCTTTATCCCAACAGCCTACCGACTTTTCGCCCGCAGCGTTTAGACGGTTGGACCCCACCAAATACACCTCCTTGGGTGACTTCATCAATGAAGTAAACAAGCCCGATAACCGTGATATGCTGGTTAAGACCTATGGTACCCAGACTATCACTGGTTTCTTGCAAATGACTGGCGCTGTCAAGTCTAACGGAACTGCTGACTCTGTCCAGTACTGGGAAGAGACTCGTCTTCACCCTGCTCAAGTTGCTACTCCTGCTGCATCTGCTGCCGCTGCTGCAACCAGCATCGTGTTGAACTTGGCTTCTGCTGCTACGAGTGCTACTGGCGCTACTAAGGCTGCTGCTCAGAAGTACTTGCGTAAGAATGACGTGATCTTGGTAAACGGTGTAGACCGCTTCATCATCACTGACATTAGCACTGGTGAATTTGCTCAAACTTCTACTGCTGCTGCAACTGCTCAAGCTCTGTCTTCTGCTGGTTTGACTGCTTCTGCTGCTGCTGCTTCTGCCACGTTCCCAATCGTTGGTAACTTGTTCGCACAAGGTTCTGACCAAAATGCTGGATACTTGGAGAGTGACGTAGTTAAGCGCACCAACCCTTATATGATCTTGAAAGAGACCTACGAGGTTACTGGTTCTCAGGCTACGAACATCGGCTGGATCAACTTGGGTAATGGCGACTACCGCTGGTACATCAAGTCCGAGATGGACACTCGTAAGCGTTTCTTGGACAAGCGTGAGATGATGATGTTGTTGGGTGTTCAAAACACCAATAGCGTAAACATCGGTGGCGCTATCGAAGGCTCTGAAGGTTACTTTGCTGCTATCGAGAATCGTGGTATCGTTAACAGTGGATACATCCAGACCTTGTCTGACGTAGACGCTATCGTTACCGAGTTTGACAAGCAAGGTGCTGCTCCTGAGTACGCTATGTACGTTAACCGTGTACAAGACTTGTACTTGGATGACTTGATTGCTCGTGGCTTGGCTACCGCAGTTACTGGTGTTACTACTGGAGCTCAGGCTTACGGAACGTTCATCAACGACCCTGCTGCTGCTGTTCGTTTGGGCTTCACTTCCTTCAAGCGTGGTTCTTACACGTTCCACAAGCAGGCTTGGAAATTGCTGAACGAGCCTACGTTGTTGGCTAACTCCGTTTACAAGGGCGCTATCATCCCAATGGCAACTGTTGTTGATCCTAAGACTGGTGACCGCTCACCTGCTTTGGAAATGAACTACAAGGCTACCAACGGATACAGTCGTGAAATGGAGCACTGGATGACTGGTTCTATCTTGGGTGTTACCAATACGAATGTTGACTCTTTGCAATTCAACTACCGTTCTGAGTGCAACTTGGTTACTCGTGCCGCAAACCGCCACGTGTTGATTAAGTAATTTCTTAGGGAGTAGGGAGGGGCCTTGTGCCCCTCTCTTTCTTCCTTTTTATTTTTAATGTTAATTTCTTTCAATTATGGCTTACCAAAAAAAGACGGCTCTTGCCGCACCTGCTATTGAAGCTGTCAACGCTTCTGGCATCCCTGTCGTACAGAGACAGAAAAAAGATAAAGGACCACAGGTTAAGGTCTATGTTATTGATTCGGGCGGTGGTGTAGTTTTCCGAATCCCTCAAAACGAAATTGCTATTTACGACAAACAAGCTGGGTACAACAGAGCAATCCGCTACTGCCCTAACGAGCGTTCAATCTTTGTAGATGAACAATCTGGAAATGCTGTTAAGAGTGACGTAGTGTTCCGTGATGGAATGCTTATGGTCCCTGTAGATAAGCCAAACTTGGCTGCGTTTCTTGATGCACATCCAGAGAATAAGGTTAATGGTGGTGGAGTATTCCGATTGATGGATAGTGAGAAGAAGGTTGAAGTAGAACTTGATGTAGAATTCTTGATGCACGATGCTGTTGCATTGGTGCGTGAAAAGAGTATTGACGAATTGATTCCTGTTGCCTTGTCTCTTGGAGTTGATACCGACAGAAACATCAAGGAGATTCGTTACGACTTGCTACGTGAAGCTAAGGCTCGTCCACGTCAGTTCATTGAGTTGTTTGACAATCCTATTGTTAAGACTCGTTCTGTAGTAATGCAGGCCGTAGACTTCCAAATCTTGAACTCCAAGAAGGATGGTATGTTCTGGTTTGACTCGAACAGCCTAATTATATCCACGCCTGCTGGTTTGGATTCCACTGAGGTTATGACTCAGTTCTGTATGACTGACAAGGGTTCACCTGTTTTTGAGAAATTGAAGGAGGAGTTAAGCCGACTCGGTTAACAGACTGATACAGAGTATGTGAGGAGGGGCCAAGTGCCCCTCTTCTTTTTTCATATCTTTGTAACAAAGTCTTCAAGAATGGCAAGTGTTTACAGAGTTTATACGGCATTAAAGGACTTGGTGAATAAAGACCAGCGTGGATTTGTAACTCCCGCTACCTTTAACAGCCTTGCAGCAGCAGCGCAGATGAATATCTACAACAGACTATTCGATACTGCGGCTGAGAACAAGCGTCTTCGTTTGTCTCAGTTTGATGCAGGATTTGATAAGTCTCGTGTCAAGATGGACGCTGAAGACCTTGCTGTATTCTCCAAGTCTACAAGCATTAACTTAACGGTAGGCGTAGGCGCAAAGCCTACTGACCTTGGGCGTATTGTTTCTATGAAGAACAATGCAAACGGGTCTCCAGTCGCTTTAATCTATGACGAGAGTAAGATTGATTACATTACACGTAGTACGTTATCTGCTCCGTCTGCAACATATCCTGTGGCGCTTGTAGGAAGTGATATTCAAGTATTCCCTACATCTACAGCAGCCATTACGTTACGCTACTACAAGCTGCCTCAGGGTTTAAATCCAGCAACTGGCGCTAAGACTGTGAGCCAGCCTAAGTTTGGCTACACAGTGGCTGCAAACAAGGAAATCTACAGCGCTGCAAACAGCACAGACTTTGAACTGCCAGAGACGTACTTCTCTGACCTCGTAATCGAGATTGCTAAAATGATTGGTGTAAACCTGCGTGACCAAGACGTTTACGCATACGCCTCCACAGAAGAAAAATCTAATCAGTAATGGCTCAGGATACCGTATCACTGGATCAGGTTATCAATGACTTTATCCTAAGCATAGAGGGAGACGACTACATCAATACAGCCTCCGAGGTGATGGTGCGTAACCTCGCCCTACGTGGAATCCGTGAGATGGGCTTTGACATCCTTAAGCGGATCAAGTCTGCACAGATTACCATTGACCCCAACAATGGCACTGGAGCCCTTCCTGCCGACTACGTGGATATGCTCAAGATTGGTACCATTGGTTCCGATGGGCTGTTCTACGTATTCGGGGAGAACAAGAACATCAACCTTGCAGGTATTGAGCCCGTTGATGACTCCGAGGGTATGCTGTATGGCTACGACTCGTACCTGTTCAGAAACTACGTGTACGCTACTACAGATGGACGTATGTATGGCCTTGGTGGTGGCTTCTACTCTGGTGAGTACCGCATTGACAACGTCAACAACAGAATTGAACTTACTTCTGACTCTCTTGCTGACAATGTGTATATGGAGTACATTGCTGATGAGGCACGTGCTGCAAACCCAACCATTCACATCTACGCAGAGGAGGCACTTAGAAGATACATCTACTGGTACCTTATACAGCGGAAGGCCAGTGTGCCTATGAACGAGAAGGAACGTGCTCGTAGAGACTACTACAATGAACTGAGATTGGCAAACTCCCGTCTGAAGTCATTCAGCAAAGAAGAAGCGCTGAAGACTATTAGAAAGTCGTTTAAACAAAGCCCTAAGATGTGATGGTTTGTAATAGATGCAATATAGACAAGAGCTTGGATGATTACTATAAAAATCCAAGGACCAATAGCAGAAAGGATACAATATGTAAATCCTGCAAGAAGGCTTATGCAATAGAATATAGAAAATTAAATCCAGATAAGGTTAAATCTAATAATCAGAAATATAAAAAAATATACATTGACGATACTGGTGGATATGCTGTATATTATTTACCAGAGGAGCATTATGTAGGGTTTACTAATTCAGTAAAAAACAGAATCAGGGAACATTCCAAGAGGGGCAGAATGGTCACTGGATATGAGGTAATAGCCATATTCGAAAGTCCTATAGATGCTCATTTGTTTGAAACTATGCTTCACCAGCGTGGTTATCACGGATTCCAACACAAGTATTAAACTGATTATCAGTAAGTTATGGCTATAGAGAAACTCGTTCCCAGGTACCTTAACCTTGATGACGACCCTCGCCTTATAAAGAATATGGAAATGACGGACGCTATAAACGTCCGCATCTCCGCAACTGAGGAAGGCACAGATGGTATTATCAAGAACGCATTTGGGAATGAGGCTGTTCCTTTCAAGAATGGTAACAACTGGCAGGGTAAGACACACGCTCTTCCTGCTGGTGAGAACTTTGTCATCAGTGTAGCGGACAGCTCGGCTACTGGTGAGGCCATCTACTTTGTGTGGAACAGCAACAACGACCATAGCATCTACAGATTTAGTACTGCCTCTAACTTCGCAGAGTTGGTGTATCGTGACGCTGTGCTGAACTTCAGTAAGACTGCACACATTCAGGCTGACTTTGTTCGGAACATTGACCAGAATATGCTGTTGTACTTCACGGACGGGTTCTCTGCTCCGAAGAAGAT
>Ga0181352_1000683_pt1 | contig 14255 bp, 18 predicted proteins | sample Fa13VDMLBSN_FD_130103 | JGI IMG/M metagenome (GOLD analysis project Ga0181352, IMG submission 130103) | Freshwater viral communities from Lake Michigan, USA - Fa13.VD.MLB.S.N | ecosystem: Environmental > Aquatic > Freshwater > Lake | place: USA: Michigan | collected 2013-09-23 | reverse complement strand
TAAGAAACAAGTTGGTGGTACTACACAAATGGCTAATGTAGCAGGAGGTAGAAAATCTGCTGCTGTAGCATTAAATCGTAAACAGAACGAAGGTTTAGGCGGTACAGGTAGTTCTGTTAAATCTACAAAAACTTTTGCAAAAAACTTAGTAGAAAAAAGAAAAGCGTTAGAAAAAACAGAGGTTGGCAAAAAACCACAAGGTTATGGAAAATCCGTTAAACCTGTTAGCGGTTCTACAAAAAGTAAAATTGGTAAAAAAACAAAAATTTACGCACGGAAAGCAGAAGTGCCTTTTTATAAAAAAATTATGGATGAAAAACTTAAAAAAACTAGCTAAAAATAGTAAGTCTAAAGTAAATCAGGCTGGTGTATATACCAAGCCTGATTTACGAAAGACATTATTTAATAAAATCAAAGCCGGTACAAAAGGTGGAGATCCTGGTGAATGGTCAGCTAGAAAAGCACAATTACTTGCTAAAGAATATAAGACTAAAGGTGGTAGCTATAAAACAAAAAAGTAATGGCTAAAGATCCTCAACAAAGTTTAAAAGATTGGACTGCCCAGAAATGGATGACTTCCGGAACTGCGGCTAATAAAAAGAAAGGTTCTAGTAAAGAAGTTAAATCCAAAGGTAAAAAGAGGTATCTTCCAGAAGCAGCTTGGAGTTCTTTATCATCAGGAGAAAAAGCAGCAACTAATAAAGCTAAAGCTGAAGGTAATAGAAAAGGTGAACAGTTTGTAAAACAACCTAAAACAATAGCTAAGAAAGCTAGTAAATTTAGATAAATATGGCTAAAACAACAGGTAAAGCCGAAAAAGGAAAGATTAGTTTCGGTAGTAAAACTACAGGAAAAGCTAAAAAGAAGTTTGGTCCTAAGGAACAGAAACCTAAAAAATATAGAGGTCAAGGTAGATAATCATGGCTAAGAATAAATCACAACAAGCAGCAATAGCTATCTCAATGAAGAAAGCTGGTAAGACACCTCAAATGAAGAAAGGTGGATCTACTCCTGCTTGGACACGTAAGGAAGGTAAGGATCCTAAAGGAGGGTTAAACCGTAAAGGTGTAGCTTCTTATCGTAGAGAAAATACAGGTTCAAAACTTAAGATGGCCGTTACAACACCACCTTCTAAACTAAAGAAAGGTAGTGAAGCAGCTAATAGAAGAAAATCATTTTGTGCTAGAATGTCAGGTGTTAAAGGACCTATGAAAGATGAAAAAGGAAGACCTACAAGAAAAGCATTAGCTTTAAGAAAATGGAATTGTTAATTATATATATCATGAAAATTATTAAACAAACCGTAAAGAAAAAACAAAATATGCCTACTGAAAAGAAGGTTAATAAAGCTTATAACGAAGTAGCTCAGAAAGCTTATAAAAAAGGCGGTTCTACTAAATTCCCAGATTTAACTGGAGATGGTAAAGTTACTAGGGCTGATGTTCTTAAAGGTCGTGGTATATTTAAAGCTGGCGGTTCTAAAAATTGGATTAAAGGAGCTATTAAACGTCCAGGAGCTTTTTCAGCTAAGGCTGAAGCTGCCGATATGTCAACAGCTGCTTATGCTGCTAAAGTAACTAAACCTGGTTCTACAGCTAGTACCACTACTAAAAGACAAGCCAATCTAGCTAAAACTTTAAGTAAAATGCGTAAAAAGAAATAGTCATTGTGGTGTTTATTATATCCTCAGCAATGTATATGTAAAATGGTCCAGGATGGGCAATGTGAAATAAAAAAAAAATTAGAAAAAGGTGTTAAATCTAACTCTACAGATAAAGGTAAAACAAAGGTTAAATAAGCTGGATTCTCAAGATTATGATAATATTGAGTGTTGGCAGATTATTGAAGCATTTAACCGAGGCCAAATAATGTGGTGTAGAAGACAACTTGTAGGTACAAATATTCTAAAACAAGGAGATGAACAATCTAAAAGAAGAATAGATGACCTTCAAATTTTACTAAATTCGCAACCTGTTCAAATGATTAAGTATGATACATACTATGAATCATTAAATGAATTACCAGAAAATTACATGGAATTTAAAAGGATCGATGTTTATGGTACTAGTGAGTGTTGTAAAGATCCTAAACCAATTGTAGTATATTTAGTAGAAGAAGCTAATATACCTATCTTATTGAGAGATAAACTTAAACAACCCAATTTTGAATGGGGTGAAACCTTTGGTACCCTTATTAATAATAAGATTAGAATATATACTAATAATGAGTTTTATATAGATAATATTAACTTATATTATTATAGAAAACCCATTAATATACAAATAACCAATTGTACGGATCCATATACGGGTTTAATTAGTACCGGCGATGTTGAATGTGAATTTAAAGATGATATTACCGAAGTACTTATATCCGAAGCTTGTAAAATAATCTCAGGTGATATTGAATCTAGTAACCAGTATATCATGTCTAATCAACAAGGAGAAAACAATAATTAATTTATATATTTATGAAAACGTTATCAAGGCCCAGTATTTTTAGTAATTCTTATCAAGGAAACTCTACGCAGAGACCTACAAATTCATTAGAATCAAGTGTATCAGTTTGTGTATCAGAACTTATGAACGCTGCAACAAGCTTTCACAAGCTTCATTTAAAAGTAACAGGTGAAGGTTCTTTTGCTGCTCATAAAGCTTTAAATGAAATATATGACGCTTTACCAGGTCATGCTGATGATTTAGCTGAAGGATTTCAAGGAGCTTCTGAATCTTTATTAAGTTATACTGATTCAACCCCTAGAAGTTTAAATTCAGTTGAAGAAGCTGTAGCTTATTTAAATGATCTTTGTGGTATGATTACAGATCTACAAGGTATGATGCCTTATAGTGAAATTATTAATGACTTAGATACTATTAAATCATCTATTAATTCTACTAAATATAAATTGTTGTTTTTAAAATAATTTTGTATATTGTATTATAAATTTTTTGTATAACTTTTAAATTTTAACGACTATGGCTTATTTTAATCATGCGTTCCAGAAAACATTTGTTGGGGGCGCAAGTAATGTACCAGGTGGAGGGTACACAGTGGATTCTACAGGTTGTATTACTACCAGTGGTGTTTCAACTACAACTGTATCTGCTACAGCTCTACCAACTTCAGGACGTATCTGGGGTGTATTTGATGCTAAAACATATGAATCATTCAATGTTTCTACAACTCCTCCTACTGATTGTTGTCCTATTATTATTGCTAGTCAAGCAATTTTTTCAAATGACAAAATTGGTCCTTTTCATGGCGGATACCGTGAAACCATTAAGTCTAAAGCTATTAACCCTAAGTATGTTACAAGAGCATATCGTGTTGACCCATGTCCTCCGATTGCTAATATCGTACATGTAGGAACTACTCCTTTCACTGAAGATGAAGGTACACCTAATTGCTGTAAACCATTCTTATGTGATGAGACTTACTACTTACGTCTTGACATCAAAGGTTCTCCAGCTTTACGTTTCTTAACTCGTAATAGCTACTATACAGCTGATTACTATACCGGATGTTGTGCTGATGAACTTGTTCCAACAGCAGTTGATCCAACATTAGTATATATCGGTTGGGCTAAAGCATTCTTTAACAGTCCATTGATTGCTCCATTTATCGCTATCCAAATTTGGGATACTACTGGTACTAACGTAGGTCCATCTTATACTAAAACTACTTATGATGCTGCGGTTAGAGCTGGTACTTTAGCTTGGGATTCTTATGTATCTCCAGCTGGTCCATTTGAAGATCTTTGTGCTGGTATGACATTTACCGGAGCTTACGTAGATACAGTATTCGGAAATTGTACTTTCTATCCAACTGATTACTTTGAGAAAGAGCCTGTTAAGATTCTTCCTTCTGAAGTAGATTACACTGGAGATCCTTGTTTATTCACAGGTATCTGTGTTGTTCAAGAATGTCCTCCTCGTCAAGGTAATGGATACGGAGATACAATTCTTAAAGAATTAATCCTATCTCAATCTTATATGCAAAATAACTTTGCTACTAACATGGATCTTCGTATTCGTGAAGTAACTCAGGGATATGATATTAGCAGCGCTATTGTTCGTACCGCTTTGTATAGTAGATACTATATCCAACATAGTATTCCTCGTTTCAACAATCCTACTGGAGTGTTTGATAATGATCAATACTTACTACAGATTATTGTTCCTAACTTAAGTCTAGCTCCAGGATTGGATATTGCTCCAGGTGATAGTAATTTTGAAAACTTCATCAGCACTTGGTTAGAATCATGTAATCAAACATGTGTTGGTTTTGAATATGTGGGTTGTTTTGACTGTCAAGAAGAACAGATTACCCCAGGTGGTTAATTTCATAATTAAGTTTTAGAAAAAAATGGGGGAGTGAGAGTTTAATCTCCTCTCCCTTTTTTTAAATATATTTAGTAAATTTGTATTATGGCAAAGCACCAGCTAAGTTTAGAAGTTCCTAATACATTAAACAAGTGTATTATACGTGTTATAGATACAAGTATTTATAGCGAAGAAGTACCTGTAGAATGTCCTAAATTACAGATAACACCTCCGGGAAGTTATCAAAGTTATGAAGCAGCTAATCTAGACGCGGGCTTTACAGCTAACATAACCGCTTGTCAATTAGGTTTACAAATATATAATTGTGATGTTACCTATAATGATTTACAAGACGGTATCTATATTATAAGATATTCGGTATCACCAAACGATACGGTATATGTTGAGTATAATCATTTAAGAATAACAAATGCCTTAAATCTAATTAACGATATATTATGTTGTTTAGATCTACAAGCTTGTGATCCTCAACAACCGTTAAAAGATAAAGTAAACGAATTACAAAGATTACAGATATATTTACAAGCAGCTAAAGTAGAAGTAGAATATTGTCATCATCCTACAAAAGGGATGGATATATACAATTATGTAATGACAAAGCTAAAAAAGCTTTCGTGTGGTTGTGGATGTTCCGTAGATTGTTAAACTAATAAAAAACCAAAAATATATGAATTGTCCAAATTGTAATACTAGATTATCATGCGGATGTCAAAAACGAGTAGCTAAAGATGGTTCTCAAGTTTGTAGTAATTGCATATCATCATATACAAAAAAGATTACACAAACTGTTAATTCATCTAGCATAGCTCCGGAAATAACAAATATAAAACTTCAAAAATGACAAGAAGGACTTATTACTGTGGAAAACTTGGGTTAGTTAGAAAATATAATCATGAAACATCAACATGGTCTGTAGTATCATTACCAGTAGGTAATGGTAATAAACAGCTTAATGATATTATGTGTTTTCCTAATAAACCTGAAAAAGTTGTTACAGTAGGAGACGACGGTAATAGGGGTATATGGCTAAGTACTGATGAAGGAGCTAACTGGTCTAACGTAGGTTTAAATTTAGGTATTTTACCTTATGTATTTGAAGAGGTTTGGTTATTAAATAATGGTACATATGATATTATATATGTTTGTGGTACAAATGGTAATAATGCGGTATTAGTAAAATCGTATGATGATGGTGCTACCTGGACAATAGTAAATATATTCCCGCCTAATGTTAATGGTAATATTTATAGAAATGCTACAGCTGTACATTTTTATAATGAAAATGTAGGCGTTATTGTATTATCTACTAATCTTGTTGGAACAGGTGATTATTACATAGCTTATACAATAGATGGAGGAACTACTTGGACACTAACTAATAGTGGTTTACCAATCGAAAGAGCAGTTGGTGAAGGTACTTCTCTATGGAGTCGTGGTATTCAGATAAAACCTCAAACTATTGGATACAGAATAGTAGCCTCTACAGCTGAAGGAATTTTACGTTCTACTGATAGCGGAGCTACTTATACTAATCCTTATACATACACAATAAATCCTAGAATAGGAACTCACTTAACCTGGTTTGGAGATGATATTTTCTGGGCTACTGATTTAACAGGAGGTATTATTCAAAGTATTGACGGAGGAGTTAATTGGATAGTTGCCCTACCTTTTTATCTACTGGGTACACAACCTAATGGTCAACAAAAACTAGGAGCACATTTTTATAAATTAGATACTACAAATCCCGCTCAACCTAAATATATAGGATTTGTTAATCAAGATGAGCCTACAGCTACACCAGTAACATTTTCAGGATGTTATGAAGTTGAATCTAGTGCTTTAGGTACACCATTTCCTGCTAATATTAGTTCAGGATCAACTAATGATACTGTAACACCCTTCAATAGATTAGCAGCTGTATGGACTGAAACATATATAGCAAGTTGTGTTAGATTAACTGAATGTAACGGTACAAAAGAATTATATATCCAAGATGTAGTAGGTCCTGAGGGTAATCTTTTATCAGATTATGTAGGCCAATATATACAGGTTAGTTATGTATGTAATGAAAACCCTTGTCCAGAATTATACGGTACAGATGGTTTTCCTATTTGTTGGAAGGTAGAAGAAGTAATACCTAATTGTGTTGGAGACATAATACCTGAAGGAGAAACATGTTTTGAAGTTGTAATAGCATAAAATAATGAGCTGCTGGATAATAGAAAATTGTATATGTCCTGAACCACCTTTAGTTCCCGTATGTTGGATATTTACTGAGTGTTGTTGTGAGCCTATACCCGAACCAAAACCTAATATCAGATCAATACCACAAATTAATAAGGAATTTTATAGAATTGCTAATTCAAAATGTGATATAGAGGCTAATATAAGATTTGGAACAGCTTACTATGAAGAAGTTAAAAAACTAAAATTTGGTATTGAAGTAGCTTGTAAAATAGATTTAGAAAAGGTTTGGATAAAGAAAAACTTATCAGATCTATCTATGTTAAGTGATCCGGGAATATGTAACGCATCTACTACTACACCAGTTGTAGAAGATACTTGTGTATATCCTACTCCAACTATAGTAACTTGACCGTCTGTAACTCAACTTAGTGTTACAGCGTTATATATAACTTAAATTTTATCTTTTAAAATAATATTTGTATATTTAATTATGATACCAACAAATCGAGATAATAACGAAGGCTGCTCTCCAATATCATCAAACTGTGTTATTTGGCAAGGACCAGATATTCCTTGTATTAACCTTTGTAAAGGAGATAGTGTTTCTGATGTTGTAGCTAAGTTAGCTGAAGAACTATGTACTCTTTTAGGTCAATTAAGTATTGATGCTTATGATCTAAATTGTTTAAAAGGAGTATGTCCAGCTCCTCAAAATATTCAAGAACTTATTCAATTATTAATTGATAAGTATTGTGAATGTTGTGAACCTAGTTCAACCGGACCTACTCAGGTTAAGACTTTATCTAACTGTCCAGATAATTGTTATGTTACTATTGCTCCTTGTTTTCAATACATTAATGGAACCGGCGACTTAGTAACTTCAATGTTATTAAGTGATTATGTTAAAGCTATTGGAGTTAGAGTATGTAGTATAGTATCTCAAATCCAGACTATTAATCTTACCTTGTTAGACCACGAAACAAGAATTACTTATATAGAAAACAACTGTTGTAATCCTCCTACACCACAAGAAATATATATTCTAAATAGCTGTCTTTTAGGTACTAATCCTCCAGACGGATGGTTAATCCAAACAGTATTAACTAATTTAGAAACAGCGTTTTGTAATTTACAAAATGCTACAGGAACACCTTCTCAAATCTTAAACGCGATTACTTATCAGTGTCCTAATCTAAATTTACAAGAATCATTTACCTACCCGGGAGTAAATATGGGTAGTTTACCAGGATGGGTATTAGCTCCTAGTAATTTATCACAAAGCTTTATTAATATGTGGATTACTATTTGTGATATGAGAGCTATTATAACCACTCTTCAAAATTGTTGTCAAGAAAGAGAGTGTCCACCACCAGTATTGTTTAATACCATAGCTTCATACTAAGATGAGTTGTAATAATTGCGGAAATACCCGGACTAATACCAAGAAATGCGGTTGTAAAGATACAGCCCTAACTACTATTCCTACATTTGAGTGTCCTCCAGGAAATTGTCCTGTACCTCCAGTATGTAGTGAGATATTTAATAGTAATTGTATTACATATCAAGGAGCTAGTATTACAAATCTACCTGTATCACAAGGTATGAGCGTACAAGCTTTTATCCAGATGATGACATTGTATTTGACTAATCCTAGTGCAGTAACCGGAGTTTGTCAATCAAGTTTTAATCTATATCCTACAGCTGTTACTTCTACAAGTATATCAATGGCTTGGGATCCTTCACCTACAGCGGTAAGATACATACTTCAATATAAACCAGCTAGTTCTATGGTTTGGTTAGAATTCCCTACTCAAACAACTTTACAAGGGGTTATATCTTCTCTAACACCTAACACAATATATAATGTTAGACTAAAATCGTATTGTTCTGAAGTAGGAGATCCTGATGTATTTTCTTTTTCTGTAACTTTGACTATAAAAACTAATAATTAAGTATGGCAACATTAACAATAAACTATATTGCAAATTACGCAGGTAACCACCGAATTTGTTATCGTCAAGTAGGAACAACTAATTACTGTTGTCTTATTGATACTGTGGGATCAACAGGTTCTCAAACACTTGTAATCGATTTTTCGGTACCAGCAGATTATTGTGATGGAACAGCTAATGAGGTAACAGTACCGGTAGAAACAGATTGTGGACCTTACTCATATGAAGGATATATTCAACCAGTTTGTGAACCTGAAAGTTCTTTACTTTCAAGAGTAGCTTTTGGACCAATATCATTTACTCAGACACCAGATTGTCAAGGTTATAATGTTGAATGTACAGAAACAGGTATCGGCACTATAACTGTTGTGAATACTGGATCTGGTTATGTAAACGGAAATTCTTTAACATTTAATATAGCAGGTTCTCCTAGTGGTACAGCTACTATTACAACTGCTGATGGTTATATTAAAACTACAGCTTTAGGACCAACTATTGTAACAACAACCGCAAATGGTACATACACAAATGTGTCATTTACAGGAGGAACAGGTACATTAGCTACATTTAATTATACGGTTAGTGCAGGAACAATTATTACTGTTAGTATTAATAATAATGGTAGTGGTTATACTGCGGGCGATGTTTTAACTGAAGCAGGAGGAGCTCAAATTACAATAAATACAATAGCCAATGGAGCTATTACAGGAGTTACTTTAGTAACACCAGGAACTTATACAAGTTATGTAACAAGTGCTACAGCCCCTACAGGAACGGGAGCTATCTTTTCTATTGAAATGGCCGATTGTTCAACATTTGCTGCTCCAGCTTGTTTTGGAGAACCTAACCCTAATATAGCTTTACAGTTAGATGGTACTTTCAGATTATGTTCTGAAACAGCTCCTAGCTTACCATCTGATTATGTTATAGGTATTGATATTCTTAATCCGTATTGTTGTGATTGTGAAGAACTAAATCTTTCAATTGTAACTACTAAAAGTCCTTATACTACTACTGTATATTATGTAAATTCTGATGGAGAAGTAATAACCTTAGTAGTTAATGTTAGTGGCCCGATTCCTTCTATATTTGGACCAGTTAAAATTAGAAAAGGTTCATATTATATAGATCCATCAGTAGCTGGTGATATTACTGTAATTTTAACTCCGTCATCTAATTGTAATCCTATAATAACATAAGTTGCGGTTTAGTTGGTTTCCGTAACTGACAGGAGAACCCGATCTAATGGTCGGGTTTCTTTTTACTAAAGGGTTTGGTATTTAGACATTAAAGATTTATTTTTATATCTTGAATAAAATCGTTAAATTAGTATGAAAGACTTTAAAAGAGGTGATGTAAAAGGATCAAGATACAGAAAATGTTATAAGAAAATCTCAATGAAAAAAGTTCATGAGAAATACGCCACCAAAAATAAAAAAGTTGATTTTGAACAATTTAAAGATATAGTTAGTTCTTTCTCAAAGTTTTGTTATAATAATGTACTTAAACATCGTTATGGAATTGAGCTTATGGCTAATTTAGGAAATATCAAAATAATGTGCTATACGGAACAACGTACAATATATGATATAGCTAAATCTATAGATTTAGGAAAACTAGTGACTTACAATAATTTACATACAGATGGGTATTCAGCTAAGATTTACTATTCTAATCTAGATGTTCAATATAGATTTCCTAATAGGGAAATTTGGTCATTTAAACCAGTAAGACATTTTAAGAAGGCTGTTTCAAAAACTTTTGAAGAAAACTATAAGTTATTTGATATATGTGTTCCTAAAAGTAAACGTGAAATAGTTTCTAAAGATAAACGATATAGTAATGTTAATGCAAAACTTGGAGATATATTTAATGATTATAATGAATTTGAAATATGACAACTATAGGAGACGCTATATCCCGAGTACGTAATATTGTTAAAGCTGCTAAAGAAGATCCATTTTTAACAGATAGATTGATATTTAGCTTAATAATCAAACATGCTCAATTGTTAATGAAACAACAAGATAGCTTAAATCAGCTTTTAAAATTCCAAAGCTTTTTTAAGACATTACCTTGTTTAGAATTAATCGAAGTTGATAAAGTTGAAGCATGTTGTGATATACGTTCTGGTATAACAATTAAAAGAACAAAGGATAAACTTCCTAAACTAATGGAAGCTATATTCGGTCCATTAGTCAGAACTGTTAGTTCTATTGACGGTAGCCAGATGGTTTATATGACATATCCAGCTATGTATTCATCTTTAACTAAAAGTTCTAGTTTCAAATATAATAAAAACAAATATTTCTGGTATATAAACGATTACCTATATTTTCCGAATATTGACTGGGAAGCGATAAAAGTTGAAGGTATATTTGAAGATGATATAGAAACCTTTATATGTTCTAGTGATAAAGATAAGTGTAGTCCTAGACAAAACCAGCAGTTTCAAATTCCAGATTACTTATTTGCTCAAATAGAATCAAGTGTAATAAAAGAATTAACATTAACAGCTCAACTTCCTCCAGATATGGCGGCGGATGACAAACAAAATATTTTAAGATAATGAACTATAATTACACACTCCGATATCGAACATTTGATTCTCTTTTAGAAGATGTTAAACTCAGTATGAGAAACATGACTCTTGAGAATAAAATATTTCCTGAAGACTTAATTAAAATAGCTCAGCGTATTAATTATAGTTTAGGTCAAAGAATATATATGACTAAGGAAGTAGTTTTAGATATTTGTAATGGACAAGCTAAACTTCCTGATGACTTTTATATAATGAATTTTGCGTTAATGTGTGGAGAATATACTAAAGAATACATATTACCACAGGGTACCAATATTCAAGAAGTACCTTATCCATTATATAGAGAGTATCCACCAGATACAAGCGTATGTACTCCGGAAACTGTTAATTGTGTTAAGTGTAATTCATTACCTTGTAACTGTAGCTCAGCATCTTGTTTAACAACTGTAGGATGTCCTATAGATCCTCCTACTCCAACATACGATCCACTACAACCATTCGGACCGTATTGTACAAGACCTCGCGTATTTTTAGATTGTAAAGGAAACTCTCAACAGTTGATCCAAATTATTAATACTCAAAAGAGAACCTATAATTATTTATTCCCTATCAGGTTTAGAAAATCACAGTTTATTGATTGTGATTGTCCTAATCTAAAACAAATGAATACTATAAACGAGGCGTATATTAAAGATGGCTTCTTATATGCTAATGTTAATGAAGGTCACATATATATTAATTATCAAGGACAACTAGAAGACGAAAATGGAAACCTTTTAGTACTAGATCATAATGAAATTAATATGTATTATGAATATGCTTTAAAAGAAAGAATACTTGAAACATTGATAATGGATGGAGAAAATTTAGTTCCCCAATATCAGTTAGTTACAGGTAAACTTCGTGAAGCTAAAAATGCCGCTATGAACATAGTTAATAAACCAAACTTCTCAGAAATGTTGAATGTATGGGCGATGAATCGTAAAGCTATGTATGCTAGATACTATAATATGTTTAAACCATATTTTTATCCTGTTGATTTTAGAATAAATAATGCTGTGTAATGGCCGACAATTTAAATACTAAAACATCAAGTACTCAGACTCAAACATTTACAAAAGGTCTCGTAAAAGATAGAAGTGATACCTATTTTCCAGAAAATAGTTGGTCACATGCTGTTAATGCGGTTAATTATACTTTTACAGGTAACGTTGGTACGTTAAGTAATGAGCAGTCTAATTACTTATGTGGACAGGCTCCTTATGATATAATTGGAAAGATTAGGTTATTTTCAGGAAATTGGATAATATTTTCAACTAATAATACTAATTCTGAAATAGGATGGTATAATGAGAATAATTGTAAATATTGCAAAATAGTAAATGATCCTTGTTTAAATTTTGATCAAGAAAATCTTATAGTAGGAGAATCTAAAAAGAATTTCGACTGTAGTTACCAGATTTATTGGGCTGATGGACGTAACCCAGATAGGGCTATGAATATCGGAAACCCTGAAACTTGGTTATGTGATACAACAGAACCTTGGCCCGGAGTACCTTATCTTCAAAAATGTGTTGATCCAGAAGATACTCAAACAGGTATAGGTTGTGTTGAATGTACTAACTTACAGCCATTACAGTTAGATTGTGATAAAATTAGATTATCTCGATTAATCGATCCAGTTTGTGTTGAGATAAAGAATGGTCAATATGGGGGTAATATGCCTAATGGTTCTTATTTTGTGGTTGTAGCTTATACTATAAATCAACAAAGAGTTACCGATTATTCTACACCATCTAATGTACAACCTATATTTCAGCATAATAAACTAGCTGGATCTTTAGATATTACTATAAAAAATATTGATAAAAATACTTTTGAAGAATTTGAACTTGTAGTAGTATCTATTGTAAATCAACAAACTGTAGCTAAACAAATTGGTTACTATAGTACTAATGTTACTACTATTACTCTAGACAGTATAGATATTACTAATCCTACAGTACCAATCGAATTAATAGCTGTACGCTCCCCAATATATGAAAAAAGCGAACAGATTTCGCAGGTTAATGGATACTTATTAAGACTTAGTCCTACTACAAGATTTGATTTTAATTATCAACCTTTAGCTAATCGAATTGAAGCTAAATGGGTAGCTATGGAATATCCAGTAGATTATTATAGAAAAAGCGGATATAGAACTAGCTATTTAAGAGATGAGGTATATTCATTTTGGATTAGATGGGTATATGAAACAGGTGAGAAAACTCCAAGTTATCATATTCCCGGAAGACCCCCTTTAGAAAATATTGATATACATTGTCCAGATTCACCAGATTTAATATCAGATTTTGATTTACCACCAGCGGGTGACGATAATATTTTTAGTGACGACGCTTATTATGAAGTATATAATACAGGCTTTATAACCGAAGATTATACAGCAGCGCCTATTCCTATTGGAGACTCTGGTCAGATAGTAGCTAAAGGAAGAATGGGTTATTGGCAATCTACCGAAACCTATCCTAATAAACCTGAAGTATGGAATTCATCAGCACATACCTGGTCTGATTATAAATGTAAATTAGATTTACTTTACGATACATATTCTGATATTGATTTATGTGGAGAATATATTCGTCATCACAAAATGCCGGATAACAAATGTGTACCTCACATAAAATCATTTGCTTCAGCGAATTCTAATGGATCTAACCTATACAGTGATGTAGAAAAAATAGTATTATTAGGTGTTGAATTTGATAATATTAATTACCCAGTAGATAATGACGGTAAAGCTATACCGGGTATAATAGGATACGAAATACTAAGATCTACAAGAGAGGGAAACAAAAGCATTATAGCAAAAGGAATGTTAAATCATATGAGGGAATACAATATTAATACCTCAGATGATCCTACGGATCTTTCGTATGATAACGGATTATATCAAAACTATCCCTATAATTATCTAGGAGTAGATCCTACTTTGACTACAGTAGATAGATTGGTAGGTGAAGATTGTTCACCCTTACCAGGTTTAGATAGATACAGTAGAAACAAATTTACATTTCATTCACCAGATACTCAGTTTAGAGAACCGTTCCTAGCTGAAAAAGAATTAAAGATATATGGTGAGATATTTGGGGATGTAACCGGTAACTATGATTTTGTACCAGGACATCCTAAACATAAAGTATTAACAGATTTCGCGTTATTAATAGCAGC
>Ga0181352_1000682_pt1 | contig 14275 bp, 9 predicted proteins | sample Fa13VDMLBSN_FD_130103 | JGI IMG/M metagenome (GOLD analysis project Ga0181352, IMG submission 130103) | Freshwater viral communities from Lake Michigan, USA - Fa13.VD.MLB.S.N | ecosystem: Environmental > Aquatic > Freshwater > Lake | place: USA: Michigan | collected 2013-09-23 | reverse complement strand
ATCTTTTGATGCGTTTACCGTCATTTTAATTTTGTTTTCTTTGGTTATAAAACGCTAACAATACTTGATATGTTAGCGTTATGTCATTACCCCAGGTTACTTTCATAATTAAACAATTTCACATGCACCACCAGCACAAGCCGCTTCACCACGAAGATCGGTGTTATCTTGTAACTCAATTACTTTTGTAAGATCAACATTCTTCAATGTTAAAACCAATCTTTCAAAATCTTCTTTAGTACAATCTTCAAAAGGTGCTTGTGTGTAAGTTCCTCCGTTGTATGGTAAAACTGATAAACCGTTATAGAATTTTCTGTTTTTCCACATCCAATCACCAACTAAATCCCACTCGTCTTCTTTAATCGAAACTGTTGCTGATACGTTGTGAGTATTTTGTCCAGTTCTATGTCCAGGTTTAATCCATTCTTGTGATACTTTTTTAACTCTCTCAAGCATTTGGAATACTGACTCGTATCTCAAAATTGATCCTTCTGGTGCTCTTTGTGGAATTGTAATTACCGCGGTGTCGTGTGGTCTAAAATATTCATCTTCAACAAGTTCCGGGTGGTTGATTGCAAGATATGTATAAATTGCTTCATTCTTCCCAACACGGATTCTTCTTAAATAATAATCATTATGCCAAGCGTGAATTCCAGATGATGTTCCCAATACTAATGATGAGGTACCAGATGGTTTAACAGTTGTTGTTCTTGCTGATTTGTTAATACCAATAAGTCCGGCAACTCTTTCATTTTCTTCTTTAACGGCTTGAGCTGCTGCTTTCATATCATAACCTAAAACAACACCTGATCCAATTCCTGTCATTCCAACGCCAATAAGTGCATCCTTTTCTGTTGTTCTTTTCCAAACATCTCTCAAATAATGGAAGTCAGTGTAACCAGCTTGTAGTGTTCCAATAAAGGCCGCACCTTTCACTCTATTTTCAAAATCCTCTTGAGATTCTAAATCTGAAGCGTTAACTTCACACAAGTTACAGAATTGGTAAGGACGAAGTGCAATCTCACAACAAGGGTTTGTTCCCCAATCTTTATCGTTTGATAAATAGATTCCAGGTTCTCCAGCTCCAGACAATTCAATTCGTTTCCAAAGATCCATAAAATATTCTTGTGTTACTTTATGTCTTAAAAGAACTGCTGAATTGTTTGCTCTACCTCTTTGTGGATTTTGTTCCCACCAGTTTCCGGATTTACAAGAAATCATTTCTTCATCATCAGCACTGAATAATGAAATTAAAGCCGCTCTACGAATTCCACCGGCAAGTACTGCATCAGCAATATGACAAACGATGTCGTGTGTTTCAATAGGTGTTAATTTATCACCATCATTTTTATTTTCCATAACCTTTGTAATGTTGTGAATACAATCTTTTAAAGGTTGTGGTCCTGGTGCTTTTCCTCCTGATGTAACAAGAAGAGCTCCTTTTTGACGAATATCTGAAAAATCAAATATTGGTGTCGATGATTTAGTTCCCATATATGATTCGATTAATACTTTAATCGCATCAGCCCATCCCTCAATAGAATCACCAATTAGGTATCTTCTTGTTCTTGTTGGGTTTGGTTTTTTAATTTCTGGTAATTTATCAACGTGATGTTTTTGTACTGAAAACCCAACACCAGTACCACCTAACAATAAAAACATTGTTTCTGAAAATGCGTCTGTGTGGTCTACCGGTAAGTAAGCACAGTTATAAACTCTGTTTGGTGAAATCTCAATTGGTTTACCACCAAATTGTAATGATCTCATTGATGGCAATATTTTCTTATCATATACCATTTTGTAGACGTTTTCAATCTCGTCTTTAATTTGTGGGTATTTTTTTTGGTGCATTTCTTTATTTCTTGTCACCAATTCTTCCCACGTCTCCCTTCTATTTAATTCAGGGACGAATTTAGCGTACTTCATATAGACAGTAATATCGCTTAATATTTTTTGTGAAATATCCATATTTACAAATTTAATTATTTTATTTTTAATTTTCTACTGATTTTTGTTTTTCTTTTTGTTGTCTCTTTTCCAACAATTCCTTAACCCTTTGTCGTTGTCTTTCCTCTTTTTGTTCTTCTAAACCTAAGAATGTTGTTGTAGATTCTGTGTCAATATCTAGCATTGCATTATCAAATTTACAATTTTCAAATACCACACCGTCATCTCCAATACGAGACTTGGTAATTGCTATTGTGGCAAGTTTCATTTCTTTTTGTTGTAATGACTTTGCTACTGTTATAATAACGTGACCTACTTGTGCTTTCTTAATTGACCCACCCATTTGGTCTGTTGTTACAACATCTGATGATATTGATGAACGGTTACCTTGTGTTGCGGTCCAACCAACTATGTTTAGTTCGTGACACATAGCTTCAAACGCTCTCATTACAGATCCTTCACTTTTCCATTCGTCTCCTAGGTTTTTATCTGGAACAACACAATCAATGTAATCCAAAATAACCATATCAATCTTAATACCGTCAGCAATCATCTTTCTAATTTCATTTTTGATTTGAAGCATTGTTTTGGTATCAGATGGTAATTTTTTCAAGATTAGCTCATTTGACATAGATTCCTTGATTTCCTTTACTTTTTTCATCACCTCATCCCTTTTTTCTGACAATTCGTCAGGATGAATTTTTGTCCAAAGGGTAAAATGTTTCCTTTGTATCACTTTTGGGTTGTCTTCAAAAAAGATTTGAAGAACGTTAAATCCAAGGTTAAATGCGTGGTTCGCAATCTTTGTTGTTAGAGTAGATTTTCCAACTCCGGTCGGTGCAAGTATTACACCAATTTCACCTTTAGCCAATCCTCCTTTCATTAGTCTATCGATACCTGGTATTCCCATTGGGATTGGGTGTCTGTAATCGTCATCTAGCACTTGGTCTAAGTTTGAAAAGACATCCATTGCGCTTGTGTCTTTTGAACCAACCAATAAGGCTTCTCTTACCAATTCTTCTAACGTGTCGTAGCTTTCAAACTCTCCACCGTCAATAATCTTTTGAGCCTTTTTCATCACTTTCTGTAACTCTTGTTGTTTACAGAATTTAAGTGCTTTTTCTTGTACGAAATCTACCCCCTCGATAGGTGCATCCTTGATTTTCTTAACTGTATCAAGGACAACTTTAATTGCTGTTTCCTGTTGTAATTCGGATTTGGCCACTTGTTCCAGAGTATCAAATGATGGTGTGTGGTCGTATTTTTTATAATACTCCTTTATCATTTGAATGATAATTTTGAAATACTTGTTTTCAAAATAACTATTCTCAATTACGTCAATGATTGAATGTGAAAATTCTTTGTCTACAATAATTTGGTTAAGTAATTGAATTTGAAAATTGTTTCCGAGATACTCAAAGTTTTTGTTAGTCGCCATATATTTTTCTTCTTGTTAGTAATGATAAATACTACTACTTTTAGATAAATTGTGGATAAAAATAATTAAATTTTTTATCTGAAAAAATGTCAGTAAGTTCTGACAATATGCTTTTCAGCTTTGGGCGTAGGTCTACGGTATATCTTACCTTTGGTGGGTATACTTTTGCATCAAATGATCTCTGACAAATTGTCATATTATCTACCTTAATATAAAGGTTAAAATTTTCTTCTCCCTCCGTAATTGATGTGTTTAACACCTCCGGATTTTCCATAATTTCATATTTGTTCTCCAACATATAAACTACGGATCTCATTTTTAAATCAGTTTGTAGGGAGTTACAAAAAGATTTGATGTAGTCATAAAACTCTTCTGATTTGTGGGCATTTTTATTAAACCCTTTAACATTGAAAAATCTTTGTACCACAATGTTGTCATTACACATTAACAAAAATTCAACTTTTGTTACATCTTGTTCTCTCATTTTTTTACTTTTTTGGTTTGTTTCTAAAATTTGTTTTTTCTTTTCTTGATAGTTTTAAAAATGGTCTTAAAAAATTTACCCAAGCGTCATCACCTTTTGGTAGAAATTTGAAGAATCCGTCCTCCATCATCATCCTAATTAAGTTTCTATGTCCTCTTCCGTCTGGATCCAATGACTCGGAGTAATATAAACTAACTAGTTCTTTTCCTTCATCTGAAATAAGTGGGTTTGCAAGGTCCACCAATTTCTCATTTATGATAAAAAACTCTTCTCCAAAAATCCCTTCTTTGGTTTTTCCGCTAAGTAGATTTTGTAAGGCAACATTTCCTTTTTGTTCTGTTAATAACTGTTCAGCCTTTGTTAAAATATCGGTATATTTAACCTCGCTTTCAAGTATTTCTGGAAATAATTTAAGAAATGTTTTTTCACCAAGATAAAAGATACCATCAATATTATCCGAACTATCACCGGTTAATATTTTGTAGGTTTTAATATTATAGTGGGGGATTTCAGATGAATCCATCTTAATTCTATCCCCCAGTTTATAATATCTCTTTTGTTGTGGTGAGTATATAGAGACCCTATCGGAAATAAGTTGTGTTAAATCCCTATCAGAAGAAAAAATAGTCTTATCTTCATCCTGGGATATTTGACAATAATAGGCAATTAAATCATCAGCTTCTGATTGTTCAACTTCTAATTGTCTTACAAACATTTCTTCAAGGTATTGTTTTACCCTTTCTTTTTGTTTTAAAAAAGATTGTTCTTTAAAATCCTGATCGTCTTTTTGTTTACGATTTAATTTGTACTTTGGGTATATAATTCTTCTTTGTGACGAACCGGTATCACTATCCCAAAACACAACAACTTTATTGTAGTTATTTTCTTCTAAAAATCGTCTTAGAGTGTTTAAAAAATGCCAAGTACCACCAACGTGTTCACCTTTGTTAAAAAAGTCTCTAACACCGTGGAAACCGATTTTTAGAAGGTTATTACCATCTACCAATAAAGTTTTAGTCATTTAATTCTTCGTTTGATTGGTTTGACAATACTGGTTCTTTTTCTACAATGTAATCACCAAAAAACTCACTAAATATTGCTTCCATAACTGGAACACATATTGAGTTACCGGCAAGAGATACGTGTGCTTTTGTTGATAGTGATGTTGTTAATAATAAATCAATATCTTCATCACGAACACCCATAAATCTATATCCTTCTCTTGCTGTAATATTTCTTACTCTACCATCTTCGGTCATAATCTGTGGTGAACCACTTGTTGTAAGACAAGGTGAACAACCGTCAACAGAATATATTCTTCTTGTTTGGTCATAATTTACATCATCTCTTCTTGCTATTAACTTACATATTGTATTTCCTTTTGGTTGGTGTGGTGTGTATGGACAGTCAATGAATAATTCTGGGTCTTGTGTGTCCTCAATAAAAGGTCTCATTGGTACTCTTGTTTTTTTATAATTGTCAACATTTTCCATTCTTGCTGCAACATCTGTATGGTCACCATCTAAAACTGAAATCATAAATACTCTTTCTCTATTTTGTGGACAACCAAAGTCAGCACCATTAAGTAACCTCCAGTATGATGTATAGCCAAGACCTCTTAAAAAGTAGATATGTTTTTTAAAATTTTCATAATGATTTTTTGAGATGAGGTTTTTAACATTTTCCATTAACAAATACTTTGGTCTATTTGTTGATAAAATTCTTTCAACATCAAATAATAACCCACTTCTAGTCCCTTCTTTAATACCTCTTTGAACTCCTGAGATTGAAATGTCTTGGCAAGGAAATGAATATGTTAATAAATCACACTCTGGAAAATTATTGTGGTCAATTTTTGTAATATCACCCAAATTACCAATTTGTGTTTTATGTAGCACATCATAACACTCATTTGCTTGTTTGAAGTTGTCACAATTTGCAACATTTTCATAATTAGCTCCAATGTATTTTAATGCTAATTCTTGTGTTCCGTATCCGGAAAATAATGAAATAACTTTTAACTTATTCTTGTTCATAAACCTTTTCTTCTTTTAAATCAAATTCACCATCTACACCAATAATCGTTTTCCAATATTCGGCATACTCACTTTTGTAAGTCTCAATAGACTTCTTTTCTTCTGTCGCATCTTTTCCGGGTAAGAAACCGTGTGGGGTTACAATAATCTTACCATCTTCAAACCCAAGTCCATTGATGTGGTTTTTCATAACCGATACTTTTGTTCTTGATGCAAACTTAACAGTTCTCTTATCTTTTGTTGCCGTAATTTTTGTTGTTCCAGCACCTTTTTGATTTCCAAACAAAAATACTAATGAAGAGTTTAACCAAATTGCTTCACCACCTTTTGCTTTAATTTTTGGTTGACCAAATGGATTATCTGGTAATTCAACCCAAGGTTGGTTTACGATAATTAAAGTGTTCTCGTATTTTGAGTCTGCTTTTCTTGATCCGGAAATTCTTTGGTTAATACCCATACCAATTTTATCGGCAAGAACAGATGCGTTGTGTTGTTTTCCACCTTTACCTTCGTAAGTCATTTTACAAGGAACTGAACCAACAGAATCCCACATAATACACAACGAATAATCTAATTCACCTTTTTCTTGAGCATCTAACAAATCATTAATGTAGTCTGTAATTTGTTCAATATAACTAAAATTATTATTGAACAAAAAGAATCCGTCCCAAGTTAGTTCACCTGTTTCTTCATCAACAACTTCCTCACATTCAAATCCCATAAGTTTTGAGTGTTCAAAGGACCATTTTTGTTCTGTAATAATGAATACCGGAAGAATTTCTTTCTTTTGTGCATCAACTGCGGTTTTAACAAGTGCTGTTGTTTTACCAGTATCAGAGTGTCCCAAAAACATATTAATATGTCCCATAGCAGGACCTGGAAGACCAACAGCATCTAAAAATGCTGGTCCTAAATCAAAGTATCTTTGTGGTTTGTATTTTGCGTCCGAAGAGAATTTTTTCTTTATCGAACTAAAGTCAGTTTTCTTTATTGCCATATAATTTTCTTTTTAAAAAGATAAGAAAAAATGGGTATATAGTCCACCTAATATACCCATTTTATTTAGAATTTTTTAGAATGGTAATTCTTCATCAACCTCATCATCGGCTTGTGGATCCTCAACTTTTGTTTCAGTTTTTGTTTTTCCACCACCCATTGAGATTTCTTCCTCAGTTGTATTGCTGTAGATATACTTACCGGCATCAGAGTCCCATCTTGGTGTTTCACCACGAGCAATAGCTTCAAGGTACTCAGCAGGTTTTTTAGAATAAACATCTTCCCAAGTAAGTTCATCACCAATCCATTCTGCCATTGTTTCTTCATCTTCGTGAACCGGAGATGGGTCATCATACATAACTGTTTGGATTACAGTGTAGAACGCTCCTTTTGGAGTTTTAGCTTTTGTTAATTCTAAGATAAGGTCTCTTCCTTTGTCAGCATCGGCTACATCACCTTTTGCTTTATAGATAGGAATGATTTTATCAAAAATACCTTCTTGTTTGTAATTGTGTTTGAATCTCCAGAATTTAGGTCCGTCTTGTTCGTTGTCACGGTCAATTACCTTAACAATATAAAACTTACGAGGTTTGTATTGTTTTGCCAATTCTTTGTCAGATTCTTTACCAGTTGACATAAGAACATCATAAACTTCACTTAAAGGTGAACGTTCATTGTCATTTTTTCCTGGATCATAAAATTTCTGCCATTTTCCGTCCACAAGAATTTCGTGGAACCATACCTCTTTAAAAGGTGAAGATCCGTCTGGAGTTGGTAAAATACGGATTTTCTTTTGTGCTTGCTTTTCGTTGTCTTTAAGTATTGCAGCAAAATACTTTTTCATTCTGTCCTCTTGGGACATTTTTGATGTGGATGAACCACTTTGTTTTGAGCTTTCATACTGAGCCAAAACTGCATCTAAAACATTGTTTGTCGCCATATATATATTAATTAAAAGTTTACAATAGAAAATATAAGTTAAATTTGTGTCGCAGTCAATAAGGTATTAAAAAATTATTTAAGGTCGCAAAATACGACCTTAAACTTTACATCATATTAATATCTTCTTCATTTCCTTCATAATCGTTGAATGATGTTCTAACTTCTTCCGGTGAATAATCTTCAACGTCGTCAGATGTTAATACATATTCATTTTTTCCAGATTGTCTCATCTCTTCTTGTTTGTCAACAAAAAAGTCAGATAGTTTCTGTTTAAATGGTCCAGAATCCAAACTTCTTAATTCAAGTTTTTCTTCTGGTGTTTTTGGTCTAAATTGGTCGAATTTAGTTTCAAGACTATTAATCTTTTGTACTAACTGATCCATTTCACCTAATTTTGATTCTAAATTTGTTAATTGTGTGAATAAGTTATTGAAATATTCCTCTTGTTTATCCGACATTGTTTTTTGTGTGTCAACAAGATCTGTAATATCTAACTCTTCTTCACCACCTTCTTCACCTTCTTCAGCTCCAATTTCTTCAACATCAGCATCAGCTTCAACATCAACTGGGGCTCCAGGTTCAGCTCCCGGTGCTGGTGGGGCTCCTCCCGCTGGTGGTGCTCCTCCCGGTGGTGGTGGAACATCTCCTTCTGGTGCCGGTGGTGCTCCTCCCGGTGGTGGTGGAACATCTCCTCCCGGTGGGGGTGGTACTTGTTCCATAATATAGTTATTGATTTTTCTATATCTTTCAATTTCTTCTAATATTTTTTTGTCTAGACTCATATTAACCGTTTAATAATGTTTTTATACCAGATTTGGTTTCAACTTGTACTTTTTTAAATTGTTTCATAGTATTGTCAACTCTTTCAATAAGACCATCTTTCATTCTTATTGTATAACAATCTCCAGTGTCTAAGTCACAAACTTCTTTAAATCCATTTCCAGAATCTTTTTCGGATACTCTTGTATTCTTACCAAGATAGTTGTCTAATATTAATTTAGTATTACTCATAATCTTTTTATTTTATAAATATCTGTGTTTATTAAAAAATTTTTTATATTGTAAAATTAATAAAACTTAATGCGTTAATAATTCTTGTTATATATTCAAACTGTATCGATTCTGTTAATAATTCCCAGGTACCCTTTTTTTCAATAGGGTAATTATCATTTATAAATTTTGCAATTTCAACAATAAAATCTTGTTTTGTTGTTACTGGGATATTCGTGTCATTAACATTAACAACTAAACTTGGTATACTTGATGCCACCACTTTGGAAGCGTACTTAGCATACAACATCCCAACTTGATCTTCATAATTTGAAAATACGGCAAATGGTATTTCAAAATTATCAAAATTAATACAGTTATAACTTTTATTTACAAATAAGTTGGTTGGGTAATCTGCAATTAAATTAACTGACGCGTAATTATGATTAAAACCTTTTAACGTTTCACCATCTTTAGAATATATATACATAATACTAAAAAGAGTTGCAATAACACCAAATTTTTGGTTATATGAACTACTTGGGAGTGAGTTGTTATTAACAAAATTTGTCAGTTCTTTTACCGCTGTTGTTAAAGTTATTGTTGTTTGTGTTGGTGTTCCGACGGTAAAGTTAGAAAATGTCGAATTTAAAGATGATGCACACTTTGATGTTGTTGCTGGTTTTTTATTCTCACCTTCTTTAACTTGATTTATAGAATTAGAGGTTTGTCCTATTTTATTATTAAGTTCAGTAGTTTTTGCTTCCTTACCTTCTTCTTTAACTCTTTCTTTAATTGTATTTAAAATATTTGTACTTAAAGATTGTAATAAATTATCAATTGATGGAATACTATAAAATGGTTGTCTTTGACCTTCAAATGAAGTGTCAAAACCATTTTCACTTATTCTGTGTTGTACACTTGTAATCATATAAGGACCACTAAACATTGGTATATGTCTTAAATTAAAATACATTGTTGGTTGTATTAGTGCATTACCTAACATATCAATTGAGCACTTATAACTCCTATTTCTATAAATGTTATACAGTGAAACACTTTGTGACGCACTTGTTCTATTTCTAGACTGGTTTGCCATTTGATTTAACATTTCTAAAGATTCTGCTGTAGGTTCACCAGCAGTTTGACCAATATCTAATTGTTTAAATATTTGTTGATTCTGTGGTCCAAAATCAACATTAAAACCAACAACTTTATTTGATTTATCCCAGTTTGTTTTCCCATCTTGATTTTCTAATAGTGGGTTATCACTAGCTCTTCTTAAATCAAAAGCATCATCTCTAAATCTATAATCAGCATTTTCATTCATAGCCAAATGTTGACTATCAACGTGTGCGTACATTGCTAAAATTTTTGCTCCAGTTTCTCTATAATCAACTGTTGTATGGGTTCCAAACAATGTTTTTGCAAACTCCAACGTTCCTTCCGGTCTTGGATTTGGGTTTTTGGAAACATCTTGTACGTTATAAAAATTTGCATAAGCTGGTAATATCCAATATGTAAATCTATTATCAGTAAAAATTGTATTTATTAAACCTAACATATTGTTAGCAGGACTTGCACTAACAATTAAATTTCTTAGTTTGAATATGTCGACTAAAACTTTTTGCCCAACATCTCTACTAGCCCTATCAACTAATAAAACGTCCTCAAACAATGTCTTACTTCTTAAATCAGCACCAGAAATCCATTTGTCATTTATACTCTTAAATGCGTCCCACATTTCATATCTTGAGATGTCACCAAGATACTCTTGGAATTTAACACCTGAAGATGTTGGTTTTATTGATATGTTTCCAAGTTTAGCTCTTACTGATGTTAATGTGTTGTCTAGTATTAGATTTAAATAAGTTTCACCCTTTCTTATATATTCATTCATTAATCCGTAAAACTTATTTTGAGTCATTGTTGGGTCTTTTAATTTTTGGGTTGCATACAATTTAATCATAGGAGTGTAGAATTTAACATTATTTTCTGTAAATTCCATATCCATATCAATAAAGAAATCAGTAATGTATGATCCATTATCAGTATATTCTAACTCTGGTATTTCTGAAAATCCAACATATGTTTCAAGAGCTTCCCAAGTTTTTGGACTTTGAGCTTTTGATTGTGCTAAAGTTGTGGTACCACCTTGTGTTGGTAATAAATTTGGTGAGTTTTGAAAATACCCAGACCATTCATATGGGTCTTGAATAAAATCGGTTGAAAACGTATAGAACATTTTTTTGTCGAAATTCGATGGGTTACCGTATTTAAACACGACTTTATAATCCATAAAAGTTTCAATAACTTTTTGAAAATTATTTTTCTGGTTTTCGGTTATTTGATTTATAACAGCCATACCGGTTAACCCTTCTGGATTTTGTGTTTTAAATAACGTTCTTAATAAGCCTTGGAAATTCTCATAACTTTCTTCAGTTTTAATGTCTTCACTTCTTGGTGTTAAATTACTTTCAAAGTCATAAACAGATGTACTAAATAATAAAAACTGTTCTTCAAACTTATCTAAAACTTCAGGAGAAAATGTTGTGAATAATTCACTTATTTTAGAATATTTTGTTGGGTCACCAAAAATACCGAAGTTTTGTTGTTCGTCTTGATTAATAAAGATTTCTCTAACATATTCATCTGGATTTGGTTTTACGACTCTTGAATTATCAAAATAGCCGTATTGTGGTGCTTTCCAAAATAATCTAGTTGCCCCATTGTGTACTGCCGGATTACCACTTATTTCAGTCTTAATATTACCATTACTATTAAAACATTCTTGTGTTGTTTGATTAACTGGTGAACCAAATGATGGTAATACAAATAAAGATTTTTTATCTTGTGTTAAAACATAACAACTCCAAGGTAATAATGTTAATGATCTGTTGTTATTACTATTATCAAAACCATTTGTTTTATTAATAACAGAACTATTTGTTAGGACCATTCTAAAAGTATCGTTCAACGCATTTTGTATGTTTGAGTTCTGGAAACCAGGGATTGGTTTATTTGTTACAACAAATGGTTGTGGTTGATTTGGTGGTCCTATTGTAACACCTTGTACTGGGTTTATAATATAAGTACCAGTACTTCCTGTCGTACCATTTATTTGTTGTACAATTGTTGTTCCGGGTGCTAAAGAAGAACCGGATAAAATTAAACCAGGTTCTAATGCTGCATAATTTAATGAAACCACTTCAAGTGTATTTCCTGTAACATAATATGTTCCTTCAATTTTAGATGTTTGAGAAAACAAATTTGTACCAATAAAAAATAAATGAAAATCATCCAAAAGTTTTGGATAAAATCCGGTATTAATTATTGTTTTATCATTTGGACCAAAAGTATTTGTTGCGTCAAGAACAATGTTATAGTTTGTGCCTTCTATTTGTAAATTATATTGTGTTGTAGAGGCAGAAAACGCCGGATCATAATTTAATAAGTAATCCGTATTTTCCCATATACCATCTAATATGTCCTTACCTTCTAATTTAAAATTCTTATACCTATGCCAGATTGACCCATATCTCAATGCCCAAGCGTATGGTACTTCATGAATTGCACCAAATTTTTTAAGTGAGGGTAAAATATATCCATTTGTATTTATACTACCATCAGTGTTATACGTTTTATATTTATCCCTTAATGTTGCTAACGGTAAACTATTTAAAAATAAATAAGCGGCCGCCTTATATGGTGATTTATCAATTAAACTATATTTGAATTCAAATAAACCTTTCTGTATTGCATTTGCAAAATATGGTGTGTTAAATATTGATGTTGTTTGTTCGGCGACTAATTTATTATCATAATTTTCATAAACAAGATTACCTTCTGTTGTATATTGGTCTTTTATTTTTCTTTGTTTATAAAATGTTTCTAAATTTTGTAAATCTAATGTTTGACTAAACACACTACTTTTATAGTTAAAGTTTGTAACTGGTGAAACAGAACTTTTATTCTTAACTACTTTATTTGCCTTATTGTATTCTAGAGTATCGGTCGTTTTAAAAACGTCACTAACTGACTGAACAGCTTTACCATTTGCTAAATATTTTTTACACCAATCTAAATCTGTTAATGGATATAAATCTGTAAAATCAAAATCGTCACTAACCGCGTCAACTCCAAAATAATTAACTGTTGGTGTTTCATTTTGTAATCCAACGCCTGGTAATGATTTATTATCTAATAATATATCGTCTTTATAAAATAAAAATGATGTGTCTGTATCGTTTTTTAAATAAGGTGTATTAAAAATACCTCTAATAAAATTTTGCCAACTTTGTCCCTCACCTCCATTTGAAATGTGTTTTAAGAATGACCCATATATTGCCGAATTAATATTATATTGTTTTAATTTTTGACTAATGAATGGATTGTCATCACTTAACGCTTGTAACATATTTGTTGTTTCAGATTCTGAAACATATGATTGTATATTAAATTGTTTAACACTATCTCTATTAAATTTTGAATAAAAAGAATTGACGTACATTCTTTCCCAAATTTCATAGAAAAATTTTACCTCCTCAGTATTCTGATAAACATCATTTTCAATCGTAAACTCAACAGCATTAAAACTAAATCTATTTGGTTTTTCCAAATTATTACCTGTTGCGCCAACATCAAATCCTGGTGGTGTTGTTTGTGTATAACCTCGTAAAAATTCTTCAACAAATTCAACTTCTGGCCATATTTCTGGAAAATATGCTTTTAACTGAACCGCAATATCATCATCACCCGGATATTTTAAAACATACTTTTCTTTACCATCCTCAAAACTTTCTTTAATTACTTGTGGCCAAGGATATACTGGCGAATCTAATTCACCATTTTTAAAATCAACACTTGGTGCTGTACTACTAGTATTAAAGACTGCTTGTCTTCTATCTTTATCATCCCTTAAATCCCAAGCTTTTGTGTGTACATCATCCATTAACCTTAAAAAAGCTTCACCTTGTGCAAAAAATACAGCTAATACATTTCTAATAGTTGGTTGGAACCCAAGACCGTTGTTTGGATTTGTAAACTCATCTTGAATCTCTTTTGTTAATTTTTCTTCTATTTCTTTTTTCTTAGTTAAATACTTTTCATTTATTTTCTTTATAGCATCATCAAATGATTTTGGTCCCTCAAAAAACAACAATCCTTCGTATTGACCGACACTTGAGTAATCTATAATTTCAGTATTTAAATCATTTCGATATTTAATATATTCCTCACTAGTTGCGGTACCGGAAAATGAAGACCCAATCCTTTTTGTATATGTTTCAGAAATGTTTATGTCTGAAATATTTGTTTTTTGAAAAAAAATACTCGTCTTTATAGGTATCGAAATTTCTTTACCTACAGCACTATTACCTATTAATTTATTATTATATTGTTGTACAAGACCTTCTAATTCTGTTATAGCTTTTGCTTTGTCTT
>Ga0181352_1000681_pt1 | contig 14277 bp, 20 predicted proteins | sample Fa13VDMLBSN_FD_130103 | JGI IMG/M metagenome (GOLD analysis project Ga0181352, IMG submission 130103) | Freshwater viral communities from Lake Michigan, USA - Fa13.VD.MLB.S.N | ecosystem: Environmental > Aquatic > Freshwater > Lake | place: USA: Michigan | collected 2013-09-23 | reverse complement strand
GTAACGAGGACTTCATTAAGATATGCGATGAGATTGATAAGCTATCTATATATGATGACATTCCAATTGAAGAGCGTATACATGAGATTCAGATAGAACGTAGTGAGGAAACAATCGAAGCAATCCACAACAGAGTTATCGAATGCAGGGCATGGATGAACGAAAATCTTTTTAAAATATGAATAGCAAGACAGTAGCTACTAAATTCCTAAATGCATTTGATGCAGTGAACCTAACAGGGCGCAAGAAAAACCTTGTTCGATCGGGAGATGCATACCTGTTCTTTATTAAGAACTATATGTACACGAACTCAACTCTAATGGACATAGCATCTAAGTTCAATGAAGACTTCAAGAAGTATGAGAAGAGGTATTCGCACTCAGATGTTATACATTCTTTCAAGAGACATCATGACCGAATGTCTCCAATGAAAGGAGTTTGCGATAGGTTTTACATGGAAGTATATGACAAGGTAATTAACGAGTTGTGTAAAGAAATTAAAAGAGAACTAGAATATGAAGAAAACGAGAAAAGACTTAGTTGCTTTTTCTGATACAGATGAGGGACGAGACTATGAAGTATTTGAATCTAAATGGTATTCACTTCCGTTTGGTATTGAAACAGGACGAATCGATACACGTAAGCTATGGTGGAATCTCACATCGTTCTCTGAACAAGGTAATATGTACAAGAACTGGATGTCTGCTGCTAGGACATTCTATTTAAATAGTCCAAACAAATACAAATCAAACGATGGAATCACAATTGCCACTCAAAATGCAATCCAATTCGACAGAACTAATCAAATCGTCTCCGAGTCCAAGTTACACTCCCTCATCCCAGAGCATCTCCGTAACAACGGTAGCGGTTATTAAGAATGCCCTCAACAATAAGATAAGGGATTTAATTAAGACTGAACCAATTCACCTTATCAACAATCTAACTACGATGATTGGCGAGGTACTTACTGCGTATTGTGGAGCAACATCAGATGGAACTCATTCTGGTGTTGTTTCCGAATGCGTAGCACTAATGACCCACAAGTTTCCGCACCTTTCAGCTAATGAGATTAAGGAAGCTTACAGGTTGGCATCAATAGATTTAATTGATGTTAATATCACGGCATATCGTGGTGTGGCTACAGTGTATGCGTTCGGACAAGTTATGACGGCCTACAATGTTCTTAGGAATAAGGCACTAAGGGAGATGATGGAAAATGATGAGGTTGCCAGACTTGAGAGGGAGGAGAAAGAGAATGCAGAGAACAAACGTAAGGCTGAGGAATTTAAGCTTATGGTATCTGAGTGGTATAATAATCAGATTGAGACTAAAGGAAACACCTTAAAAGGATTGGATGATACACCATTCTATTTCTATGATGCACTTGTGGAGATGGAAATGATAAATCCTACCAATGAAATCAAGTACCAGTACATGGATAAGTCATCGCAATACCTAAAGGATGTAACCGCTAATCCAAGCAAACAGGACAGGGATTACTTTAGGACAATGAATGCGGAAGGAATTGTATCTGCATTTAATAATGCAGACATTCCATTCAAGACTCAGATAATTAATCTAGCAAAGAGAATGTTACTGATGGATATTATTAAGGGGAGGATTGTTTGTTAACTGCCGTGTTGAGTAGCACACCTGCAGTTACTCCCAAGATAAAATAAAGCATTGGTCTCTTATGCCATTTTGGTTCATCTTTAATATAGATGTTGCTGAAATCAGAAATTATGATAGAAGGGTTATCTACTTTAAGCCTTACAACTTTATCTGTTTTCTGAAACAATCTATTTATGATTCCCTTGCGTAGCGTGTCACCAACTGCATATGTTATGCTTCCAAAGGATGCAATAGAATCAAACTCCATTACTCCAAATCGGCTAATGCTTCCATCAATTGAATTCCATTTATCTTTCTTGGAAAAGCATAGTGGAAGCTTTAGATACGATCCGTACTTGTAACAGGAATCAGTAATAGATATGGTGTCTAATTGAATTTGAGTCTTGTACACGTACTTGTACTTAATCTTAACTACTTCTTTGACATCAGACAATCCAATAGATTCTAATTTTTTTTTTGAAGTTTCAATGTTCTGAATCTGAGTGACTATAGTACTTGAATCCTTTAAGATTCTTACCTTAAACTCTGCAATCTTATCATTCGCTTCCTCATACTTGTCATTGATAACACTATTCGTTTCACACGTTTTGAATAGCATTAAAATCAAGTACAATATTATAATAGCAACTAAAGTCCGTTCTTTATTCCGTTCGCTCATAGCTTAATATATATTGAGTTAGTGCCAATGACCACATGGATTTTATGTTGTTCATGTCATCATTAGATAAGTGATTAGATTTTTTAATCCAGCAGTCCTCAACAATACACAATGCAGCTGATTCAGTCATTAGGTTATTCATTACCTTATCGATTAACATATGAATTAATCTTATGTTGTGTGAGTTTGAGCAGGTAATAAATCGATTGTCCATTTTAATCTCTTGTCTTATGACTAAGTTCGACAATTTCTTTTATAACTTCATCAAGTTCATTCGATGAATCTTTTAGCATTTTAATAATCATTTTATCCTCATCGTTTGCATTCTTGCTAATTAAGTCGGATAGTGCAATTATATTGGCTAAAGGCTTTCTTACTTTATGCGACTGAACCCATGCGATTCGCTCTAATAATCTCTGTTGCTCTTCATACTCATGGGCAGTAATGGAGATGACATCAAACAATTGAATTCCAATTAGGTGATAAGTCTCTCTTCCATGAGCGACCTCCCATGTACTCCATCGCTTTGCTCCGTTCTTCTGAGTAATCCTGCACTGAAATGATACAGGAAATGGACTTGTTTCTGTTGACTTAGTCATTGCAGACCTCATCTTCTCTTGATCAACATCAGTACTAACAAAATGGTATACAGAACTAGGAGAAATGTGAGATGCAAAAGTGCTAAACAACTCATTTGTATATACAATTTCACCTTCTAAATCGCATTTAACATAAAACACATTTAGCGAGTTCTCTAATAACACACTTGCTGGTATCATCCCTTAAATTTACAAGTGCTAATTTATACAATTAAATTTAAATTTAATCTATTCTAAATTCTAAATGCAATGCAAATCATGTATAAGTTTTCCCCACGAATTATTCGTTATAACTCTATGTAGGTATGAGAAAGTAAGCAAAACGAGTATTGGCAATGAAAGTATTTCCACTGCAGAATCATAATTATTTGCTTCTTTTTTTTCTATACCATGCTTGAAATAATGTGGCTCAAATGAAGTAAATGTCTTGAACTCTTTTGTTGAAGCCTTAACTGTATCAGCAAATCTTATTACAGGAGCTACAATAGGCTCAATTGTGTCCTCATGTATCTTATCAATTGGCCTATCAAGATAAACTGTTGAGCCGTCTATCGATCGATATAGGTACATAAAACCATTAGTATCATCAGAAATAATGATTGTATCCAATGCCTTGGCCTCATATCCTTGCTTAGGATAATGCAAAACCAATGTGTCATATGTGATATAATGAACACCATCGGCCTTATAAAGCGTATCTTTAACTAGCTTGGTCATCATTTCCTTTGTTTTTATAATTACCGAGATACTTAAAAAATCCAAGGTAATCAATCGTATTGTTTATAAATCCACCAGATACAAGAAGTATTATTCCAAAAATGGCTTTTTCTTGTGTAATCATATCGAAATACCAAAGGTACAAGGTAACGAGTATGAATAAGCTTCCTACTGTTTCCTTCCAATTTTTAAGAATAACCATAGCTATTCTTATCCACCTTGGTAAATCATCTGACTTCTTCATATTAACGATTGCTGACATAGTACATATACTGTGAATTTGATACACTTCTACCAAGTATATCATAACCAGATTGCTTCTTCTCTGTATGAGGAACTTCACAATAAACGATATCTGATACATTTACTTTGCCATTAACATCGATCTCACGTACAGCAAAATAATTAATACCGCTGTTATCAAAAGGAATTGATACATTATATTCTGATTCCTTTGAGTTGGTTTCTAGTTGCGGAGATACCTCACGTATCGTCCTCCAATTCACTGCATCAGTCGATGTTATTACCTCAAACTTTGATGTTCCAGAGTTGCTGCACGTAATCCATCTAACTCTTACATCTCCATCTGAGTAGTATGAATATATCCCACACCAATCTACGGCTAGTCCTCCTGCTAAGACAGTGTACGGACAGAAATTATCAATCAATACGGCCTGTATAGTGTAGCAGATAGTTATGGTATCTGTACCTGCAGGAATCATTGTTCCGTCACCTATGTATACACACTGGGCATTGTACTGCTTAACGCTTGTAACGAATGCAGGTTGACCCGATGGAGATGAGTAACTAAACGCAACTACTTGTGTCTGATTAGTCTTAGCTACCTTAATGCATATGGTAGTATCTCGTAACTGACCAGATATACATTGATTAGAAAAGTAAAGGCCAAAAAAGCTAGGTAGTCCGTAATAGGCTTGAGCTATCCTGCTAGTGTTACACTGTGCGGATGCTGTTATCGATAGTAATAAGAGTATGATTGTCTTCATGACTAAGTATACGACCTAGCACATGATGGGTTTTTTCTGATTTAATTTTAAACTTACAAGGGTGTTTTTACTTCTGATTCTTTATTATATAATCACACCACTTAATTAATTCCTCAGTTGTATTCTCCCCTTTCATTCTATTTACAATCCAGCAAACAAGCTGTATATTATCTATAGTATAGTTTCCTGAGCTATCAATTCTATCTACGCTACAATTGCTCATATTGTGTTGTCTTTTATTTCTTTGGTAAGACATTTCCTTACCACTTATTGCACACTTCCCTTCCTGCTTATTCCATAAATCAACTAATTGCTCAAGAGTTACGTCTGAAAATATTTTTCTTCTATCTTCATTTATAGTATTCAATTTTCGTCTTAAATGTGAATCTAATGATTGATTCATTTCATATCTATATTCTCTCCTACATTGCTTACACCAACTATCGAATCCATCATACATTTTTTTATGATGAGGAAAATCACCGAATGGTTTATCAATACTACACTTAGTGCATACTTTCCCTCCGACAATTTTTTGAAAACGTCTTAGTATTTTTCTACAATTCCTGCAAAATCCATGAATGCTTTTATATTCTTTCGGCTTGAATGCTTTGACAAATTCTTCGTCTATCTTGACTTCACATAAGTCGCATTCTTTTTTTACATACTCCATTAGCATCCCCATCTTTTACGAGCAGCCTTACCTCTTTCTCCTGTCCAGCCAGAACTCCTAGCGCAAAAGGATTTCTTACGCCCCTTCTCCTTTTCAGTCTTAGGGTTTGGAGCAGGTGCTTGTAAATTTGATCCATTGGCCTTGTTATATGCCCTGCGACCTGCTTCGGTCATCCCTGCGCCTTTTGATGTAGGAAGATAGTTTTTTCCTTTTCCTGTGGTAGTCTTAGGTATTGCTACAGATGCTTTCTTTGCCATGATATTTATTTTTAACTCCACATATGCCTGAACGCATAGTCTGTTTCTATTTTATTCTTGAACTGTTCCAATGTAAGGTTCATCTCGTCTAGCATCACGAATGGCTCAGTACGATGTTTAGATAGATAGATTAGATACATCTTATTTATACATTTCATGTGAAATATAGCTCAGATTCTTCTTTTCTACGTCTTATTAGTCCCTTCAGTACCTTTCCTCCACCCTTGTTCCATTTAGCAAACTCATTGGCTATGGTCGGATCGCTTGGGTTGATGTTCACCTTCTTTAGTAGCGTGGATGACTTGAGTGCATTCGGCCCTACATTGTAGCAGAAGGACACTAGAGCATCGAACTGGTTCTGGTTTATATCATCACGGCAGTATGCGTCAACATTACGCTCGAATGCTTTCATGTCGAAGGTGAGATACTCCAATGCCTTCGCTTCTGTGATAGGAGCATCATTCATCGTTATCTTAGTACCATTAGGATATCTAGTTGTTCCGTAACCTATGGTGCATACAGATGCAGGACACATATACGGCTTGGATGAGAAGCCTTCGTGTGACCTTACTAGGTCTATTCCATTCTTGCTAGTGGTGGTTATCTTTGTTTGCATAGGATTATACAATTTCGTATTGGAATGTTAGAACACAAGATGTTAAATCAGCATTAGTAGTAGCAGTTGTAATATCTACTAACATATTACTGCCGTTTGAAACAATATTTATTGCAGTTATTTCAGCTAATGAAATGCCATCTTTTGACCATTGTAATACTGCATTTAATTGCTTTGAACTTGTAAAGTTTGATGGTACAGGAAGCGATAACTCAAATGAGCCAGTATCTTCTGCAACATCCATTGTGATGTTAATTATAGCAAATGCGCTAACAATGTTTCCAACTCTGATAAATGTACTTGGATAAGAAAATGTTGTTAAATTAGTTTCGGAACTTGCAATTGGTACATAGCTTCCTGAATCTAACAACGCAGACATAGGCATAATTCCTTGCTCTGCATTTGAACCTATTGCAGACGGTCTTGAAACAACTACAAAGTCATTTGGGTGTAGGTATGGGAATATTCTTGACATGGTGTATTTTTTTGTAAAGATAATCAATTAAATTTCTTCTAAATATGCTTTCAATTCATCATAAGAATCAAACTTAATACTATTAAAAGTAAATTCATTTAATTGAATTAAATACGTTCCGTTAATTGTGTTAATGTGTACTGAAATTTCATCTACATTTTCAACATCAATTAATTCAGAAATAATTAATTCATCAGAATAAATCCTAATTGCATTATTTTCAATTTCAATGTTTTTCATAACTTTTCAATTAAATACATTGAGCCGAAATTAACATCAGTTGCATTTGTCGATAAGATTGCAAAAACAAAATATTTATCACTTGTCCAATCAATTACGCAAGTAGTTAGTGAATTATATAATCCAAAGTCATTTGATAAACCAACACCATTAGCTAAAAAAACTTCAGTATTATTAGTTGAAGATTTTATTACTAAGTGCCGTTGCATCTGATTAATTGTAAATGCGTTAGCTCCAGCATTATTATACGAACCAATTAATATTGGCGTTCCGCTTAAATTAGCAGTAGTATTAACATAAATTCTTAATAACTGATTTCCTAAAACCCCCGTTTTTTTAGTTCGATAAATTACACGAATTATATCGCCTGAAGAAAATTTATTTGCTGGGATTAATTGCGTATAAACTGCCGTGTTTATAACACTTGAAAAACCCACCGTATCGGTTGTGTTTTTATAATTTAATGCTTTGTTATTAAATACGCTCCAATCGGTTGAACTTAAATAACCATCAACAGAACTTGTAGCTTGTGGTATTGCAATAGTTCTATCTGCGCTTAAATCACCTCCTCCTGTAAGTGGAGCTGTGGTGGATATTGTTCTAGTGGTAGCTACTTTATTATTAAATGTTGTATAATCAGTATTACTTATCAACCCTGCCGTTACACTTGCTGTACTAGCTAATGGAATGTTTAGTGTGTGTGTAGTGCCTACTGAACTGAATGCAGGAGCTAATCCCGATGTTCCATTTACCAATGTCTGTACTGCTCCTGTTAAGCTATTGATGGCTGTGATACCTGTTCCTGCCATTATACCACTCTGCTGCGTAACAGTGAGTACTACAGATGCAGTTGATGGAGGAGGACTTCCAGCAGGTTGAAATGAGATGAAAACATTTAGGTCTTCTGTACTCCATATAAACTCATAGTAATCTCCTGCCACAACATCAAGAAGAAAGTTCCATGATGGCAATGTATGCCCATCAAATGAGCCATGCTTCTTAGGAACTAACACCACCCCTGCCGAGCCTGGTACATCAACTCCGTTTTTTCTTAGCCAAATGGTAACATCATGCTCTGATGCAGTTGGATTTCTAAACTGAGCTGACCATTGTATGTTGTATATTCCTGTGTTCGCTATTGTAACTTGTGAGCCACTTACTACTGTAACTCCATTGGTTAAATCAGTTACTCCCAATAGCATTGGATATCCTGTATTGATAACAGTGGCAAATTGATCTGTTACATCAGAGAATGCTCCATAGTATCCTAATGCAGGAGGTGTTGTGTTAGTTCCCCATTTAAGTCCTGTAGCTGTACTACTATCTGCTAGAAGAACTTGTGTATCTAATCCTACACCAAGCCTTGTGTCAACAGTGCTAAATGTGTATAAATCACCTTTGGTTGTAAGAGGAGACGATCCTGTTACTGTAGCATATTCTACAGCAGTTGCTCCTGCGTTAACTCGTAAGAACTTCCCTGCATTTCCTGCAATAGAATCAGCAGGAGAAAGTTTAGAGTTAAGTTGTATTGTACCTGATACTGTTATAGGATTACTTGCTGTAGCGGTTAACCCTGTTCCTGCTGTTACACTCGTTACACTTCCCGTTCCAGCTGTGATATTAACAAGCGTAACACCCGTTATCCTTCCCTTGCTATCTACTGTTATCTGTGGGACTTGTGTAGCAGTTCCGTATGTGTTAGCCGTTACACCTGTTGTTGTTAAACTTGCAGATAAATCCGATGCAGTGACATCAAGGTTTATATCTGCCGTATCCGATATAGATGTGATAAACGATGAACCTCCACCTGGAATGCTAATCTCTACACCAGTAGTAGACTGAGTTACAGTTACTCCTGCTCCTGTAAAATTTAAAAACGTAGGGTCATTCTGTATGATAATACCTTCATCATTAACCGAAAACGATGTTCCTGTACCAGCATCAATATTTGCTTTGATGATAGAAAGAAGAACAGGCCACGTTACAATTAAAGGTCTTGATAAATCACTGTTCTGTATTATGACAAATGCGTGTTGATTTCCTAATGTTATACGCAAAAAGTCTCTGGGATCAAGTTGTTGACCAAGTGATTTTATCATGTTATGTCATATTATTAAAGCCTTACTGCGCCTATGGAATTAGTAGTCTGATTATGATAAAGATATGTACTACCTGCTACTGCGCCAAGTGCTACTGTAATAGCTAGTGCTGCTGCTGCATGATCTAAGTAAGATGGCATAGTATCATTACTAATTACGAACTGACCACTCAACGTGTTGAAGGTAGTAAACAAACTATTTGTACCAGCATATCTACCAATAAAAGTACATAATTGGCCAGTGTTTGCTCTTCCTGCAGCTCTACCAATCGCAATTACATGATTTCCAGCATTACCGCCCGATCCTGCTGAAGCTCCTATGAAATTACAATATTGTCCAAAATTACCTCCTCCTGCATTATCTCCAATAGCATTTAGGTAAGTTCCTCCTGCCTGATTATTCTGAGCAGCTTCTTTACCTAAAGCATTTACATTAGAAGCAAGATTACTAGATGCAGCTGATGTTCCAATAGCATTTACATAATTAGTTGATACATTTGAAAGATAACCAGCACGATACCCAAATGCGTTCATATTTGAAGCGAGACTTGACTTTCCAGCTTCAAGGCCCAAAGCATTTACATTTGAACCAGTTGCAAAAGAGCCAGATTTATCGCCTATTGAAATTCGATCTGTTCCATTTGTACTCATTCCAGCCTCCTTACCAATAGCAACTGCTCTAGTAACTGTTGACACACTAGATGCTGATTCTCCAAAAGCAATAACTGAATCACTACCAGCAAGAACACTACCTTTAGTAATTCCCACTTTAGAGTTAGCAGTTATCATTGTAAGATCCCATCCATCTACTGCATTCCCTGTATTGTATACATCTTGTAAAGAAGGCGCACCAGTATTAACAGTGAATACATCAGTTGATATATTGTATAAACCGATCTCACCGTTTACATAAGTTATTCCATCATACGAACCCTCTTTGAATCCTAATGTATCTATTGCCCCTGTTGATACTCCATATACACGAATTATTCCCTGTGTTGAGTCACTGATTCGATACTGAGTAAAAGTATTAACTGTACCTCCATTTACTGCAGCAATTAAATTTGCCGTAGTAATATTGACTACTGATGCAGAGTTCGCATTAGAAGTTGGTGTAATATTAAGCCAGACAGCTGCTGTTGCCGTATCGTCTATGCAAATATATATATTGCCTGTTACCGAGTTGTACCAAGTAGAACGCATCGCAATATAATATTGGTTTGCATCGTCATTGGCTGTTGGGTCAACAGTTGTATAATTTGTAAATTGATTTAAGAAAGTTAAAACAGGATTCATTTGAACCGCAGAGAACTCTCCAAGAGGAACAATTAAATCAATTAAATCTTTTGCTTGAGATTGATTCATAATTATGCGAAGTCTAAAGGTTTGAAATCAAGTTGATTAAAGTCGTGTAATATTGCTGGTGGTCCAGGTGGAAGTGGCGGTCCACTTACATTATTTAGTGTAGTATTAGCTAGGCTTGTAATTGGCCCAACAGAAAATAACAAGTTAGTCATTAACCAGTCGCAGATAGATATGATATCATTTTCTGTTACTTGGTCATATGACATAGTTCCAATAGAATAGGAGAATACAATATCTGCTTGTTTGTTTGCTAGGTATAACAACATAGCAGTATCCGTTACATTCTGTCCTTTATTTCGGCAACAGGCCATTGTTGAGCCTTGTTTCTGTAAAGCAGAGTATGCAATTAAAGCAAATGATTGATATTGTCCTAGCGTAGCCATTAAGATTGAATAGTTTGATATATAACTGTAATCTTTATCGTACCATCTCCTGTAGCAGGATTAGATGTTAATGTTGTCACAAACAATGCTTCGTTTGCTACATACTGATATGTTAGAAGTCCTATGTCCATGTTATTCATCTGTGTTATAGATGTTGTTGCGAATCCTAATAAGTTGACACCTTGGTATAATTTGTCTAATGCACTTGGGAAATACGCAACAAGATCTGTGCCTCCTGTATATGTTATAGTAGCATACGTACACGATACCGTTATACTAGATATAATGTTCACAGTATTAATTCCAGGAGCAGGGACAATAGCTATTGGAGTTGTATTTAATGCCAATATCTGTGCAGATGTTAAGCTTACTATCGACACTCTATTAGCAACAATAGATGCTGTGTCAAAACTTGCAGCAGTTAACAATCCCGTTGTCAATGTCGTTCCGTTGCGCTGTAGTACACCGAAATCCGTAGGAAATGTAATGTTCGCAGGAGCAGCGGTCGCATTTGTTGCATTACCCATTACAGTACGTGCTGCGACAGGATCGATATCAGAAGTTGATACTGGTCTAGATGTAGATGCTGCCACCCAATTAACTCCATCGAACGTAGCAATTACTATAACACCACCATTTAAAGCTTGGTTAGCATTGATACTTATACCGAAAACTGTTAGTGTATTCGCACCTAATGTAATTCCTCCTGCAATCTCTATCTGAAACTGACTACCTGCTTTAATTCCAGAAGTTCCTGCTGTTACAGTATAGTTAGATGTTAATGTAGTGGGACTACCCTCTAATCTTTGATAAGCTTCATTAATACCAGCAGTCAAGGTCAAAGTTCCACCTACAGGAACTGCAACTGATGCAACACCCTGTGCAATTTGTGGTTGGTCTTTTCCATCTGCATAGTACTGGACAGTCCAATTAGTTCCATCATAAACTGCTTGAAATAAACCTGTTTGATTTAATTGGTCTTGCAAAATTGGTATACCGCAGATTGTCACAGGAAACCCTCCTGTAAATACAGTAGCATTCCATCTTAAATATAAGACATTAAATTGTAAGTTAGCACCTGGAACTATTGATAGTCCAACAGTTAATGTTATCGGAGCAGGTGTATATATTTCAGTAGCTTCATAACCATCCATAAATGAATTAACTGTTACAGTACCTGTAGAAGCATTGATTGTAATTCTATTATAAATCATGATTATTTTTTAAATATTGTTAATGTGATATATTTGCATTTTACAAATGAAGCACCTGATGTAAATCTTATTTTCCCCTCTACATCGGGAGATATATTTGCATTGAAATCTATTATCTGATCGTTAGCAATATAGGATATAGATTTTCCATTTATGTCTGAATATTCAACAGTTACAAAAGCAGATGTGGCTGATCTCCTATTAACAGTTACTCTTAACCTACCACTTGTAGTTTGATTTAAACTAGCTTGTGTAGAATTTTCAGTTCCAGTAATAGGATTTGTAGTTATTGAAATTGAATTTAGTAGGAATTTTATATCACAATTATTTGTAGTTGTAGGAAGTCCTGTGTTTTGATAATAATGCTGTACTCCTATATCAAAAACCGCTAAATCATATAAATCTATAGTCCCTGCTGTTATAGTAGGTCCAAATCCTAATAGACTTACGTAAGAAGCAGTAGTATTGGTAGTTCCATCATAATTGAAAATAACCGTAGCTCCTGCTTCACCTGCAGGTCCTGGAGTTATTGAAGGCTCTGTACTTACAGGACCTTGAGGACCTTCAGGACCAGTTAAATTTGTAATTATCTCCCAAGTAGTACTAGATGTCTTGTTCCATACAATATTAGTAGAGGTATCTAGATAGTAATCATTTAAATTACCTAACTGCGCTGTCGGTTCTCCAACACCACTAAGCCATACATTACCATCATCACCTGGTAATCCAGGAGTTCCTGGCTGTGCAAGTAATATTGGTATTTCAAGTTTTCCAAGTCTATTTAGACACATAGTTTCTTATATTTTTTTAGCAACAACCGCAGTCATTACATAATTGATCCATAGCTTCTATTTGTTCTTGCACTCCAGTAACATTGTTTAAACCTACATTTAAGAATATTAAATCAAAGGTTAAGAATATTTCAGCAGCACGTTCTCTAGTAAGTGTTCTGTTTGCTAGTCTAATACCAGCCTCTTCTACGCATGAATTATATTGACAAACAAAGAAATTCCAACTCTGTGATACATATGTAAAGATACCATAACCAACAGTGTACGTAACGAAGTATGTACCTGTCTCTAAGTTATCCTTTTCACTTGTACCATACAGTATCATTGAGTCAAGGTTTTGACTTACAAATGGGAATGCCGTGTTTGATAAAAAAGGGAATATGTCTCTAACATTGCCAAACTGATCGGTTACAGTCGCTGCCGTAATACTACCAGAACTTAATGCATAAGTAACAACAATGGAATTATCCCACGTTGATTTCTTGATATCAATAGTCGCAAATGTGATGCTAGTTGATTCCTCTGTTTGAATACCGTAACCACCGAGATTACCTGGATTATTATATACTCCAGTGGTATCATTGAACAATACATCTTTGCAGTTGCATTGCTGTTCAAAAGTAAATTTTGGTTGAAGTCCCATTGTAATTCAGTTGTTCAAATGTATAAAATTATTTTTTATTAATTGGCAGTTCAGGTGTTTCTCCTATTAATTTAGCTGTGGTGTATTCTAAAGGCCAATTAATTCCTGGATACAGTGACTTTTTAACTTCGAAATCATTCATTTGGTTTACTATACGTTGATACCAACCAGCACGATCATTCTCAATTAACTCTGGCATATTCTGGTAGATAGCTACGTTTCTACCCATGCTATAAACAAGGTTCATAAACTCATGGAAGTCTTCTTTTTCCATTCCACTTAGACCATTCATGCTCTCTTTAATTATTCCAAAAGCAAACTCACCCTTCTTCTGATTTATCATGTGAGCTTCTTGTGGCTCAAGGAACATTGAGTATGTAACTGTTTTAGCATCTCTTCCCTCAACAGATTTCTCAGTATCAATCTTTACATTTCTTATGGTAGCATTCTCCTTCTCAGAAGCACCCTTCATCTTTTTATAAAGGTCTTTTAAAGCTACAGAACCAAAACCTTCCATATCTGCAGCATTAACTGAAACTGGAATCAATTGATTTAAACTGTTCTTAGGAGCATAGTTAAACTTCATAAGTAGTTCAGTGTACTGGTCACCTTCGAACAAATCACCAAGTATATGTGATGACATTATTGGATTAACTAGTTTGAATGTCTCCTTAATAGGCCGTCCAAAATAATCTGTGTTATTTGAGTTTAACACCCAATCTTCCCATAGCATACCTTGACTTAACTTTTCAGCGAATCCAAATCCAATCTTCTTATTTGCTCCAGTTAATGCATCGTATATTGCCTTACCTTCTTGTTGAAGTCTTGCGTATGGAATAACGATACGTGCAGTGTTAGCCATCTTGGTTTCAAATATCTTCCACAGCTTATCCTTTGTCTCTTTTTTTT
>Ga0181352_1000680_pt1 | contig 14292 bp, 23 predicted proteins | sample Fa13VDMLBSN_FD_130103 | JGI IMG/M metagenome (GOLD analysis project Ga0181352, IMG submission 130103) | Freshwater viral communities from Lake Michigan, USA - Fa13.VD.MLB.S.N | ecosystem: Environmental > Aquatic > Freshwater > Lake | place: USA: Michigan | collected 2013-09-23 | reverse complement strand
TAGCAGTGAATCGGAGTAGATCGTGTGTGCCCACTGCATGACACGGCGAAGCTGGCGGCGTAGAACTGTGGTGAGGCCGCTGCACCAATAATTTTTTTAAGGGCTTTACAAGACCAAAAATTTTCGATAGACTTCTTCCCGTTGCCGTAGGAAGCGACAGATGAAGGCCGTTTACTCATGCTCCTGCCCTTGGTAAAACAAGGGTTCCTACCGGGGGCAGCAGTAAACGGCTTTTTTGTTTTCCGAAGACAACCGTCAGGGCGCGTTAGCTGATGGTCTGCATGGACTGAACCCAAGAAACACCGCACACCGATACACCCCGGTGCAAAAGGCGACCAGCGTTGATTGACCGACTGGTAAAGCGTGAGGGACATGGTGGGACAAGACCTCTCGTATAAGCGAATCAATCCGTCAGGCGCACTTGGGCTGATGACTGCTTTTTTGGATTAATTAAGATGAATTGCGGTAGCAGATCGAAAGCTGGAGCGGGAGGATCTCTGCTATCCACCCTTGGGGAACCTATGACTGAAAGGAAAGCAATGTTTGAAAGTGGATTTGACAGGTTCTGGGCAGCATGGCCCAAAAGCCCCAGGAAGGGCGCAAAGGCAGCTTGTTTAGCACGGTGGAAAAAAGGTCTGTACGAACACTGTGCCGATCAGATCGTTAAGCACGTTGAGTGGCAAAAAACGACCGACCAGTGGCGCAAAGACAACGGGGCATTTATACCGGCTCCTTTGGTCTATCTGAACCAGCAGAGATGGGATGGAGCAGAGATCCCGGAGGTCAAGAAACCCGTCACGATGGCAGAGCAGTACCAGGAGCGCATTGCGGGCACTGTGGCCATGCCTGACCACATCCGCGAGCGTCTGGCGCAACTGAGGAATGGATCATGACCTATGAACAAGCCCAAAAAATCCTTGACCGGGTACGAGATGGTGTCCACTACCCCCCCGGTGTTGTGGACTTCGCCCTACAGCTCACCGGAGACCTTGATGCACATGAGACGCACCGAAGCGATGGAATGGGTTCAGAGATACAGAGCGAAAGCCAGCGAGGATGGGGCGGCAGCAGCACAAGTGTGGTGGGCCGGTATCATTTCGGCCATTGAACGAAAACGCGGCCTCGAGGCTGCAACCGAGCTGCGGAAACTGATGAACGAGGAGCGGAACAAGTGACTTTCATGGTTCAGTTCACGGTTGACGCAAACCCAGTCCCCAAGGGCAGGCCCAGATACAGCGCCAGAGCGGGCTTTGTCCAAACCTATACGCCAAAAAAAACGAGCGACTACGAGACGATCGTCCGGGAAACCGCACAACAGGCAATGGGGCCGGCTGAGCCGCTAGAAACGCCCACAGCGGTCTATCTGTACATCAGGCTACCTATCCCTAAGAGCTACCCTAAAAAGCGCGTGGCGGCCTGTTTAAATGGCTCGGAGCGGCCCACTAAGAAACCAGACATAGACAACCTGGCGAAAAGCGTACTTGATGGGCTAAATGGCACGGTCTACAAAGACGACGGGCAGATTGTGAGCCTACACGTTACAAAAGTTTACGCGGCAGACGCTGGGGTAGATGTGCTTGTGCGCGAAGAACTTTTTTAAAGTTGGCAAAGAAAGGCACATCAATGAAAGTAGAAATCGGAAACGCTACGCTGTACCTTAGCGACTGCATGGACATTCTGCCAACGCTTGATCAGGTGGATGCGGTGATTACTGACCCGCCTTATGGAATCAACGAAAACAGTAAAAAAGTGGCAAGCCGTGGAAAGTTGGCCGCACCTAAAGATTACGGTGATTTTGATTGGGACAAAGCTCCACCACCTGATGCCCTGATTGAACTGATGCGAACCAAAGGTGAAAACCAAGCCTTTTTTGGAGGAAACTATTTCACACTGCCGCCAACATCATGCTGGCTGGTGTGGGACAAGTTAAACGGCGACAACGATTTTGCCGACTGTGAATTGGCTTGGACAAACTGGCCTAAGGCTGTTCGCCGTTTGCAATGGCGCTGGAACGGCATGATTCGTCAAGGCAACGAAGAACGCTATCACCCAACACAAAAGCCGCTTGAGGTGATGAAGTGGGTGATTGAGCTTTGCCCCAAGGCCGACACCATCCTAGACCCATTCATGGGCAGCGGCACAACAGGCGTAGCAGCTATCCAGCTTGGCCGCAAGTTCATCGGCATTGAGCGTGAACCCAAGTATTTCGACATCGCTTGCCAACGCATTGAACAAGCTGTAGCGCAAGGCCAGTTGTTTACGCCGGAGCCAGCAAAACAAAAGCAAGAAGCTATGTTTTGACCACACTTTAAATTTTGGTCCTATAGTAGGCAAAAAAATGCCCGCATTGCGCGGGCTAAGGAGGGGGCAACTGCTAAAGGTCGAGGAGAATCGACAGCAGTGCCACGATTATAACCCCTAATCCTGCAATGAGCATGCTGCAACCTCAATGAGTTCGATGATTGTTTGATCCAAGACCGGCATAATGTCCAGATTGCCGATTTTGGCGGTAATAAGCCATGCCGCAGGAGGGCAGCCGGGGCCGCAGGTAGCCGACTCTGGGTCAGGATTGGCATCCTCGCCGGGGTCATATTCAAGCTCACAATCGAGCGTTATGCCTGACCCGGCGTGATAAAGATAATGAATCGTTTTCATTTTTAACCTCAAAATGGCTTGAAAACAGCCACAAGCCAAGCGCTATCAGGCTGGCCATATGATTCATGGCGCAAGTGTTCGGCTGGTTTGTCGGAACCAAGAGGGAATTTGTAAAGCTCGATAAACTTTAATCCAAGGGTTTCGAGAGTATGCGAAAGCTCGGAAAACTTTCCCTTGGCAACAGCGACGGTTAAAAGCCCGCCTCCGCCACTTTTATAGGTGTCGCAATTCATGGCCTTAATTGCGTCATACACTTTAAAACGCTGAGAATGTGGAAGTTCGAAAAAAGATTGCATTTTCTACTCCGGATCAATAAAACAAAATGTCAAAGTATGCTAAACCCAAGGCAGCAAGGGCAATGCCGAACAGGATGGCTGACAGGATATCTTTGGTGTTTTCGGACATGGTTGGCTCCAAAAATTGGTCAGGCTTCATCAGTCTCTTCTGCGTCTGCCAGCATATGGTTGGCAATGTCCCACCAGTCAACGTCAGACAGGAAGGCGAGAGCGTAGTCTCTTGCTAAACCTTCCGAACTGGTTGACTCTATCGCTTGCTCTGCCCACTCTTGCAAAGCCTCTTTGAGTTCGGACGCAGCGGGAAAGTTTCGGCAGGTAATGTCGCTGGGCGTGAGGCCGTCGAACATCTCAAGATTGACACGCCAGGTAGCGTAGTTCGACCAGCCGTTATAGGTTTTGTCTGACATGATTTACTCCAAAAAGACCCCAGCACCGTGCTAGGGAATGCGTCTATTGTATAGCCTACTACACGATGTACACTAGGACAAACCCTAATAGACCACCAGTGAAAACCCTTAGAATTGCATCATGACGAATCTTGCGCGAAAGTGGCGGGGCCATAAATACAATCTGGGTCACGAGTGCTGGCCCAGGATTTTTACCCGCATGTCAGAGGGTGAGGCCCTGACTTCGGCTATCAAGCCGGAGGCAATAACGTATTCTGTCGCGCTGCGAACAATCCGGACAATCCCGGAACTGCGCGAGATGTACGAGCAAGCCCTAGAGGACAGGGCAGACAAACTGGCGGAGGAAATACTAGCATTGGCCGATGAGGACATGCCCGAGGGGCTGCGCGGCGCTGAAGCGGCGGCATGGGTCAACAAAAAACGGCTGCAAGTCGATGCCCGGAAGTGGATCGCTGCCAAGCTCAAGCCTAAACGCTACGGTGACAGGCTTGAAATGGAAGTAACCGATAACCGCATTAGCATCACGGATGCCTTGAATGAGGCGAAGGCCAGGGTTTTAACCCCGCTGGTTGTTGACGTTGCCAGCCGCGAGGTGAACAGGGACGAATGACAGCGCACCCCATAGCCCACAGAATGGGCTAGAGGGTAGGCTGTTATCGCACAGTTATGCGGGTGTATTGGTCTGCCTGTCTGTAGGCGTAAGCATGCCCAGCCCGCAAAAATTCATGCTCTGTGCCAGTAAATCCGGTGCTTGGACTGTGAAAAACTTGTTCGTGCTTGAAAGGCCGGGTTTCTTTATAGCCGGCGGCCTTGGCGTCATTGGGCAATTGGATGATAGCCAGTGGGTGCATGATGGATTCCTTAATAGACCCGTGAGGGATTGAGTGCAACAGCGCACCCCATAGCACCCGATGGATGCTAGAGAGTGGACTGTTAGGCCGGCTGGGCGAGCATGGCCGGCCCCTTACAGTACAAAGTTGGAAAGCGAACTAGCGAACATCACGCCCCAAACCTTGCCGTTTGCCGTGATGCTGTAGACTGGTTCTTCACGGTGGCGAAGTCCATTCCAAGCGTTGCGCATGTGCTTGATAGCCACATACTGCCCAGCCTCAAGGTCATCTGTGCCGTTTTCGGTAAACACCCGGTTGTTGACCTTAGCCGTCTTAAACAGCATGTACTTGCCCGGGTTTGCTGCAAAATCCTTGTGATCGAACATCTTGATTCTCCTAATAGACCCTTGTGCGATGTGCTAGGGCATGACTGTATTGTATAGGTAACTGCACTCCAACCATTAGGACAAACCCTAGCATCTTGCCAGGAATGGTAGGTGGTCTGACGATGTGCGAGATTGTGTGTTTCATTGGGGAAACAGGGTAAAAGGGCTGATCCAGCAGCCCCGCGCCCCGGCTCACGCACGCACATATAAGCAACCGCTTATATAAGCACTCGCTTATCTATTGCCTCACAGCCTATGTTAGTAAGCACTAACTTACGTTGCGTCACCCGCAGATCAGCGCCAGTCAGATCAAGCAGATGTGAGCGCTTACTAACTTGGCCGTGCCGCGCCATGATGGGCCGGCGCCGGATGAGGGGGGGGTGAGGTCCGAGGGGTGGCGGGTCAATGGTGGCGTAAGCCCCACGAACAATTTTTATTTAGACCGCGCGTAATTTTTTGCAAACAATTTTTATTTTTTGGTAAGCCTATGCCGACAGTGTGCTGCTGGTTGCTTGTTTTGATTGTGGGCATAGACCAGGCACCCGAGAGGGGTGTGTACTCTTTGGAGAGTGAGCCTCTGGTTTGTCTAGGTTAGGGTTGTTGTACCCTCCACGCAACTGGTCCCGTTCAGAATCTGGTCTTACTGAAGTACCGCATGGTTCACCATGTTTATCGTGGTTGGTCGGCTCAACCTTCCACAGGGCTGGGTGATGGCCCCCGTGTTTTGAGTATACTTGTTTTATGCAGACGCTAGTGTACAAACCGGAAGATGAACAAGAGTTGATGGCTACTCTGTGGATGCCTGCTATTGCAGATGATCCAGAGGCGTTTGTGATGTTTGCGTTTCCGTGGGGGAAAGAGGGTACGCCGTTGGAGCACTTCAGTGGGCCGCGTAAGTGGCAGCGTGAGGTGTTGCGTGATGTTGCTTCATACGTGAAACGGCAAAAGGGTCTTGTAGACTTTGAGACGTTAAGACATGCGGTGTCTTCTGGTCGCGGTATTGGCAAATCTGCTTTGGTGTCGTGGTTGACGATTTGGATGCTGTCTACGCGCATAGGGTCTACAACGATTGTTTCTGCCAACTCTGAGTCTCAGCTACGTTCGGTTACATGGGCTGAGATTACCAAGTGGTTGGCCATGTCTATCAACAGCCATTGGTTTGAGATTTCTGCAACCAAGGTTGCGCCGGCTGCTTGGTTGACTACGCTGGTTGAAAAAAATCTAAAAAAAGGCACACGGTATTGGGCTATTGAGGGCCGGTTGTGGTCTGCGGAAAATCCTGATTCGTATGCTGGTGTTCACAACCATGATGGCGTGATGGTGATTTTTGACGAGGCGTCGGGTATTGATGACGCTATTTGGTCTGTTACCAGTGGCTTTTTTACGGAAAACACCCCAAAACGGATGTGGTTTGCGTTTTCTAACCCACGGCGCAATTCAGGGTACTTTTATGAGACTTTTCACTCAAAACGAGACTTTTGGACTTCTAGGGTTGTTGATGCCAGAACCGTTGAGGGCACTGACAAACAGGTTTATGACCAGATCATTCAAGAGTACGGGCCTGACTCGTCCCAAGCCCATGTAGAGGTCTATGGTCAGTTCCCTAGTGAGGGTGATGACCAATTTATCGGCAGTCTGCTGGTAGACGAGGCTATGAAACAACCTGCTTACCAAGACTTTAGCGCTCCGCTTGTTATGGGTGTAGATCCTGCCCGCTTTGGTGCTGACGCTACCGTAATTGCTATTCGTTGTGGGCGTGATTTAGTCAAGGTTATCAGGCATCGAGGCGATGACACCATGACTGTGGTGGGTCATGTGATTGATGCTATCGAGCAATTTAAACCTGCTCTGGTTAACATTGACGAAGGCGGTTTAGGCGCTGGCATTGTTGACCGGCTGAAAGAGCAACGTTACAAAATCAGAGGCGTAAATTTTGGCAACAAAGCCAAAAACCCCATTATGTACGGCAACAAACGGGCAGAAATGTGGGGCGAAATGAAGAATTGGCTCAAAACAGCCAGTATTCCTAAAGACCGCTTCTTGAAAACAGACCTGATTTCGCCTAAGATCAAGCCCGATTCCCGTGGAACCATATTTTTGGAGTCTAAAAAAGACATGAAAAGCCGTGGTTTGGTTTCTCCTGACGCTGCGGATGCATTGGCATTAACGTTTGCGTTCCCCGTGGCGCATCGGGAACAACGTCAGACTCAAAGTCATTCCCAAGGGTACGGGTTTAACTCAACAACTTCTTGGATGGGGGCGTAATGGCTAAAAAAGGCGTGTCTTTAAGCGTTGGACGGGGCGAAAAACTGCCCGTTAGCAAAGGCGCTGGTTTGACCGCCAAAGGGCGCGAGAAGTACAACGCAGCTACCGGCTCGAACCTCAAGGCGCCAGCACCCAACCCCAAGACCAAAGCCGACGCTGCACGGAAAGCGTCATTTTGTGCCAGGATGTCTGCGGTGGCCGAAAAAGCCAAAGATGGCGAACGCGCTAAGGCATCACTCAAACGATGGAAGTGCTGACGTGAAAACGTGCTTTAAATGCAAAGAGTCAAAGCCGTTGGCTTTGTATTTCAAGCATCGTCTGACCGTTGACGGCTACCATAGCTGGTGTAAAGACTGCTGCACGGCGGGCAACATTCGCTCTCGCGCAAAGTTAAACTCTACGATTGAAGGCCGCGCCAAAGTGTTCTTGCAAAACGCAAGAAAAAGCGCGGTTAAACGCCAACAAGTGTTTGCGCTTACGGTTGATGACGTTGTAAAGTGCTGGAAACAGCAGGCTGAAATTTGCGCGTACAGCGGTCGCCAGATGACGCTAGAAGCTGGGCATTTGAACACTGTGTCAATTGAGCGCATAGACAGCGCCGTGGGGTACACGCCCAAAAACACAATTCTTGTTTGCCAAGCCATCAACAGAATGAAGTCAAATTTTTCGCTTGATGATTTTCACGCGCTGTGTGCAGACGTTGCTCAGTTTTTAGGCGACAATGAGCTTCATCTTGCGGTAGGGGCATACAAATGAAAAAACCTGGCGATCCTGGCCTATATGCTGCAATCCACGCCAAGCGCGAGCGCATCAAAGAAGGCTCGGGCGAGAAGATGAGGAAACCGGGCTCGCCCGGCGCTCCTACCAAAAAAGACTTTGTACAGTCTGCCAAAACGGCCAAGAAAGGCAAAAAATGAGCAAACACCTTGAACCCATCAGCAAACTCAACGCCCGTGAGCCGAAAATGTCCGGCGGCGGGATGCCTGACCGCAACAAGGAGACTTACTCCAAAATGCCGGGCATGGGCTGCCACGGCAGCATTCCGTCGGGCACCAACGTCAAAGCCACGGTTGCTAAGGTTCTGAGCAAGATCAAGTAATCATGCCTCAAGACTACACAGGAATCGCCGCCGCTGGGGCGGTTAGCGAGGGTGGATCGGCCAAAGACAAGAGCGACTCTGAAGTGCTCTCAACGGCTCGATCTCGCCTTAACATGGCGATTTCTGCGCTGTCTGAGTCGCGTGAAGACGAGTTGGACGACCTGCGCTTTTACGCCGGCTCGCCTGACAACCACTGGCAGTGGCCGGCTGACGTGCTTGCCACTCGCGGCGCGGTGCAAGGCCAAACGATCAACGCTAGGCCGTGCCTGACGGTCAACAAGCTGCCGCAGCACGTTCATCAAGTGACCAACGAGCAGCGGCAGAACCGGCCGCAGCCCAAGGTCATCCCAGCAGACGACGGCGCTGACGTTGAGGTGGCCGAGATTTTTAACGGCATGATCCGGCACATCGAGTACATCTCGGACGCCGACGTGGCCTACGACACGGCCTGCGAGAATCAAGTGTCCTACGGCGAGGGCTACGCTCGTATCCTGACCGAGTATTGCGACGACAACACGTTCGATCAAGACATCAAGATCGGGCGCATTCGCAACAGCTTTAGCGTCTACATGGACCCGTTAATTCAAGACCCGTGCGGTTCAGACGCCCGCTGGTGCTTTATCACTGAAGACATTCCCAAAGACGAGTACGAGCGCCAATACCCAGACGCTGCGCCTATCACCACGTTGCAAACGCTAGGCGTGGGCGACCAAGGCTTTAGCCAATGGATGAACGAAAACACGGTGCGTATTGCCGAGTATTTTTACGTCGAACACACCAAAGAAACGCTAAACCTGTACCCTGGTAACGCTACAGCGTTTCAAGGCACGCCCGAAGATAAGATGATGCGGGCGCAGTTTGGCAAGCCCCTACGCTCGCGCCCATCTGACCGCAAAAAAGTTAAGTGGTTAAAAATTAATGGATACGAGGTGTTGGAGCGGTCTGATTGGGCCGGCGCTTACATTCCGGTCATTCGTTGCGTGGGCAACGAGTTCGAGGTTGAAGGCCGGTTGTACGTCAGCGGCCTTGTGCGTAACGCTAAAGATGCGCAGCGCATGTACAACTACTGGGTCAGCCAAGAAGCAGAAATGCTGGCCTTAGCACCCAAGGCACCCTTTATAGGTTACGGTGGCCAGTTTGAAGGCTACGAAACACAGTGGAAAACTGCAAACACCCAAAACTGGCCTTACCTTGAAGTAAACCCAGACGTTACAGACGGCCAAGGTGCAGTTTTGCCGCTGCCTCAGCGCGCACAACCACCTATGGCTTCTAGCGGTTTGCTGCAAGCTAAAGCAGGCGCTTCTGACGACATTAAATCATCGACCGGCCAGTACAACGCTGCGTTGGGCATGACATCCAACGAGCGCAGCGGTAAAGCTATTTTGGCTCGACAAAAAGAGTCGGACACCGGCACCTACCACTACGTTGACAACTACGCCCGGTTTATTCGCTACATCGGACGGCAGTTGATTGACCTGATCCCAAAAATCTACGACACGCAACGCATTGCCCGAATCGTCGGCGAGGACGGCGAGTCCAAAATGATCAAAATTAACCCGATGCAGCTCGAGCCGGTCAAGAAGATCCGCGACGAGCGTGGCATTGTGGTCGAGAAGATCTACAACCCCGGCGTCGGCAAGTACGACGTGATGGTTATCACCGGGCCCGGTTTTGCCACCAAGCGCCAAGAGTCGCTGGAGGCGATGGCCCAACTTCTGCAAGGCAACCCGGACCTCTGGCGCGTGGCTGGCGACCTGTTTGTCAAAAACATGGACTGGCCGGGCGCTCAAGAGATGTCTCAGCGGTTTGCCAAGGTCATCGACCCGGCGATCATCGGCGATGACGAGAACAATCCGGCGCTGGCTGCGGCCAAGCAGCAGATGGAGGCCATGAACCAAGAGATGCAGCAGATGGCCGGGATGCTCCAGAACGTGCAGAAGTCAATGGAAGCCCGTGATCTGTCGATCAAGGAGTTTGAGGCCGAGATCAAGGCGTACCAGGCTGAAACGCAGCGCATCAGCGCGGTGCAGGCCGGCATGACCGAGCAGCAGATTCAGGACATTGCTATGGGTGTCGTGGCGGCTGCGATGGAGAGCAACAACCTAAACTCGCAAATGCCGGAGATGCAGCCAGAGATGATGGAGCAGCAGCCCCCGATGATGCCACCTGAAGGAGCCATGCAATGAGCACCGCAGCAGACTTCATGGGCCTCTTGTTCTTGGCCCGCGATGTGGCCCACTCGGTGCATCTGAACACGCGCAGCTACTCCAAACATGTGGCGCTCAACACTTTTTACGACACCATCATCGACCACGCTGATGCGTTTGCCGAGGCGTACCAAGGGCGCCACGGGCTGATTGGCCCCATTACCCTACACTCGGCCAAAAAAACAACCAACATTACCGAGTTCCTTGAGGCATCGCTGGCCGAGATTGAGGAGATGCGCTACAAGGTGGCAAAAAAAGAAGACACCTCGTTGCAGCAGTTGATTGATAATATCGTCGAACTGTACTTGACCACCTTGTACAAACTCAAATTCCTGGCGTAAAGGACACATGATGGAACTCCTCAACCCGATGAGCAAAGCGGATTTCCCCGCGTACACTGCAACTGCCGGTGCTACTGCGGGCAACACGACCGCATGGGGCCCTGGCCCGCAAGGCGTGATGGTTTGGTCTGACCAATCTTGCTACGTCGAAGTGGGCGTAGGGGCCGTGGCTACCAGCGCCAGCACCCCAATTCCACCATTTACGCCCATTCCGTTTGTGGTGCCGCTGAACACAACCGGCGCCCCCTGGCGCGTCAGCGTGCTGCGAATCGGCAGCACCGACGGCACCGCGTACGCCAAACCTATTAACAAGCAATGAGCTTCGGTGTAGCTTTCCGCAACGCCGTTGGCCTTGGGCTGGGCGGCATTATTTCGCTGTTTGGTGGCCGTAACAGCGAGCAAGCCCAAGGCAATCTTCTTTGTGAAAACGGTGACCACCTCGTGCAAGAGGACGGCGGCCTGATCCTGTTGGAGTGACCATATGCCCGCTGTATCGCTTTCAATTTTTGGCGGCGTTGGCGCTCAGTTTTTTGACAACAATGGGGTCATTTTAACTGGCGGCAAGATTTTTACCTATGAGGCTGGCACAACTACTCCGCTGGCTACATACACATCAAGCACCGGTAATACGGCGCACACCAATCCGATCATTCTGGACGCTGCTGGCCGAGTGCCTGGCGGTGAAATTTGGAACGCGCTGCGGCTGTACAAGTTTGTGCTCAAGACCAGCACCGACGTCACGCTTGCCACATACGACAATGTGGGCAGCAGCTTCAACGCCACTGCAATTATTGCAAACTTCACGGGCAACGGCTCCACTGTTGCATTTACGCTGGCAAGCGCCCCCGCAGGCGAGAACGCTACCAATGTGTACATCAACGGCGTGTACCAGCAAAAGAACACATACAGCATTGCTGGCGCCGTGCTTACTTTCTCAGAGGCGCCGCCTACTACTTCTTCAATCGAAGTTAACTACGTCTAAGGAACCAGTATGGCGTTGACAAAAGTTTCTTATTCAATGATTACCGGTGCTCCAGTCAACGTATTGGACTTTGGTGTTGATGGCACTCAAACCGGTGATAGCGCCGCATTAAAAGCAGCTATTGCTTTTGCTGCTTCAACTTGGCGACCCGTTATTTTGCCCGCAGGCCGTTTTTATTGGGACGGGACTGTCATTACTCAAGATAAAGTAAGATTGTGGGGCAGCGGAATGCCAGCAGTAAACTCAAGCAAAACTGCACTTGAGGGCGGCACGATCATTCAAGGCGCGTTGCAATTTACAGGCGATTACATTGATCTGCGCGACTTTGGTGTTGACATTGGATCGGCATCTGGTGTTGCAACAACAGATGCAATTAAGTGCCTTGCACAACCGTATAACACTGGCGTAACACTGAATACCCAAAACTTGATTGGGCTCTGCAATAGCCCATCATCTGCCGTTCACGCGCTTTTGTTTGAAGGCTATGATCAGCACACCGGTGGCAATTTGCACGGCATTTACGGCTACTTTGGTGTTGTGCTTAAGACCCGCAACGTGCAGTTGACTAGCCTCAAGGCTACAGATTCCAGCGATACCGGCGTTTATTTTAAATCTGACAGCACTTACGGTCAGTGCAGCGATGTGCAGGTTGATGCAATTGAGGTTGTCGGCTCAAGTGCTGGTGCAGTTGACTATGCTGTGCGACTACAAGCAGACAGCGCACTGATGGACAACATTCAAATCGGCAAAATTAGAGCGCAGGGCCACGGCACTTCTTTGCTGGTTCAAACGCTTGATTTTGCTGGTGCGGCATTTGGATCGGCTTACATCGGCAGCATCATCAGCGAAGGTGCAACTACTGACGATGTTTTTGTCTACAATTTGAGACCTGCTGGTCGCCTAAACCGGGTTGAAATTAACTCAATCATTTCCATCAACCCGTTGGCTAAAACGCTAAACTTGTTGTGTGAGTCGGGCGCAGAAATTGACGATGTTCGCATCAACAGCATTTATGCCAGTTATGCTAGTGGAACATCAAGCACCGTTTTGGATGGGGCCGGTTTTATTGGAAGCGGTGTTTTGCGCTCTCAAATTGCCTCGGCCACGCTGCTTGTAAATTACGACACTGCCTCTCTTGGCGCGTTGAATTATGCGGCTGCTGGCGGCGCTCATTTGCTGGGTATGCGAGTTGCGCGAGTTACTGGCCCAGGCTACCCAACACCAGGCTACAGTGCGCAAACTCTCTCAGGTACGACAGCAACTGTCGTTATCCCAAACAATGACGCAGGTACACGCACAAGTTTGGTCAAGTTGACCCATGCTGCACCAATTACCATTACCACATTTAGCCTGACTCCATCAGGCAATCAATCAATCAGTCCAGGCCACATATTTACGTTGTTTAACGGCACTTCCAATTTAGTCACTGTCAACAATAACGCCACCGGCAAAATTCTTAACCCAGGGTACGCAAACGTAACTTTGGGTGAAAACGAGGTCCGGGCGTGGGTTTGCGGCGATGATTTTGTGTGGCGCGGTCTCCCCTAATTTAAGATATAGAAGGACTTTGAAATGGCTGACTTAAAAATTTCCCAACTTACCGCAGCTTCGCTTCCGCTGGCTGGCACCGAAGTTTTGCCTTTGGTGCAGTCGTCTACCACTAAAAAAGTGGCCGCAGCCGATGTGATTGCGGGAGTCACTGTTTCCTCGGGTTTTTCAACAGCGATAACCGGCGGCGGCACAGTTTATGTTGGGTCTTCCAACAGTTACGGCCCGCTTTCTCTGTCGAAAAACCAAGTCGGCACGACCAAGATTGGTGTGTCCAATAACGATGGTACGGCTAACTCGGGCGCGGTTTTTTCCTCGTACTATGCAACCACAGAGATTGGCTCTTTTGGTCACTACTGGGACGGCGGTGCTTTCATCAACCGCATCAAATATTTCGGCAAACAAGAGTTTGCTGAAGGTACGACCGTTCGTGTTCGGTTTGAGCAAACATCTGGCGACATCACGGCTGTAACTGGAGGCTTCGTTGTTGCCACTGCTGGCAAAGGCATTACATTGCCCGGTGGTATCACTTGGACAAGCGGGTCTGGAAGTCCTGAAGGTGTTGTCACCGCGCCTGTTGGCTCTTTGTATTCTCGATCTGATGGTGGTTTGCTTACTTCACTGTACGTTAAAGAATCAGGAAGCGGAAACACTGGTTGGGTTGGAAAATAATTGACACTGCGCCTTCTTAGCGCATAATCTGAGAACTGTACCGGCCCAGTAGACCGGGGTTCCTATGGAACGAGAAATGACTGAAGAAGTCCAACAAGCCTTAGCGGAAGTTGAATCCGCGCCAGCACCCGAGGCGACGGCCACCACGGACACTGCACAAAACGCGCCGGAAGTAGCTGAGAGTCAACCCGAGCAGACGCCCGAGGAAAAGAAGTTTTCCCAAGCCGAGATCGACGCGATGATCAGCAAGCGCCTTGCCAGAGAGCAGCGCAAATGGGAACGTGAGCAGCAGGCTAAACTTGCCCAACCGCAAGCGCCGAGAGAAGTCCCGCCTATCGAGCATTTCGAATCGCCTGATGCCTACGCGGAAGCGTTGGCGGTCAAAAAGGCTGAAGAACTGCTCGCACAGCGTGAGTTCCAACGGCAGCAGGCTGAGATTAACGACGCTTACCACGACCGTGAGGAAGAGGCTAGGGCCAAATACGACGACTTTGAACAAGTCGCCTACAACCCGCAGCTTCGAGTCACTGACGTGATGGCCGAGACAATCAAGGCGTCCGACATGGGGCCGGACCTAGCCTACTGGCTGGGAACCAACCCGAAG
>Ga0181352_1000678_pt1 | contig 14314 bp, 29 predicted proteins | sample Fa13VDMLBSN_FD_130103 | JGI IMG/M metagenome (GOLD analysis project Ga0181352, IMG submission 130103) | Freshwater viral communities from Lake Michigan, USA - Fa13.VD.MLB.S.N | ecosystem: Environmental > Aquatic > Freshwater > Lake | place: USA: Michigan | collected 2013-09-23 | reverse complement strand
GTTCGGGTTTTCGCCTAACCGAAGTTCCCAGAGGGTGTGTTCGTTGGGAGGGGGGTTTGTACAACCCCTCCCCCCCATGCGTCCGGTGGCCGGCGCGGTCGGGTTCCCGCGTTCCGATCGCGCAGCGCGGAGCGGTTCGACCGATCGACTACGCCGGAAGCGAAGCAAGCGACCGTCGGCATCGGCCACGTTCGCTTGCACGTTCCCTCCGTCCGTTGCCGTTCGGGTTAGCCGCTCTCCGTCTCTCTCCCTCCCTCCCTCTCCGTCCCTTCCCTCTCCGCTCCCTCTCTCCGTTCGCTGCGCTCCCTCCGTCCCTTGACTCCCCGGTCTTCCCTCCGAACCGCGAATGACGTTATGTCGCGTCCCGTTCAAAGTCAAGCAAAGTGAAACGTACGAATTCCGGGAAAGAAGAAACCCCCGGAACTAGTCCGGGGGTCCTGGTTGTTGGTGGGTTGTTTGAAGATCTGTCAACGGATCCGGGGAGAATCCGGCCGCAGCGCGAACCCGGCCGGGTCGATCTCATTCAACCGGGCGCGACTCTGCAGCGGTCCCTTGCCGCGAAGCAGGACCGCGTGTCCGGGCGCGTCCGTGGTTCGATCGTCGGTTTCGTCTCCGTTGATCGTCGGGAACCATTCGCCTGCAAAGCACACTTCACGCGCATGATCGGTAGCCGCGTCGCGGCCGATTCCGCCGATGACTACGGCGACCGTTCCGCCGCTGCGGAGATACTCCGCCGCAAGATCCTCCGAAGCGCGCTCCGAACACGAGTACACAATCCGCGTCCTGCCGACGTATCCGCCCTCGCGCATCGCAAGCCGCACAGCCGACGGTCGCTTGGTGTACGCGTAGGCGTCAATCCCGAAGCGGCCGAACGTCTCGTCTACGCTGGGGATCGCTTCAAATCCGATGTCCGTCCCGACGTTGAGCCGCGCAACAATCCGCGCTCCAGCAGCATCGGCAACCCGGCGCGCGCGCGCTCCAGCGCGGACGAATTCAACCCCGGCGGCAACCGGGAATTCCCGGAGCGCGCGAAGCCGACGGGTACGCGATCCGATGATCCGATCGCCGTCGAATGAGGCCTTTCCGCACGTGCGGCCGAGTACGCAGAAACTCGCGCAAGCGCCTAGCGCCGGGCACGGATTCCATCGGCCGGAATCCGCGCCGCTTGCCCCGGTGAATGAAAGCGTAACGGCGGAATTTTTCGCAAGTTTGGTATTGCTGCTTGCGTGGGGACGCGCAACCTCGAATAGGTCGGTAGGGCCGAGGAATTCCCGCATCGATCGGAGGGCGGCGCGGAGATACCCGGCGCGCGTTCCCTCCGCCGTCAATGCGGCACGGATTCCGCGCGCGAAGTCCGCGCGCCATTCCGGAGAATCGAACGAGGGAAGCGCAAGGGCATCCCGCATCGGTTGGAGTTGGGGAAGGGAAAGGGTGTTCATCGGGCGGTCTCCATTCTGTAGAGGTGCGTGCCAAGTTCCAAGTGTGCTTCCGCGCATCGATCATGCGCATACTCGAAGGCCCAACCAACGGCCCCCGCGTAGGATTCCCGCTCCGCGTTGCGGTCGATTCGATCGCACGCGCGGCGCATTGCGCGAATCGCAATGCGCGCGGCGGCCACGTTCCCCGCGTAAACACACGCGCACGCTTCCGACGCGTTACGCTCAAGGGTTGCGAGACTTCCGCGCGTTCGGCGCGCGATCGCGTTACCCTCGCGAAGGGCTAGCATGGTTTCGGTGTAGTTCATCGCGCCACCTCCGCGCGGTACGCGGCGTCGATCTCCGCGCACAAGTCGCGAAGGGTTGCAGGGAGCGCGCGCATCTTCACACACGCGGCAAGGGCGCGCGCGAACGGTTCCGCGCGCGTCGGGTTCACCTCGCGGAGCGCACGGAGCGCGGAGATGCATCGGTCGATCAGTTCGGAGCGGGAGAGAGTCTTCATCGGTCTACCTTTCTGCGGGGTTCCCCCGCGTTGGTGGGATTCTAGTCCTCATTCGGCTAGATGTCGGCTCGCGTTGCAATTTTTCCCGCGAATCGCGAAACTTTTTTTGTTCGGGTTCCGTTCGGTGTGCCGGCGCGTTCGGGGTTCGTTAGGGTCTCGAGCTTGTTCGGGTTCCGTTCGGGTTCGCCAGGACGCGCGCGCCGGGTCGCCCCCAGCCGGTCGGGAACCAGGCTCCAGCAGCTCGAGGCCGCGCATGCGCGCGCTCTCGCGCCCGTGCGCGCATGCATGCATGACGTGCGCGCCTTATCCGTGCGCCATGCTCGCATGCTCCGGCGCTGGTTCGGTTCGGCGCGCCGGGTGGAACTTAAACTTCCACTTTCGGGAACTTCGAGGCCGATCGCAAATTTTCTTGCGATCGTAAACCCTGCTCCCGCGCGCATATACGCGAATACGGACCGTATTCGTGAGGAAATACTACAGCCGGGTGCTTGACCGTGCCGATATAGCCGCTATGATCCCACTGCGCGGCCGACGCCGCAGAAAGGTAGATCATGTTCACCCTGATCAACATCGATGAGTCCGAAACGCTGGAGGCGCTGAACGCGCAGTTCTCGACGAACGCGGATATGTTCCCGCCTGAGATCGCGATCGTCTCTCGCGAAGCATGGGCGATCTGCGATAAGCACCGCCGGAAGCTTGAGCGCGCGCTCATGGCTCGCGCCCGCGAGCTCGCCGCCGATGGCTGGTGCCATGCTCAGTACCGCGCGTTCCGTTGCGGACTTCGGTTCGACGGCGAAGGCGCGTTGTGGGCGACCATGCGCCACAACGGCGAACACGTCACGGTGTTGGTCGCCATCGAAGCGGAGTCGATCCGCGATGGCCGCGATTCCGTCCTCGACGCTGCAAAGCGCGTTGCGGTGGCGCAAGCCCTCCTGTGGATCGCGGAGTTGAATGCGGAAGTCTGCGCGCGAGTCGCGCAGCGCACGTTCAAGTCCTCGCCGCTGATCGACTTTGAGGGTCGCAAGCGGCGCGCGGCCAGCATCCCGGGATACCTTCCCTACGCTGCGGAGTACGAAATGTGGCTGACCCAGCGGAACGACTACCAGCGTATGGCCTCCATCCATCGATGGACGCTTGAGAGCGCGAAGGTGAAATTGGAAGCGGCGCTGCACCGCGTCCAGGTTCGCGCGATGGAAGGGGGTGCGGCGTGAGATCCCTTTATCTCAAGGCAGTCAACCACATCATTTCCCTTGGATTCTCCCGCGATCACGCCGAATCGATTGCAGGCATGGATCTTGATGGCCTTGACGGTCGCGAAGCGCATTACGAATTCATTTTGGAATGTGATCAGCGAGACATCATCAACTGGATTGGAATTCGCCCAGAAGGGGGTACGGCGTGAGAGAGTCCCTCCGCAAGCGAGCCATCGCGCGCCTTGAGGCCATCGGCCTTGAGCCGTTCGCGCATGAGATTGTGGATATGGATCCGCATCCTGCGACGATCGCTGAACACATTGATTGGATCCTGACCGCCGATGCGTCAGAGATTCGACGCTGGGTCGAGCAAGTCTTCTATCGCTGAACGCCGATCCTCCGCTACCTGCCCGATGCGACCGGGCGGGGTGCGGGCGACCGTCGCCCCATCGAAACGGACCGTATTTAGGAGCCACAATGAATCAGGATCTCAATTCCCGTACCGTCGCCGTCGCGCAGCTCGTCAAGGGCTTCACCGACGATGGCATGGTCATTCCCGAAGGACAGACCGTCTATGTCCTCTTCAACGACAGCGCGTGTGGTGATGCCGACCTGCCCGCCGACTTCGGCGGCGACGTGATGCGCTGCGTGACGACGATCGCGATCGATCATCAGGGCGTGTGCAGGGGCTGGGTCGCGGATATCCGTATTCGCGATCTCAGGTTCACCAATTCGCTCAAGGTGCGCGACATCGATATGCATGATGCCGCTATCCGCAACTCCATCGTGACTGAGTTCGCGGGGGTGAAGCGATGAGCGATGAAATCTACGATAGCCTCAACATCGCGTTGGAGTGCGTAAAGAACTACTCAGAGAGATTCCGGCGGAACGTGAAGTCCGGCGATATCGACGTTGCAGCCGAACACCTGACCGACACATTGACCGATCTGCGCCATTCCTGCCGGTTGGTGGGAATCGACTTCGACCGTGCCGTCCGCCTGAGCGCGTACCATTTCAACGCCGAACAGAAAGGGAAGACCAAGTGAACCGCAAGCAGAATCGCAAGCAGCTCGACCGATACAACGCAGACATTCGTGAGGGAATCGACGCTAGGATCAAGCGCGTTGGTCGGTCATGGACTTGGCTGGGTCAGCAGGCCGACGCCAACGGGATAGCCTGCATCGCGGCCATCACCCATTGGGGCAACGGTCGGGTCCAGCAGGTCGGGTGCGGCGTGTATCACGCGCTGGTGGACATCCTTGACGCTGAGGAGGCCCGCATGAAGTCGCCCGTCCGTATTCGCAGGGAGGAAGCATGAGCGGATTGACGCTACAGGACTGCTTCATGTTGATCGACCCCAGGGTCAGGTTCAACATCATGCACGACATTGTCCATACTGCCGGGGACATAGCGCGAATGCAGCGAATCCCTCACGACGTAGGCGCGAGCATCTACGCGCTGTACGAGGATGACGATGGCTACGTCTACGTCGGCATCGCGCAGTCGCCGGGTGACTCGACCCCGTTCGATGAATGGTGCGCCGATCAGAAGGCGCACCCCCTCTTCAGGAGTCTCGATCGGGTCGATCTGCTCGGCAACTATCTGAAGGATGGTGGCATTTGAACGCCGCCATCTATCTGCGGGTGTCCACCGACGAGCAGGCCCATAGCGGTCTCGGGCTGGAGGCGCAGCGCGCCGCCTGCGAGGCCAAGGCCAAGGCGCTCGGCGCGACATCGTTCTCCGTATTCGCGGACGAGGGGGTGAGCGGTTCAACCCCCATCGCCGACCGCCCGCAGCTGACCGCCTGCCTTGAGGCGCTCCAGCGCGGCGACGTTCTCGTCGTGGCGAAGCGCGACCGGATCGCGCGCGACTACATGATGGCCGGATGGGTGGATCTCGGGGTCGCCAGGAAAGTCGCGAGGCTCGCGTCCGCCGCCGGAGAGGGAACCGATTCCGACGATCCGATGTCGCGCGTCATGCGGGTCATCGTGGACGCATTCGCTCAGTACGAGCGCGATATGATCCGCGCCCGCACGGCGGCGGCGCTGAAGGCCAAACGCGCCCGTGGCGAGAAGACGGGCGGCGTCGTGCCATTCGGCTACCGGGTTGCCTGTACGGAGGTCTGCGACGGCAGGGAGCGCAAGATCCTGATCGCCGACGCGCACGAGCAGGAGGCCATCCGCCGCGCCCGCGAACTGCGAGACCAGGGTCTTGGGTTCCGGCTCATCGCGCAGCGGCTGGCGTCAGAGGGCATCCGGGGCCGGAACTGCTCCGTCCTCGCGCACACGACGATCCGGCGGATCCTGTCAGGCCATGATCTTGTGGCCACAGCTGGGGCAGCGGATCGTTCGTGAGGCCGTCCCCTTTCGATCCAGCACGGCTCGCCCTTCGGGCGTGATCTCGTACTGCCCATGCGATAGACGGCGCAGATAGCCAAGCGTAATCAGCCGGGAGCAATGCGAGTGAATCGTCGCCCGGTTGCGACCGAGCTCCTCCGCAATATCGCTTTGAGTCAATTCGACCGCACTAGGCTTTGCGTAGCGGACAAGAACCTGACGAAGCGTTTCCGTGAACCGTGCCATCAATCGCTCTCCGTATTCGCGTAGCAGACCATGATCTCGGCGCGAGGTGCGCCGTCCTTCTCCGCATAGAACTTCTTCTGACTGCCTGACCAGATGTCCTTGTCGTCACCGATCACCCCGGCATCCACCAGAGCATCGCAGATCGCCTTGTCGATGTTGTCCCGGTCGGGCTTGCACATCGCAGGGAGCGGTCCGTCGCTGCATTTGCGTCCCATGAGGCGCTTCGGCCTCGGAAGGTACGCGACCCAATGCACGGCGATCATTCCCCGCATGGGTGTCAGCTCCGGAGGGATCGCCTCCCGTGCCGCCAGGGCGACGGCGGTCTTGAATGCGTCAGCCGTCGAGGGAGTCCACATCCTCGCCCTGCCCCCGAACGAAGCGGCCCTCGCGCGAGGCTGGCCCTTGGGGATCGCCTGAGCCGTGAAGATCCATTCCATCGCTGCCCTCCATCCGCCTGATGCGGTTGTCCTGAGCCTGTAGCAGCCGTCGCAGCCTGATGATCTCGTCCATCAGTACCTTGACGATGGCCGGCTTGCAGGCCCGGTTCGATTCAATGCTGTCCTGCGCCGCTATCAGGGCGCGCAGTACCGTCTTCGCCCGTGCTTCCGACATTGGGTGTCTCCGTATTCGCTGGCACGACTCGCGCTCTTTGCGTCGAGACGATGCGCTTGATGCGATCCGCCACCTCGGGGCTGACCTGTCCCGTGATCGTCGTTGGCTTCCCGGCGTCGAGCCGATCGATCTTGTCCATCTCGACGGCCATCGCGCGGTTGTCCGATTGCAGCATCCGGAGGATCTCGACGCACTTGATGGCATCGCGCATCCGACCGGATGCCTGAGCCATCTGCATCATGTCCATGACATGGTGCGCGAGACGCTCCATGCCCTGCGGCATCTCGTATGGCTTGATCGCCCCGAGCCGCAGCATCTGCTTGTAGATAGACAAATCAGATCCGCTCTGCGGCAACCAAAGCTCCTTCACTCCAGACTCGGGAGCCACACCCATTGCCGACCCGCCTTCCCCGGTTTCTCCACGATCGGATGCCCCATGTGGATCAGCGCCCACATTCCCGGAGCGCACGTCTTTCCGAACTTGCGTCGGGCGATCACCTCGTCGATCTGGCCCGCCGATGCGATGTAGTGGAGGTACTCCAGATCCCTCGGGGTCTCCATCCCCGTCAGTCTTACGCTTGCCGGCCATTGGAATTCCTCCGGTCGTTTGAATCTCTGATCAGTATCAGCCAATCGTCTTTCTTGCCACCGTGATTCGCCACTTCCCGGGCATCCTTCATCCCCCACGGGGGCAGGATTGTTTCCACGCTGCTCACCGACCCACGCAGCGTCCTCTCCAGGCTTTCTGCGCCGCCAATCCCGGCCCCATCGTTGTCCGAAACGATCACTACCCGACGACCCCGAACCCATCGATGTATCTCCTTTTCACAGCCTCGGCACGAAGGGCGACCGATTGCGTTCAACTCCATGTCCAACATGGCGGCGACATCGGTCGGCCCCTCGACGATCCACACGATCTCGTCACGCTCCAGACCGGACGGCAGGAACAGCCCCGCGCGCGAACCCCGGATAGCGAGCTTCTGCCCGTTCTCCAACCGGGTGCGGAACCCCACGATGTCGTGGCGATGGTTCCTCATCGGCCACGTCCATGCGCTGCCGTTCCATCCCGTGCCTATTCGTTCGAGCGAACCTCTTGACACGCCGAGCGCGAGTGCAAGCAGGGCGATCCTCGACTCGCCCTGACGCAGGAACTTCGACTGCATCGCCTGCGCGTCCGGGAGCGGCTGGATCTCCTCGGCGGGACGCTCCCATCTCGACGCGCTCGGAGTCGCGGCCCCTTCGCGGAACGGATGCATCCATCCGGCATCGCCGATCTTGCGACCACCCTCGGTGCGCGGACAGATGGCAAGCCCACGGATCGGATCCACGAGACACCACGAGTCATGGCTACAGATCGGACAGGGACCACGCCGCGTGCAGCGGCTGCCCTCGAAGGCGATTTCGCCCGTCCTGCTATCGATCAGCGTGAAGACAGACATTTGTGCGCCCTCATTTTGATTTCCTAATCGCATACTCGTATGCGGTTCTTGCGTAGCGAAACTTGGACATCGCCTCAAACCATTCGAGTGCCTTGCGCTCAAATTCATCTTGCGGCTGAACGCGAGAAAGCATGGATCGCATCCCGCATCGCACACTCAAAGAAAAACTTGGTCGCCTCAATCCCGATTGAGTATTTTTGCTGCTGCGACTAGAGCTTCCAACTCTTTCACGCTGACGAGGAAGTTTGTCAGATACAACCTGTCCTCGGACTTCCCGTTGTTTACCCATGTGTTCACCTCAATGAAGCTTGGATTGTGATCGCTGATTTCAAGTTCCGTGATCATCCACAGATCCTCGAAGTCGTTCACGCCGTGCCTCTCCTCAAGGATCCGCTTGACCTCCGGGATCATCGTGCTTGAGACATGGCCGAACGCACAGTCGGACTCAATCTGCACCTTGAACATCTCTCGACCTCCTGATCTTCGCCCGCATTTCCTCGACCGGGATAAGCCATTCGACGGGCATGCTGAACACCCAGCCGCCTCGCGGCATCGAGTTCCCATGCTTGTCAACAGGCTCGACAAGTACGCATTCCTTTCCGCAGAGATCGAACGTCTCCGATCCGCAGACTCGCGCGCGGAAATAGACGATGTCATTGGACTCAGGTGAACGCATGATCGCTTCCCAGTTCGTTGAACTTAGATGTCTCGTTTCCGATCGACTTCCAACCGGCGCGTTCCTGCCTCGCGAAGATTTCAAGCTTCGACGCCTGAGGGTACATTCTCTCGATGCGCTCGATGACTTCGTCTGGCTTGCGCGAATGCTCACGACGCGGCGCAAGAACGACGCTCGCTACAGACTCATCGGCGACCGGAATCGGCCTGCCCTTGGAGACGTTGCTGGCGGCTAGCACATACTCACATGTCGGTTTCGTGATGCTGGCGCGTACCCCCTGCGCTCCGATGGGCCGACCATCGTGCCGAGTCTTGACCCAAGTGAATGCGACTCCACGGAAAGAAAGCCCCCACCGTTCGATGCACCGAATCGCGGCATCCAATCGTGGAGCAGTCGCCCACACGAAGACGATGGAACGCTTGGACATGGCGCACGATATCGGTAGCGCATATACCTCGTCATCCGACATGGTTGGATAGAACTTGGCCGCTGCTGCCCACTTGTCCTGTTGGCCGTAGTAGCTCCACGGCGGATCTATGACGATGAGATCGAATCGACCGATGGCCTGAAGTTGTTCAGACAAGTTCGTCATCGCTTCGCGATCCTCTCGCCAATCCATTCCATGCAGTTCACCGCCATGCTGTTGCCAAGCGCCTTGTAGCGCGGACCATCGGCGCATTGGTCAGCGGGCTTGCCGCGCCACGGGATCAGCGTCCAATCGTCAGGGAAGCCTTGCAGGCGCTCGCATTCGCGCGGGGTCAGGCGGCGCACGGTCATGGCCTTTGCCACCGCATGCGTATCACGCTCGCCGACATCCCAACCGTTGATGGTGTTGCTCTGTTCTGCGGCGACCCACGACTCGTCATCGGTGCTGCTTTGCGCGCGCTTGGCCTTGCGGAAGGGGACAAGGCTCGCGGCATTTTGAGAGAATATTTCTTGGTTGCTGTAACCCGGCGAGCCGGATGCTCTTCGTGATTGACCCAAAGTTCCGGCGCATTCGGACGGCCATGCGTTCGGCTGTGCGGTCAGGTTGTAACACTCGTCCCCTGCCGGCCCTCCGGTTCCCTTGGCCCACTTGCTGCTGACTGTTCCAGCGCAGCCTTCAGCATCGGCGGCAGAGCCTTCCCCCTTCGCTCGGCGCGGCGAAGAATCCCGGAACACGCTTTCGCGCTCAAAGAGAACCTCGGCGGGACTTCTCTCGTCTCCAAGACATCCGACAACGAACACACGTCGCCGGCGCTGCGGGACGGCACGGGGATGCCCGTGTGTTCGGACCCATTGAGAGTCCAAGACCCTGTAGGCCCACCCATACCCCAACTCCCCCAGCGCCCCGACAAAGGAACCAAAATCCCGTCCTCGTCCGCTTGACAGGACTCCGGGGACGTTCTCCCAGACAATCCATCGAGGCCGAAGACGCCGAGCGATCTCAAGATAGGTAAGCATGAGTCCTCCTCGCGGATCGCTGAGTCCGCGCCGGAGTCCCGCAACGCTGAACGATTGGCAGGGAGTTCCTCCGACGAGGAGGTCGATGTCTCCAGGTTGAATAGGCCAAGCTGCATGGTTCGTCATGTCTCCGAGGTTGGGAACGTGCGGGTAGCGATGCGCGAGAACCGCAGACGGGAATGGCTCAATCTCCGAGAATGCGACGGGAGTCCAGCCGAGCGGATGCCACGCGACCGACGCCGCCTCAATGCCGGAGCAGACCGACAGGTATCTCACTTCTCCTCCTTGAGCGCATCGCGAGCGAAATCCGCCGCATATGGCTCATCTTGATTCGAGGAAATCTTGCGGAGAGCTTCCCGTAGCCGTTCGATCTCTGCGCGAAGTTCTTTATCGGCAGACTTCCAGTTCCCGCATCGCTCCTCTCCGATCAGTTCTAGATCCTCGATTCGATACTTTGCCTGCCGAAGAACATGATGAGCGACGGTCGCGGCGACGCGAAGGATCATAGGATCCTGCGTGTCCTTGCACGTCTTCCAGTCTGCGAGGAGATGCTCGATCCTCTGCGGGATCGTCATCTCGTCCCATGTCTTCGAGAAGTTGTTCTTCATCGCTCCTCCTTGAAGCAGTCCCAGCCGCGCTTGATCTCAACCTCGCGTGGAGTGCGTTTGAGAGAAAGCGATACCCACTCGCACACCTCACGCCTCGCGTCATCGCGCTCGGCGCGCAGCCGTTCAATCTCGTCGGCGGCTTGCCAAGTCAGATTCTCGCATCGCGTCAATGCATCGCGGTGCAGATCATGCAGCGATTCGTTCTCCGCAAGTTTCTTCGCGTGATGGTTGAGGACGCGCAGCCGCGCCACGATGTCATCAGTCACATCCACCTCCCGACGATGTATCCAAATGCGAACAGGAACAGAGACCATCCAGAGATGGCGGCGACGACGTAGAAGAACAGGTCACGATCGAGCCTTGGATCGGGTTCTGAGATCAATTTCCAGCCTCCCTTCAAGAGTCTTGAGTTCCTTCCTGAGATCATCGATGCGATTGCGGATGCCGGCGATCCGGGCGCGAAGACGCGCGCGATCGACATCGCCTTGAATGTCCTCGTTCCAAGGATGATCCTTGGCTGGCTTGACTGCGGTCACTTGCTCCTCCATTCGGAATCGAGAATTCGGATCGCGATCTCAGCCATCAGGCGATTCGTGAACCGGAACTTGTACTGGCGGCTCTTCTGGCGACACAGACGATCAAGGATCCTCTTGGTCGATTCGCTGATCGTGATCGTCCGACGCGCACTCTTCTGCTTCATCGGCATTCGACTTCTCCTTGTTCAATGAATGTATGACGGGTGTTCGATGGTGTCAACCGACCATCGACCGCGCTTCTGCGGATTTGCCGTTCTTGATCAGATCGATGAGCTGACTCGCACGGCGACGATCGACCTTCGCGGGATCGATACCCGCGCGGCGAAGGACATACGCCTGCTTGTCGCTCGGACGCTGCATGATCGCCTCGATGAGCTGCGATGCCCTGCCCGTGTCTAGATCGTTCGTGCGGATGCCGACGCGCTCCAGCATCGCCTTCTGCTTCGTGGTCGCGGGAATGTTCCGCTGCCACCACGGGACGCTCTTCGGGACGATGCCGAGCGCCTCGAACGGGTCGATCTCCTGACTCTTGAACGTCGCCTTGCCGATGATGTGCTGCCGGGTCTGGGCCTCAAGCTTCTTCTGATGCTCGCGCTCCTGGTGCGTCAGCATCTCAAGCACGTCGAACTCGTCGCCGACACCGGCCTTCTCTCGCTGCGCCTTCTCGCGCTTTCCGCGAGACGTTCCGCAGTCCATGCTGCCGCCAAGCACATCCCCGGCGTGGACGAGCGTGTGCCGGCCAGAGTTGCCCAGAAAGTCCAATGCGAGGATATGACTCTTCGGCGAGGCGGCGATGGCGGCGCAACGCTCCTCCGGGGTATCCAACCCATTGATGACACCGGGAAGAGTCCTCGTGCCGCGCCCGAGCATCTGCACATAGAGCGCACGGCTCTGCGTCGGGCGCATCATCGCGATCACTTGCACACCCTTGCCGTCGTTGGCCGGATCGTCCCATCCCTCGGTGGCGACGGCGACGTTGACGAGGTACTGCAACTTGCCTTCAGAGAACTGCCGGAACAGGTCGCGCCGAACGTCCTTGGGCGTTCCGCCGTGAACGATGGCCGCAGGCCCGGTGTTCATGCCCGGACGGTTCAACTGCTCGGCGATGCGCTCGGCGTGCTTGACCGTCGCGGCGAACACGAGCGTCCGACGATCTCCGACGATCTCGACCATCGGCGCGACCATCTCAAGCAGCGATGTCTCAAGGGCCGTCTCCAGATCGTTCAACTGGAAGTCCGACCCGTTCTTTCGGGCGTTCGACAGGTCGAGCCTCTCGCATTGCACGAACCGCTGTCGCACGGGTACGAGCCAGCCGTCGCGGATTCCATCGGCCACGTCGTACTGGTAGGCGACGGTCTCGAAGACCTGCGCGAGCGCCCGCTTATCGAGGCGGTCCGGGGTCGCGGTCACGCCGAGCAGCTTCGACGCCGGGTGCATCATGTAGTGTTCGATCACCTTCTTGTACGACGCGCTCGGAGCGTGGTGGCACTCATCGACCACGACGAGCCACGGATGGTCGTTGCGGAAGCGGTGCATACGCTTGCGGTCGCTCTTTCCGGCGACCTGCGTCTGGATCGAGGACACGACCACGGACGAGACCCCGTACATCGACTGCTCGTTCGACCGGAGATCGCCCATCTCGATCGCGGCCTCGAGGCCCGTCACCTGACGGATCTTGTCTGCGGCCTGCGTGATGAGCTCCTCGCGGTGCGCCAGAACGATCGCCCTGCGGCCCTCGCGCTGTAGCGCACGGCGGATCACCTCGGAGAACACGACGGTCTTTCCCAGCCCCGTCGCGAGGACCGCTACGGTGCTTCTGTTGAGCGACAACTTGTCGCAGATGCCCTTGACGGCATCGTTCTGATATGGCCTGAGTTGCATGGTGGCTCCATGTCGTTCATAGGCAAGATTTGTGCCATTCCTCCCGAACGTCGGGAGGCAACTTCATCCACTTCCGGTACAGGTCGTGCGCGGACTCCGGGGTCTCGCAGGTCAGTCGCGCGAGCATATTGAAACCAGTATGCAGCCGCTCGTGGCAGATGCCGATCACGACCATGCGCCGAACCTCGTGGATCTCGAAGACGGACGATGTCATGTCGAACTGCCGATTGACCTTGGCAAGGATTGATAGCGTGGTCATCGTGATGGCTTCAAGCTGCTCAATCGCGCCTTGTTGACCCAGCCCGTCTGATGGCACTTCCTGCATCCATCGCCTCCGCATTCCGGACAGACGGCTGCTGGCCGAGCCGCCGACACATGGTCACGAGCATCGCGAATGTGCTTGAGCAGCGCGCTGCCGCTCGTCAGCAGCCAAGCCTCGGCGCTCGTCTTCGACAGACGCTGCGCCATGTCCGCGCAGGTGTCGAGCTGCGCGAGCAGTTCCTTGAACAGCCCCTTGATCTCGTCGATGTTGCCCTCGCCCATCGACTTCTCGGCCTCGCGGCGCGATTCGACGCGACCCGCAGCCTCGCGGATGTCGCGGGCGGTCACGCCGCGATCCTCGATCTCGGCCTCCTCCAGCGCCTCCCTCCAGACATCCTCGCGGTCGTCCTCGTCCACGCGCGCGAGAGCCTCGGCCTGCGCGGCGTTGTCGGGCTTCGGCAGATCGTCGGGCAGGGATGCGATCGCCTCGACGGCGCTGATCAGCTGCCGCCCACGGGAGGCCGTGAAACCCCACCGGGTCTGGCAGTAGTCCTCGAACGTCAGGTACTGCGCCCGGTACAGGCGATTCGATTGGATCTCGGCGAGAGCGGACCCGACCTCCAGGAACGCCTTCATTCCCTTGTTGATCAGGTGTTCGAGATGCTCAAGTCGATGCACTTCGGTTGTGGAGAGCTGGCTCATCGGTTGCGCTCAAAAAACAACCCTGCGGCAACACGCCACAGGGTCGCATGGGGAAAAAGATGACGGGATTGTAGCCACGCATGGCATGGGATCAAGAAAGGGGGCCGGAACCTTGCGGTCCCGGTCCCCCCGAAAGGTAGAAGTCATGCTGAAACGTCGGTGGATGCGGCTGCGACCTTTCGGCTGCGCTGCGCCTTGATCCATGATTGGATTCTTGGAAGCCATTCCGCAGGCCATGCGGTCATGTCGTCGCCTCCAGCCAATCCCGCCTTGGACATTGTCGCCTTCAGATCCTCGATTGTCAATCCCTTGCCGGCCAGCGCCTTGGCAAGCGCCTTGGCTTCAGCCGACGAGATCGTCTTCGGAGCCGCAGGCAGGGCCGCAGGATTGACCTCTGCGGCCTCGGAGCGGATGGCCTCCTCCTCGGCCTGATCGACGGCAGG
>Ga0181352_1000677_pt1 | contig 14340 bp, 10 predicted proteins | sample Fa13VDMLBSN_FD_130103 | JGI IMG/M metagenome (GOLD analysis project Ga0181352, IMG submission 130103) | Freshwater viral communities from Lake Michigan, USA - Fa13.VD.MLB.S.N | ecosystem: Environmental > Aquatic > Freshwater > Lake | place: USA: Michigan | collected 2013-09-23 | reverse complement strand
TGTTGATGATGCCCGACTTGGCAACCTTGCCACCGTTCTTGTAGCCGCCCGGGCCCATCACAACGCCTTGGGTTCCGCCACCATTCTTCAGCTTCAAATTGGTGCCTTTGCCACCCTTGTGCTCTTGAGCATCGTGCTGCTTCATGGCCTTCTTGATCATGGCCTTGTCTTGCGCCATGTCAGCCTTACCGCCTTCTTTCATAATTGCAGCAGGCATTGCACGACCCATGGGGCGAGCCGGCATCGGCTTACGACGCATTGGCGCACGAACCGGAGCGTTAACAGCAGGACGGCCTACCAGCGCCGGAGTACCGGCCAGCGCACCCATGACACCACCGTCCATCTTGCCCATCGGCTTGTGGCCGTTGTCAGCCTTGGCCGAAGCCTTGGCATTCACATGGCCGCCCTTCTTGAGCTTGAGGACCACGGAAGGTTCCGTAGTCATTATCTTTACCATCGGTTTAAACTGACCCATGTCAGACTCCTTTAGGCTTGGGTGACGCCAAACGCGCCCGTGCGGGTAGCGTTCGGGCCGACTGCGATTGCAGGAAGAGCGATGGTCAGAACCAGACGCTTGATACCATCAGTGGCAGAGGCAGGCACAAAAGTGCCGCGCACATCGCCAGTAGTGGTGGTCGCAGTTGCGGTAACGGCTGCAACAGCAGTGCCAGCGTTGTCTGCCAGCGTGTTGTTGTAACCGGCGTGGACGATGTAGGCATTGTCCAGAATGCGAACCGGGCAACCGAGAATGTCGGTAGTGCCAACAGTGATCGCGACCACAGTGCCACCGGAAACGGTGATACCGCTGATCTGGTAGAACGCTTTCTTGCCGTTCACCGCCGTAGAGGCGCTTCCGCTTGACGCAATAACTTCGCTCATTGCTTGGCCGTAGACATCGTAGCCAGACACGGTGAAGTTGCGCGTGGTCGGGCTTCCGGCGCCGGTGGTGACGCTAACAGCGCGTGGGCAGTCCAGTTGCAGCACGGTCGAACCGTTGCTCAAAACCACAGAGCGCACCGAAGTGCCGGCGGTCAGGGTCAACGAGCCAGCGGCTGCCGGGGTCTGCGAGGCGGCAATGTTGTTGGCCACCAAAGCCTGCGGAACGCTGTCCCAGATGTAGACGCGACCCAACGGGCCAACGCCAACATCCATCGGCGCCGGATCGCCTAGCAGCGCATTGCCAGCACCAACAACAGTGGCGCTTGCGGCCGTTTGCGAGGCGCTGACAGTGTAGGTTCCCGTGCCGCCAGTGCCAGTGCCAAACGCAGTGATGTAGGCCGCAGTGCCCACATTGGCGCCGCCTAGCCACATACCAACAGTGATCGGATCACCGGACAGCATTGCCGTCACGGTCAGAGTAGTTGTAGCAATCGACCCAGTGAAGGTCGTCGAGTTGGCGTATACGCCAGTGCCCTGATAGCCTTGTGCGGCTCCCAGAAACAGGTCATCGGAATACTGTGGCATTTGGCTTTCTCCTTGAAAAGTTTAGCCAGATGTAGTGCGGGGGATTAAGGCCCCCCCGCATCGCCTTCACTCTTGGATCAGACGCCCGGAGTGCCGTACATGGCACGCCAGTCGGTGAAGCCTACATCGTAACGCTCAGTGGCCTTGTAGCGCATTGAGTCAGTCTCGAAGTCGCCTTCCATAGTCTTCTCAAGACCACGGCGCATCATCAGCTTCATGCCTTCCGGAGCATCGGTCTGCACCCACCATGCGGCGGAGTTGGTCAGACGCGACAGCACAGCAGCACCTTCGTCAAGCAGACCAATCGACTTGATCGGGTTGACGTCGTTGTTGCCAGTACCGGTACGCAGAACCGACTTCAGCAGCACCTCGGCTTGGAAGATGTTACCCGGGGCCACCACCAGTTGGCGGGGAACCAGACGAATCTTCTTGCCGTTGTTGTCAACAGCCTGACGGATCTGGATGAGCATCTGCTCAAGCGAGGTCTGCGACAGGTTGGCGGCAGTGGTCAGCAGGTTGCTGACGGTACCGTTGACAATCGGGTGCGAGGTGCTGTTCAGTGCAACACCATCACCACCGGCGTAGGCACTGTTGAATGCGCGGTTCAGCACGTTGGCCGACAGCGTTTCTTTCGTCTCAATCAGGGACTGAGCCAAGTGCTTGGCGTAGACCTGACCGATACGAATGTGGTCGCCATCTTCCACAAGGACTTTGGTCAGCGCGAAGGCCAGACCGTAGACATTGTAGACATAACGCTTCAGGAACAGTACACCGCCCTGCTGGTACGAAACCGGGGTTCCGTCAGGCAGTTGCGGAGCTGCGCCAAAGCCGTAAAGGACCGGCTCTTCGTGGTAGTTGCGGGGAATGCCGGTTTGCTCGCGGAACACGCGGCTCCACTCGTCGGCACGCTGATCATAGACTCCGTCGAAGCATTCGTTGAGGATAGGCTCAACAATCGAACGAAAGTCTGTACTGCGCATCGGGGCTGCCATGTCTTAGCCCTCCTTAGATAGCGTTAACGGACGCGTTGAACTGCGACTCGTTAATTGAAACGCGCACAATCGTGTACGCATCTCCCCAAGCATTGTCGGGGTACGGGGCCAAGTCACGAATCAACATCTGTGCGCTGTTGCCGGCGCCAGCAAGACTCGTAGACAAGGTGCATTGCGACAGACCAGTGGTGGTCGAGCCGGCTGTCGTGTTTGACAAATCGGCCATATCACCAACGGAAGTCTGAGCCAGCGAGCCGGCTGCCTGAATTTCATAAACGATGTTGGGATCGTTGTAGTAATAGGCAACGCACGAACCAGCTTGGTAAGCGGTGTTCGCCGGCCAAGAGTTGTTCACGCGACGGCGGCCAGTGGTGTCAGTCCATTCGACACCAGCAAAAGCACCTTGGAAAGAGTCACCAGCAGCGGCGACCACGATGTTGCCCGAAGAGTTCAGCTTTACCGGCTGGCCCTTCAAGATGTCGGTGTTGTAAGCCGACGCGATTCCGTCAGCAAGCGCCTGAGCGCGATCCAAACCGGAGGGATGGAACGCGGGACGCAAGCCAAACGGAGCAGAAGTTGCAGACATAATCTTGCTCCTTAGTAGTAGTTATCCCTGAAATACAGGGGCATTTACAGGCTTGTCAATATCGCCTAACCCGTCGCCCTCAACCATGCCCAAGCGTCTGCCTGTGCTGTCGCGTCCCACCGCTTGCTCTGCCTGAACGCGAATTTTGTTCGCCTCTTCAAGCGGTGCATCGTGGTGAAAGTGCGCCATGATGTCTTGGTACACATCCTGTGGGATCTTGTACAAAAGCATCTCGTTGCACGCGACATAACCAACATGCTCGCCAGCTTTTACGCGATTGTTCTCAAACCCCGGCACTTCATCCGCCATCACTGGAGAGTAACCGAGTCGAATACGCTTGTCAATGCTGTCGTAACTGTTAGTGGTTGATAACCAGCATACATGCCAGCCCGGAATATCCGGAGCATTAGGTAGTGCGCTTTGTGTCCACTCATCCTTCCACATCTGACGACGCTCATTAGATGAAACGAACTTATCCTCCGGAGACTCGCGAAGTTCATCACGACTGGCGCGGTTGATGCGCCCCCCAGCGGTTACATCTTTCTTTAGGCGAGAATCCATGTTAGTTGCTCCTGTAGTTGCGGGCTTCATTGACGTAGCGACGAATCATCTTGGCTTTCTTTTCAGGGTCATCCCACCAACCAGCATCTTTGATGGCTTTAACCTGATCAGGGCTCAATGTGAATGTGTTTCGTCCTCCACTACTGGCCGCGTTTTCTCGGCCTGAACCAGTAACCACACTACGTGGGCGCTTTGTAACATGTGTCTCGTCTTCGCGTTCATTGTATCTATGCGGGAGTCGCTTGTACAACCTATTGTCGAGCTCTTCCCAATAATCGGGATCTGATGGTGCCCATCCTTCTGCAGCCATCTTTTTATCCACGATTTGCGCAATTTGAGAATCTTCATCATCCCCAACTGGGTCATACCACTTATTGCGCTCCATCCATGCCGCCGCCTGTCGCTGCACCGCGCGGTCAGGCGCAATTGCTTGTGCAGGCTTAGGCGTTGAAGCTTGCTTTTTTATAGCGTCAAGCTGTTCTGACATTCGGCGAGCTTCATACAACATGTCCTGCGCGTTGGACATTGCTTCTCCGTCTTGCGCCTGCGTCGCCTCGGAGATCTTCATCTTGGCGTATTGAACTTTAAGGGCCTGATCTTCAATGGCCTTATCAAGTCGTGCAAGCTCAGACCCGTGAGTTCGTTGCTCTACCGCTTGCAAACGCTGCAAAAGTTCTTGATTCTGCCGCACAAGCTGGTTATAACGAGCATCTTTTTCACGTTGCTGCTCTCGATGGTACAGCTTTTTAGCTTTACGCTTTTCACGCCGAGCAGCGCGAATGGCGTCAGTATCATCCGGATGGTCTTCACCCCCATCTTCCGGTACTACTTCGCCGCCTTCAGCTTTCTTTTCCGGCTCGCCTTCGTCATCAGGAATAGCTTCAATGCCTTCGACGGTGACGCTGCCATCTTGCTGCTCAGCAACTACTAATTCGTCTTTTTTGACTTCTTTCTGATCGTCGCTCATACGAATGCCTTCATTTCCAGCGGATCACCCGTCAGCTTGGCGATCACTTCGTGATCGTTCAGCACAGCGAATGTCGGCTTTTCCTCGTCAATTTCATCGCCCGGGTTTTCAATTTCCCAGCGATCCCCGCCCCACTTGGGGACGCGAATGTAGTCGCCTACCTCGCACCACGAGCCTTCAGGCCACGGCAACATCGTCTCCCGATGCTTAAACGCCAAGGGACCGATCTCGATCACCTTCGCCACCATGTTCTGCGCTCGTTCCGTATCCCGAGTTTCGTGCGCCAAGATGATTCCAGAGGATGTCATTCTCTTCTTGGCCCTGCGGAGTTGAACCAGAATCCTTGCTCCGAGAGGTTTTGCACCGGGGTTAACGCTCGGAAAAGCCCAAGCCAATTCAGCTTCGCGAGAAGCTACCGGAGTATCACTCATCATTTTCCTTCAATAGGTCGTTGAGTACTTGCAGGGCGTCTTCCAGCCCCATGTAATGCCCCACCAGACGCTGATAAGTCTCAAAATTCACCGCATTTCCAGCGGTAAGAGAACGGCTTATTTCAGCCTTCTTACCTTCAACTGCGTCTATGAAGTCTTCAATGTAACGCATAAGTTATTTTTTCTTGGCTTGGCTGAGACCTCCTTGGCTGGGTTGTTTTTGACCGGGCATTTGGTTCACAGGCGCGCCTTGCGCCAGACGCTTATGCTGAGGAACCATTTCGCTTTGCTGCTCTTTGTCGCTAGTTGCCATATTAACCCCTTAGGTTGCGTTGAATTGTGTCTTGCAAGGCAATAGCCGACTCGCCTTGTTCTTTCTTCAGCCTTGCGGCTTCCAGTGTCAGATCGAGTGTGTCAATCCTTTCTCTGGTTAGATTGTTCTCGGCGTTCATTGCTGCCTTGAACTGTTGTTCCTGCTGTTGAGATGCCATGTCCTGTTGCATTTGCGCTTGCTTCAATTGCAAATCGGCTTGATCTTTTGCCGCACGACGCTGAGTCTCGGCCATTGATGCCTGCAGCACGGCCTGCGCGTCGCCATCCATCGGCGGAGCTGGCGGCTTGAACTGCTGAGCAATTTGCAGCATCTTGGCAATTTCCGGCATTAGACCTTGGAATTGCTCTTGTGCATCCAGCTTCAAGTGATCGGAGGCAATGGCCATTGTTTTGTCAATCTCGTGCTTGACCTTGGAGTCCTCATACTTCACCTTGCTGACGCCTGCCGGGATTGTGGTGTGGCGATTCATCTGTTGGGTATACCACAACATCATGTGCTGCTTGATGTGCTCCAGGGCCCTTGGGATGAACGCAGGGGCAACTATAGGATTGGCCCCTAACATCTGATCAGTTCCAAATAAGCAATGCGCCTTCAGGTGAGCCAAATGATCTTGGTCGGGGTAGGCCGTGGCCATCCGTCCCATTGCCATCGCCGCGTTCTCGTCGGCCGCGTGCATCTCCATTGGCTTTTGGTATTGCGGCATTAGCTCTTGAATGTTGGGCACCTTCATCTGCTTCAGCGACCGCGCCAGCACCGCCCTCGGGTCAAACAGGGTGGGGTACTGCTTCATGTACGCCATGACGGCCTGCGTCTGCGCCATCCGCTGGGTCTCGGAGAAGATATGCGGGTCAGATACCGGCAGGACGTCGGTGTTGCGCTTAAAGTCAGTGGCTTTAATTGGCAATTCGGCAACTATGTCCCCGCGCTTCTGGTCTTCCAAATACCAGCGGTTTAGGCGCTGCAAGATCATCAGCACCTTCTTTTGCGAGTTGTGCAGTCGAGAATGAATAGCCGAAAATACCGCTGCGCCTTGCTCAATCAGCGCCTGCGTTGTACCAACTGGCGCATTGGCGTTAATGTCGGCAATCTTTTCCTCGGATGTTGTGACAACGCCCTTGGCGGCCGTGGTAAGCCATCCAAGCAGTTGGAACAATACCGGGCTTGGAGGGTTGAATGGCATTGGCATGGCAATCTTGCGAATGTCATCCACACCAGGCGCACCCTCAATCTCGACTACTTGCGTTACATCCACGCGCTGGCTTTGGCCGCTGATCTTGCCGCCCTTAAGCTTAAGCATCGTGGCGGCGTTGTTGATGTGTGCCGAGTCCATCAGCGCTCGGAGTGAGCCAGTCAAAGCTGCAGATAGGCCACCAATCAGGTGCGGTAAGCCAATACCATAGCCACCGCGCCAGGGGATAAACTTAAACTCCACGATCCAGTCCAGCTTGGTCATCGTGTCGTCGCCGTCTTCCCAGTTACGATACAGCCCGACGACTTCACGATCCACCTCGTCAATCATCAGGATGTATGGCGCCGACTCACCTTTGGTATAGCTATCATCATCCAGCTCAAGCCAAGTGTAGACGGTAAAGACGCGACGAGTATTGTCCTCGTTGTCTTGGTATTTCTTGCCTTCGATTTTTTGGTTGGCTTTCTCGGGGCCAGTCGGCTCCGGTTCCAACGAGGTGCGGTACAACGCGATGTCGCGGTACAAGCCACGAGCAATCCGGCGCTTGAACTCCCACTCGGAAATGTCTTCCACTTCAGTGATGCGCTGCGCGGTGTAGAAGTTGATGGCCGAAAACGGCATCAGGATGTTGTCAATGGCAATGAACTGCGCGCAAGGCCGCTTGAGCTTCTCATCCCAGTACATCTTCATGAACTGACTGCCGCCCATCGGAAGCTGAGTCAGCATCTGCTCCTGCTCGTCTCGGAACTCTTCGATCTGGTCGGTGAGCTGCCAGTTCATGTAGTCGCGCTTACGCTCGGCGATCTCCGACTTCTCGTCGTTCACATCACCAAGGATATTGGTACGCACCGGGCCATCAGGCGGAAACAGTTCCTTAACCGCACGAGCAGCAAAGTCCACGCATGCCTCGGCCATGGCAGGATGTACTACCTTGGACGCGCCCTCAAAGTCTGCGCCACCAGGCGCGTCGTTGCCTAAGCCTGTACGGCGCAGTCCGTCTTCGTACTGCTTGTCGCGATCTTTGCGAGCTTCCTTGTCTTTTTCCAGCAGGTCAAGGTAGCGCATGCCGATCTCATCCATATCGCGGATGTCCATCGTCTCGGCAAGGTTCTCGTAGAAGTCTTCGTTTTCGGTCGGGCCTTTGAAGTCGTCAGTCAACGTAACAACAGCTGAGCCATCAGCCATCTCTTCAATGTCAGGCGTTTCGTTAGGCAGCTCAACTTCAGCGCTGCCGTCCTCGTTCATTTGCACGCCGTCGATAAAGCGCCCAAACTCGGGGTCAATCGGCATTTCAGTTGCCATGTTTCTTCCTCAGTTGTTTGTCTTGCACGGCCATCCACATGGCGTCGCGGCTGACAGGGCCGCCTTTAGCACGCTTTATTGGCTTAACTGCCTTTACAGGCTCCGCAGGTGTATCCCAAAAATGCTTAACTCGATCCCAAAATCCAGGAGCGCTTGAAGAAGCGTCGTTGGCAACTCTGTAGTTAAACCCACCATCGTCAGAAGCGTAATTTCTATCGCTTGCACTTGCGGTTTTGCTTTTTTTCAGTCGTGCAAGACCTGCGTTAAATTCTTCAAGCGTAAGAAGACGCTTGTCAGGAAGTTGCTGTAAGCCTGCATTGCGTAAGTCTCTAATGTCGTCCCATTGCCCTGAACGAATGAAATCTTGTATCATAGGAAGATATTCAGGCTTAGGTTTGCCGTTGCCTTTACCCTTGATTTGTGTGATGGAAAGACGCACGTCTTTTGTTTGCGGCAAATACTTTACCCATGGAGAGGCCAACATATGCGCCGCTAAATCTTCAACATCGTCATGGTTTTCTATCCATCGCGCAAAAGCATCATGCTTACTAGCCGGCGCTTTGTCGTAAACTGCACTTATCATTGCATACGGATCAGACAAAACCTCTGCATCAATGTTGTTACGCAATACTTCAATCGTTACTTGAGGTTGCTTTTTTGCGTCACGCAAAGAATAGATTTCCGCGCGTCCAGACTTTATGGCATTCCAGCCGCCGTGCCCGTAGGACGGGCTGCCGCCGTTTTCTGTAGGCTCATACCCTCGAACAGAATGCCCCATGGCGTCAGACTCAGCCGCAAACTGCCCCGGCTTATTTAGTTTCACCCAACTTGCGCCGGTGTCGGTGTACGCCTTATGCACGTCAGCCTTAAGAGTATCGGCAATCATTGCCGTTTCTGATTGCTTAAGCCGCCACGCGTTAATGTCTGCCACACGCTCAATGGCTTGCGGCATCGTCAACTTGGATAATGTTTCCGGCTTGAGCATCAACTCGCGCGGTAAGCCTGCCAATGGGTTCATTGCATTGCGCAACTCATCCATCAGATGCGTAAGCCCAAGTGCGTCGTTGTATATCTCAGGGTCGTAAAATGGAGTTGTAGGCTCTAACTTTGCCATCCAGTCAGGCACCGGCAACTTTTGTTTTTCAAGCGATGCAATAATGCTACTGACAGGGCGGCTCTTTAATGACTGGTCAGTTAGTGTTTCCCAAGACCGCCCAAGCTGAGTTTGCGCAAGCCCTTCTTTAGGATACCCCGCGGCTGCACGCCGCCGAGCTAATGCAGCGGGGTTTTCATACAACCAAGGGGCATCGGCAATGTTAGGCTCAAAATGTAGTATTCCGCGCTCAGCCAACGCACGCACCGGATCTTCCGGTGTGGCCATTTCGTTTTTGATGTAGCGATTAAGCTTTGTGTCGACCCAATTGCGTAGCGCGTCGGCTTGAGCTTCTGCACCAGGTGGTAGTTCAACACCGGGAGGAAGGGGGTGTTGGCGGTAGTCTGGAATAGATGCGCTTTTAAGCCGTGTTATGCTATCTTCAACACCTCCAGGCACCCAGTTACCGCCCTTGGGCTTAACGACGTGCGAAGCCGTGGCGCCGGGGCCGTATGCATCAAGCGCAGCCTGCAGCACAGCGTCTTTGGCGCCTTGCGCAATGTATTGCCCCATGCCAGGACGACGCTGTAAAGCGCCGAGTGGGCCTAGCACCGGTACAAAGGGCGGGATCTTTGCAGCTTCCATTGCATGACTTGCCAGTTCTACAGCTTTTTGACCTGGCAAAGTGCGAGGCATGTAGGTCATATTGGAAATTGCTTGGTTGACGCCTTCAATGCCTGGAATGCCTGTTAGCAAAGGCCCAAGCGCAGCCGCAACAGGCTGCGCCACAGCACCTGTTAGTAATGTTGCTGCCAATTCTCCTGGTGCTTGAAAAAGAGGCAAGTCGCGCTCGCCGCGAGCTTTAACTTTAGTTGCAAGCGCCCGTATGCGAGAGTTAGCGGCCTCCGGGCGCATGGCGGCCTCGATCTCAGCTTGCGTAGGCTCCGAGGCGCCGCCAGTCTGACGCTGTAATGCCTTGTCCCATACTTGCATCTGCATGGCGTCGCGGCTGACAGGGCCGCCTTTAGCGTAGCCAGGCGTTCTTTGCCCAAGCCCGCGAAGGATATGCTCACGTGCGGCGTCAGTAAACCTAATTACATGAAACATGAATTTCGGATCTTTAGGATTTGTTGACGGTATTGGATTGGCGGTTGTGATGGTAACACCAGGAATTTTGCGCAAGGGCTCAATGGCTTGGCTCGGCACCTCCTTGTCGTATACGCGACGGAATGTGTGCTTGGCCTTGTCGCTAGCTCCGGCGCGTATGTCAATAATAGGAGACGATGTAGGAATGTAGATGGTATGGGCGCCTTGCTCCAACGCATGCTGAATTGCAGCCTTGGCAACTGTGCCATGCACTTGATGCAAGTGCTTTGTCATATTGCCTGATTGCTGCGCGTCGGACTGAATCTCTTCAACTAAGAAAGTGCCAGGTGGTATGGTGCCCGCGCCACTCGCCAATTCTATGCCGCGTTGCGAAGTTGCAGGCACCATTGTGCCGCGGAAGTGGCCAATCATATTTTGTTGACCTGGAAAATGCCGATACTTGTCTTGCTGGCTTGGGTGAATGACACCAATTTCTTGGTATGCTGTAGGTGGCAAAGCGGCCCTAGAGTTTTTGGCAACTAATCGTTGTGTGTCGCTGAATGAAGCTGAAGACCCGTGTTCAAGGTCATCTTCTTGTAGAAGACGATGCGCCAAGTCTTCAACGGTATTTCTTGTCAAATCATCAATTGCCAGATCAAAATCTCTTGTTGTAACAACGCCTTCGTCTGCAAGTTGCGTAATCAATTCACGTGGGATGCCATACGCTTCAAGCTCAGACAATCTTGTAGCGTCAGCAAAATGAGGCATATTAGTCTGCTGCACCAGCGCGTTGAAGTCTTCCGCATAGCGTGAAGAAACACCCATCTCATAGCCAAGATACTCAAACGGGTCGTATTCTTGTACCCGCATGTTGGCTAAGTCAATGAAATGCTCAAGCCTGTCCGCGTTAATGTCGTCATGGTCTATGAGATTAACCTTCTCATATTTTGAAGGCGTAACATACTTTTCAAACTCTGCTTTGGTAACGACTGAAGTAGGGTCAAGGACTCTTGTTGCAGCAAGGCCTTCTTCAAGACCTTCTTTGGTTATTCCAGGCATCCCTTGCACTTGCTTAAGGAAGTTACCTATAGGCTGACGATCAGGGCCTTTGAGTGTTTCTGCTGCAATCTGAGGTACTAGGTTTATGTTGCCTTGCGGCGGTACGACATGCGAAGCCGTGGCGCCTGGGCCATACGCTTGTATTGCCGCGTCTTGCAGCATTTGCGGTACGCCGCGCACTGTGGATGCCAACTGCTTTGGGCCAGGCAGAAAGTTTAGCGGATCCAGTATGATTTGCGCCGCCGTTGCAGCCGCAGGAGATCCTGTTTGCTCAAGCATGTAGTTGCCGACGTACTGCGACGGAGCATCAAGCTTTTCCAATAGATGCGCGCCGGCTTGCGCTTCCTGCATGCCTGCTGTAGTGCGTGGCTGGTAGGTGTAGCGCTGAAGTCCAGTCTCCACTGCTTGAGCTGCACGAGCCGGGTCACGACTACGAAGCAGCTCGGCCATGCCTTCATACCCAGCCGGTACGCTACCTAGTATGCCTGAGGCCAGGCTGGTTGCAGCCTCGCCTGCACCAACCAACCGGTCCGTGATAGGTACACCAGGCTGCGTCTTAACTCTATTGGCAAGGGCGCGTAACCGCGGGCTGACGGTCTCGGGGCGCATAGCGGCTTCGATCTCAGCTTGCGTAGGCTCCGAGGCGCCACCAGTTTGTCGACGCAATGCTTTGTCCCAGACTTGCATCTGCATTGCGTCTTGGCTTGCAGGACCACTGCGTTTTACTGCGCCGCCTTTTTTCATGTCATCAACAGGAGGTAGCAAGTTAGGGGCGGCATCAGCAGGCTGCGCTGCAGGAGTTGCACGAAGCTTTTGTAGCTCACTCAATGTCAGATATTCGCTATCGCCAAGCGTGTCAAGCTGGTCAGACGTAAACTCATCAATGTAGTTGCTTTTAGGGAGCAAATTGGTGTTTGGCATGTCGCCAACAATCGGAAACTTGTTTGAGCGAATAAAGTCTTGCACAAACGGTATGTACTCATCGTCAGGCTTTTTATCGCGATATGCTTTGACTTGCGTAACCCGATGAGGCGGGTTTTTCATTATTGCTGCAGCTTCGTCGTCTGAAAAGGTGGCGGCATGTCGCCCCAGCTCACTGCCACTCATTGGCTTCACTTCAATCGTGGTGTAAGGTTTGCCCTTTGCATCACGCAAACTGAAGATGCGGGATCTACCTGACATTACGTCTTGGCAGTAGCCGCCAACACAATGCGCCATTTGCTCGCCTTCATGCCTAAGAGCGTCTTGTAGCTCTTTGTTCATTGGCTTGTTGATTCTGGCCCAGTTTTGCGAAAGATCCTGCACACGATCTTGAACTGCCATCATAAACTCGTCGCTCTCGTCTTCCAGGCCTCTACGAGTAGCTTCTCTTGTTGCTTGCGCGTGGAAAATATTTTGCTGCTCTTGTGGGATGTCAAACATTGGGTCCGCGTACTCGCCTACTGTTGCAGACTTAGGCTGTCTTATCTCCACCCACCGCAACCCACGTGTGTTAGGCAAGTCAGTGCCTGGGATCGTGGCATACTCTTTATGCAGCATTGTTGCCGGGTTGTTAGCAATCGCGGCGTTGACCTCGGCCTTTTGCGCCGCACGCCATGCGTTGATCTTGTCGACGTGCTCAATTACTTGCGGCACCGTCATCTTGTCTAAGTCTTTAGGCCTAAGCGCCAATGACTCAGGCAGACCTTCTTCGCCTGCGCGCATTGCATTGCGAAGCTCATCCGTCAAATGCGAAAAGCCTAGATTGTCATCGCCAAAACGCCCAATCTCTCTTCTCAGCCCGTATAGCGGCGTTTGAAGAGGCAGCTTGGCAATAAATGGGTTGTCAACTAACGGGCCAGATGCCGTAGGGTTAGGCGTATTAAGGATGTCGTCAAAGTACTCGCGGTGCATGTTGCCGGAAATAGAAGAACGTCGCAGCGACGTATCTAACTTTTTTCTTTCAGCTCTGAGCGCTTCCAACTCAGCCTCTGCGTCATCCATCGAGCTTTTTGTAGTACTCCAAGGGTTATTAGGGTTACGACCCGCAACTCTGTACTGCGTAGGATTAGAGTTAATGAACTGCACTGCTGTACGCCTAGCAAGTGCGGCGTCAGACTCACGCTCCCATGCCTTTGCTTCACGGCCCGTGGCCATGCCTTCACGTGGAAACCCTGCCTCTTGACGGGTGTCTGCCACTTGCTTTTCTGGCATTCTGAGTCTGGGCTCAAAGTGCAAGCCTTGCCGCTCTTCAATAAGCGCCTTTTCTTTTTCCAACTCGCGTATACGCTCTTGTGAGCGTGTTAGCATCTCTGGGTGTACGCCTCGAGCGTCACGCGCCCTTTCCATGTCAGCAACGGCTTTGTCAATTTGACGCTGCTTGTCTTCCAGCATCGCTTGCTTACGTGCGGGAAAGGCTTCAAGGTACGCACGCACCGGATCATCCGGCGACGCCATCTCATTCTTGATGTAACGCTCTAGCTTGGTGTCAATCCATTTGTCAATGGCGGCTTCTTCAGGGAAGGCATCCATGTTCCACTTCAAGGAGCCTAGATCATCGGACAACGTGCGTCTTGGGCTGTCAACCCAATTACCACCTTTAGGCTTGATGACAAATGCAAGAGGGTTAGGTGCTACAAAGCCTGGCAGACCTGGAATCAAAGGCTGCCCGGACAGCATGCGTGTGTTGAGTGCTTCACCGGTTTGGCGGGCGGCGCTTGAGGCTGCCTTGCGCCCTAACGTAACCGCGGGGCCAACAAACGGCGCGGCGCTTAGTGCAAGGTCTGACGCAATGCTAAATGCTTCGGCATCGTCTAAGTTCTTCTTCCACGGCGCGTAGCGCGGATCCATGACTGACTCAGGCGGCGTAAGGTTGGCTCTAATCTTGTTGGCGATTGCCTGCATGTTAGGGCTACCCAACGCAGGGGCCATGCCGCGGCTTGAATTGCGCGCAAACTGCGCCAACCCGCCTTGTGGATCTTTGTCTGTTTTGTCAGGCATCGCTAACCTCAGGCCGTGTAGGGATTGGAGCGCTTGGACCGACCGTACGAATCGTCGTCATCGTCCTCCACAACGGGGTCTATATTAACCCATCCCATGTCTCTTAGTATACGTAATGCCTGCGTTGTGCTGTCGACCAGGTCATCGTGCCGCACCTCGGGAAAGGCGCATAGTTGCCTAACCAACGGCTCTGCCCAATCACGAGCATAGCCTTTGTTGTTTGTGGACTCGGGTAAGTACACACGGCGCCTGGAGATGATGGGCGCTATCACGTTCAGGCGTTGTGTCTTGTCTGCT
>Ga0181352_1000676_pt1 | contig 14345 bp, 4 predicted proteins | sample Fa13VDMLBSN_FD_130103 | JGI IMG/M metagenome (GOLD analysis project Ga0181352, IMG submission 130103) | Freshwater viral communities from Lake Michigan, USA - Fa13.VD.MLB.S.N | ecosystem: Environmental > Aquatic > Freshwater > Lake | place: USA: Michigan | collected 2013-09-23 | reverse complement strand
GCCCTTTCTGTCTCTGCGGATATGATAAAACAATTTTACGAGAAAGCATTGCCTTCGCAGGGCGTCTATTGTGTGGCAAAAATCCATCCAGAGACGCACAAGATCACACAAAAGTTTGTGGAGGACATCGATGGACTTGAAAGCGTTGCACGACAGTTTAGCGTGGATGGAAATAATGTCTACGTGGCACTTGCATCCTACGACGGCTATTCTAGAAAAGCAGAAGACGCGCAATTCCTTCGTTCATTCTTCATCGACCTCGATGTTGGAGATCGAAAAGGATACGCTACTAAAGAAGACGCACTTACTAGTTTGCGAGAGTTCGTTGAAGCAAAAGAACTCCCACCGCCAGTCATCATTGACTCCGGTACAGGAATCCACGCCTATTGGCTCTTTGACGAAGACGTAGCGGCCTCTGAATGGAAGCCCTACGCTGAGAAGTTCAAAGCGTTCTGCCTTGAATCATTAAAGATAGACCCTGTAGTCACGGCTGATCTTGCGCGTATTCTGCGCTGCCCAGACACGTTCAATTACAAGACTGACCCACCGTCACCCGCAGCGGTGCTTACCGATGAGATTTATGTCTACTCCTTTGATGCGTTCAAAGAATTTCTAGGCATAGAAGAAATCAACTTAGCGGCGGCTGACGTCCTGAGAAGTATTCCGAAAGGGCTCGATGAAGAGACTAAAGCCCTGATGAAGTTGGACAACTACGAGACGGTGTTCGACAAGATCGCAATACGCAGCATGGAAGGGGATGGATGTGAGCAAATCAAGTGGGCAATCGAGAACCGACGAACCTTACCCGAACCAGTATGGACAGCCGTACTGTCTATCGCACAACACTGCACCGACCGAGACGAAGCAATTCATGCACTCTCCTGTGATTACCCCGGCTATAACTGGGAAGAAACAGAAAAGAAAGCCAACCAGCGGCAAGGCAAGCCTTATTCTTGCGAAGTGTTTGACAACATCAACCCCGATGTCTGTGATAACTGCAAGCACAGAAGCAGCATCACCAACCCACTTGCTCTCGGAAAAACAATCAAGATCGCTAAAGCGGAATCAGTTCGGGAGGACAAGGATACCAAAGATGTTTCAAAAAGCTTAATCGTAGATCACCCACAGTATTTGTTCCCGTACTTCAGGGCAGAGAAAGGTGGCATCTATTTCCAACCACCCCCGACCAAAGACAAGAAGGGTAAAAAGACCGAGTACGACCCAGTCCTAGTCTTTGAGCATGAGTTGTTTCCGGTAGAGCGCCTGTATAGCAAGACAGAAGGTGCCATGATGCTTATGCGCTTGCTGCTGCCGAAAGACCCACCTAAAGAGTTTTTGCTTCCTATCAGGATTCTTCAGTCAACGGATGAACTGAAGAAGTCTTTGCTATTCCACGACATCATCCCTTTGCCTCACTTGATGGTACATATGATGGGCTATTTAAATAAATGGGGAAAGTACTTAGCTAGTACCGTACCTGCTGAGATCGTTCAGATGCAGATGGGCTGGACAGAAGTAGTTGATGGCAAGCGCCTAGGCGATGAGTTTGTCGTCGGCAACCAGATGATTAAGCGTAACGGCACTGTGATTAAAGCTGCTGTTGCCCCTGCAATCCGAAGCATTGCTAAGATGTTTGACCCACGAGGAACATTTGAAAAATGGCAAGAGTGTGTACAGGAGCTGAATCGACCATCGATGGAGCTACACGCGCTTGGTGCGCTTACCGGCTTCGGCGCGCCCTTAATGAATCTGACTTCCACAAGTGGCGTAACTTTGTCGTACACCGGGGAATCGGGCAATGCGAAGACTGGTGCTTTGATGGCAAACCTAAGCACGTGGGGGAACCCGAAGGATATGTGGGTGCTGGAGGCGACGCAGAATGGATTAGTAACGCGCTACGTTACGTTCAAAAATATCCCGTATGGTCTAGATGAAGCGCACAACAAACCAGCGGATGAGGTAGCCAAGTTTGTTCACGCAGTCTCACAGGGTAAAGCCAAGATAAGGATGCAGGGATCGATCAACGCTGAGCGGGAGCATGAGCTAGTAGCTTCATCCATAGCGATGCTGACATCCAACCAGCCGATGCTCGACATCATCATGCAGAAAAAGAGCTACGCCAACGGCGAGATGGCACGGATGATCGAGCTAATGATTGAGAAGCCCAGCGCCATGACTGAAGACCCTCATCTAGGACGGCGCGTGTTCGACCCGCTGCGTTACAACTACGGTCATGCTGGCATCAAACTAGTGCAGGGCTTTTACACGCTAGGGGAGCAAGACCTACTAGACCGGATAGCTTACTGGCTGGCACGGTTCGAGAAAGACTTCGGGGTAGATGACATCTACCGCTTCTATAAAGACTACGTCTGCGCAGTGTTCACGGGCGGCATGGTTGCCAACGAGTTTAAGATCGTTGACTTTGAGTTGAACCGGATTTATGACCGCTTGCTGTATGAGATGATTAACCTACGTGACAACGTAGTTAGACTGGGGCACATGGACTATGAAGGACTTGTCGGCGAATTTATCAACAAGTATTACACAGGCTTCCTCGGAATCAACGACGGAAAAGTTACCTACGAGCCGAGAACTTCTCTTGTCGGTCGTATGGATGTTGCAGTCGGGCAAGTCTTTATATCCACAACTGAATTCAAAAAGTATCTCGGTGAGAAACAACTTAGCTCACGGGAGTTCGAAAAAGCCATGAAGGATAAAGGCATCCTGATTGGCACTCGGAAAATGCGACTGGACTCCGGTTGGAAGGGCGCCTTCAGTATGCTCGACAAAAACATGAACGTGAACTGCTATGTCTTTGAAACCAAAATCCCAAGTTCTTTCTTTGACGCCGATGGACATGGAGCAGCTAACGGAGGAACCTGAGTGGGTGTTTCCGTATGCCTATATGCAGCCGGGGGATAGCTTTTTTATCCCTACGCTGCGCCCCGCCCAGATGATCTACGCCGCTGACACAGCGGCGAAGAAGGCAGAAATCAGAGTAAAGATTTATACCTGCCACAAGGATGGGCACTTAGGCATACGGGTTTGGCGTATGGCTTAGGGTTCATATCCCATAGCTTTGTACATATTTACTAGTTGCATCTTGAGCATCGATTGATACATGCGATTTGCTTCTAGTAGCTGACGCTTAGTATCATAGTCGTAATTAACATCACGGCGAATTTGTTTTGCTTCGCTGCGTAGCTTCTTAAGCTCCCCGTTGGCGTCGCTCTTGTATTGTTTAACCAAGAATTCGTCCAGCGGGTTCTCCGCAAGATGCTGATAATACATTTCTATATCCGACTGTTCCAACTCTTTGAGCCGGTCTTTGCGTTTTTCTAAGTCTCTTTCAATCTTGTTCCACGTCCTTGCATCGTAGTCAGAGCGCGTTCCGATGAAGCCAGACAGAATCAAACTGTCTTGCTTCAGTCTTTCCGCTGTAGTTCGCTCTGAACCCATGCCGATAGTAAACATATTCCATCCAGCTGCGCCAGCTTTCGCTAAAGCATCTATATAGGCAGAGGCGAAGAAGTACATCTCGTTTGGCCCGAACTCAAACCCAGTGGCTCTGTAAAGACTAATTGATAAGTCTTTAAACATCTTAGGCACGTTGTCGCCGCCGGTGTAGACACTACCGTTTGGCCCCTGCCGGTTGTTGTATATCTCTTGCCCAAGAGAGTTATAGTTCATGACGAACTCAACAAGCGGCTTAAGCGGAGCTGGAGCAACCGAGTCAATAATAAACTCGCCCGGCTTCTCTACAATACTGCCCCTTGAAATTGGCAACGGCAGGAACGAGTCCATCAGGATCGGTATCATGTTTGCCAACACTTCAGTAAACTTGGTGTCGGAGTTCCCCAGCGAAGCTATCTGAGCGCCAAGTGCAGCAAATGCACCCATGCCGAAGCCCCACGGAACTGTAATGATGTCATTAACTCCGGGGCCGATAAAGAACCGAGCGTCGCGCATCCAACGAGACATGTCGTCTGTAGCTACACGGTTACGCCCAAAGTCATCCTCACCCGCCCCGGCGTACGCAAGGTAGTACATCGCTACGCCAAACCCTAGCAGGACTGCCGTAGTATTCTTGCCGCGCTCGGCTTGCTCAATAAACTTCTTGGTGAACTCTTCGCGGTTGCCCTTGGTTCGCAGTTCTGTGGGTAGCTCAGCCCATGCACGATCAGCCGCTGCCTGATAGCCACCAAACACAGAAGATATAGCGGGGGCTAGGGATTCAGTAACACGCACGGCACCGGTAGCTGACGCGCTAAAGAACATGAACCACGCGCCCATCTGGTTGGCCTTTAGACCTCTTTCTTCGAAGTTAGCCAGCCCTTTGACAAACGCTGCCGCCGGTTTATTGGCAGCTTGTTCAGCATCAGCACGACTCATACCTTTCTTCATGAGCTTGCCAACTTCTTCAGCTTTACGTATCTTGAACGCAGCGGCGCGGCTAGTGAATTCAAACGATGCCATGTAGACGTCGAAGAACTTGGTAATCTTGTCAAAGCTCTTTAGCGTTGTGGATTTGTTGGCTCCTTCTAACAGTTCACGGAACTGCCCCTTAGCAGTAAAACTACTGACGTAGGCAATGTCACCGCCGTTCTGCAAGTAGTCAATCAAGTCTTTGACGTGGCCTGATTTATCTTTAGCTAATAGCTCTTTCAGGCGCGGGTTCTTAGACGGATCGGCACCACCTTCGTAAAACGCTTTAGCAACCGCGCCCGACTTGTACAGGCCGTTGGACATTATGTAGTTAGCAATCGACCCGACATAGTTAGCCGCCGCGCCGGGGGTCATATCTACAGCTATGTTAAACGCGTTAGCCAGCATGTCACGCACGAAGTTCTTAGGCGCGAACGCTACGTTGTAACGCGTATGGCCCTGCCCCATGTAGCTGGTGAAAGTGTTTAGCTTATCTATCAGCCCGCTGCCTGTCTGGTATGTCTTACGGATAGCGTTACGCAGTCGGTCATTCTTGACGGAGATAACAGCCACTTCACCGTCTGGCATGTAGTACAGGAACACGTTCTGGTTGTTCATTAGACTAAGCAACTTCGGGTCTGACTTTATGTTGTATCGATCTTGGAACGAAATCGTCTCAATCTTCCCGTCTATTAGTCCGGTATTAACTAAGTTGTACAAGTTCTTAGTCACGTCCTTGCGACCAGACCTCGAAGCGGCTACTGCCGCATCAGCCATCATTGTGAGGATTGGGTTGTCAGGTAGCGTGTAGCGCCCTTCCTGCGTATATTCTTTCTGCTGAAGCTCTCGTCCTAGCGCCTGCTCACCGCCGTAGAATAGGTCGGCGTCTTTATCTTCTACAGGCTTACCCTTGTACGTGACGTAGTTCTTATACCCGTAGAAGTCCACAAGGTTATCAACCTGCGGCGACCAGTAGTTAGCTTGTTTATTGAGCATGATAGTAACTTCAGACAACTGGCGAAGCTTCGCCAAGACGTCATCCATCATCTTCTTCTCAGCCTTGTTTTGGTCAAACTCCGCCAAATGCCTCTGAACATCGGCAGGTTCCAATTTAGCTAGGACGCTGTAGTTACCGTGTGATATATCGAACTCAGGTACTTTCTTACCGTTTTCGCCCGGATCAAGGTTGTTCTTATCAGCAACTATCTTATCCAACAGCTTGCGGTATTCCTGTGCCAGCGTCTTAGGTGTAACGCCCAGCTTGGCAGCGTTATCTTTTAGGTCAGTCTTTGACGTTAGTTCAGCAAAAATCCTAGTGCGGGCTGTATCGGGGCTGATCGCTGTGCCGTACCCATTTATGTTGTTTACATCCGAGCGTAGCGGCACCTTTCTCAAATACTTAACAGCGCGTACTTCGCTTTCGTGCATCACGGTGCCGTAGGCTGACAGGCGTTTTAGTACCGTGTCGAGTGACTGCCCAGTGTCTTTAGCGATGTTAACCAGCATTTCATTGATCTGGTCTACGGTTGAACTGATATAAGTGTTGTAAAAATTACGGAAGTTACCCGCTGCCAAAGACATGGAGTCATATAGGTTATTGGCTTCCTTCTCGTTACCAACAACAAGCAGTCCGCTGCGGTCTAACTGACGCTGAAAGTCTTTAGCAAAATAATTCTCGTTCTGGTACTGCCGAGCGAGTTCTTTGGCCCGGCCCGATAGCCCACCTGTGAACCATGACTTAATTGAACCAAAGAACCCTTTGGGTTTCTCAGGCAGTTTTTGACTATTTATAAACTCTTCGGTTGACATCCCCGCAAACTCGCCTGCCTTCTTGGGCTCCTTCGGCGCTTCCATAAACGACACGCCCTTAGCCTTGCCGGGGACTTTGGCACCGCCTTCAAACGGGCCAGTCAGCATCGTCTGGATGTTTTCTAGAACTTGGCTCGATACGTTGTCGGTCTTGATCCCGAGGAGTTGCATCACGCGAACAGCGAATTCCCTAAGCGCGTTCTTAACCTGTAGGACTTTACTGAGCGGCGGCATCTGGGCCATCTCAGCGACGAACTCTGAGTTAGAAAACGCTTGAGCGAGGAACTCTTTGAGGTTGCCGATCTCGTACTTCTTGCCTAGCTTATTCTTGACGTGCTCATGCAACTTGCCGAGGTTGTCCAGAGCAATCTTCTGGATCGGGGTCAAGTTCTGTGGGTTGTCCACCGCACGGTCGGTAATGAAGTGCGCGTACTCATGCAGCACCACCACATCGAGCATTGTTTCACGTGGAACACTTGGGTCGATTGTGATTGTCTCAGTCGCAGGGTCGTACATGCCGGGGCGGTTGCCCTCTACCTTGCCAACCACGACGGTCGGCTTGATACCCAGCTGGCTTAGAACCTTCTCGATTTGTGAGGCGAACAGCTTGGTAGCTGGGTCGGTGTAGCCTATCTTGATGGCACGTAGGATCGAATTGGTATCGCCAGAACGCAGAGCGGCTACAGTTTCCCGCTCAATGATATTCTTGCTTTCCTTCTTCTCTTCAACTTTCCTAGTCGTTACCGGCTGCGCCTTGCCCACTTTGGGGGCGGCAACTGTAGTGCCAGCCTCGGCAGCAGCTTTCTTACGCGCCTCCCGAATATCGGAGACGCTCTTCTTGCCTAGCTTGCCAACGCCCTTGATCTCTGCTTCAAGCGTTTCTTTACGCTTGGTTTCAACGGCCTCTTGCTGCTTTTCACTTAACGATTTAACAAATTTATCGCGTACCCGCTTTCTACTTTCAGTGTGGGGTTTAAGTTTGCTTTCTTTAATAGCCGCATCAAAAGCGTTCTCGCGCTCGCTTTGCGTCATACGACTAAGAATGTCGTAGATCGTTACTTCTTCCAATTTAGATGGGATGCCTAGCTTTTTATTTTCTTCATGTTTAGCTTTGTTAGCATCGTTCTCAGCCTTTATCTGTTCAGCATATTTTGCATTAAGCGTAGACAGCGCCGAGTCAAACTGATCAAACGCGGTTTCGGCACCAGCATGACTGATAGCCTCGTCAACATTCTTAGGAGGCGCAGCGCGTGTACGAACCTTGGAAGCGGCAAACGCCTTGCCTTCCTTTGTGCTTAACTCAGCGGCGGCTGGCGCGGCTTTATCTTCTTCGAGTTTGACTACGCGCTTGGTGGGGGTGAAGGGTTTTTCCTCTTTTTTCGGTTCTGCTTGCTTGGTTTTAATGGTTTTAGTGACATCGGTTGTTCCTTCAAAGGGTGGTGGCTCAAGTTCAGCTACAGATTTATCCTGTATCTCGTAGCCTAGATCGGTCTGTACAATTTTTTTAGCAAAATTATCTGGCATACCTGCCAGTGCAGCCCCCGCTTCTTCCTGCGTAGCAAAAGTTAATGCAGCTGGCTGTGCTCCTTCTTGTGTGGTTTGCTGTAAACTTGTAACAGGGACGGTGCGCAGAAGCTCGCCCATTTCATCTTTTATGCTTATGTCTGCGCTGTTACCTGAGACACTTCGTATCGTAACCGGAGTGCTACCCCCAAGCTCATTCAAAACTGCGGGGCCGGGGACTAATGTAGCTGGCTGTGCTCCTTCTGCCACAGTAGTTGATTCAGCAGGTCCTCCAGTAGGCACCATTCCAACGGATTTAAGTGCTTCAGCTCCTGCGGGGGCTGCTCCCACTCCTGATGTAAGACTAGGAGCGCCAGACTGATCTCCTGCGGGGATAGCTTCAATAGGCTTGACACTTTCAACCCCCTTTAAATCCGTATTAAGTAGGCCTTGAATTCTTTCTAGATAGGGTAAAGCCAGCTTATTTCCGTCTGAATCTAGCCCAGTTTCGACCATACGCTCGTAGCGGTACTTAGCTTCGCCGGGGGTTTCACCTTCTCGTTTCGCAGGAGGTAGTTCTCGTGGGGTACCAACAGTCGCATCTACAGCCGCAAGCGGGTCAACATCTAGTGTTTGTTCAGTGGCGGGCGCTTGATTAAGCTGTGCCGCAGCCGCTTGTTGTTCAGGCGTAAGAACGCCAAACGGTAAATTAGCCGCGCTTTCAGCGGCTTGGGCTTGTGCCTGTACAGCTTCAGCGTTGGGGACTATAGCGGCGGCAGTTTCCGCAGCAGTCTGTGCAGCTTGCTGGGCTTCTAGTTCTTTACGGGCAGCGTCAGCTGCAAGACCTTGACGTGTTTCAATTGCCCCGAGGGTCGCACCCGGAATAAAGCCAAGCGCTGCGCCCAGTGTAGCGGCACCCGCCACACCTTTTGTTGGGTCAATCCGTGGGTCGTATTCTTGAGCCGCAGCGCGTCCAGAGTATTCGGTTACGCCTTCTTCAAAGCCTTCTTGCGCGGATTCAAATAAGCCTGTTTTGATCGCTCCGCCTAGGGTAGAACCAGCTAGTTTCCTACCACCTACGCCAGCTAAGAATTTTTCAACGCCGAACGCACTGGTTGCACCGCCAACTAAGGCAGGGACAAACGACGCACGCCGGGCCGCAGTACGTGCAGCGTCTTCTTTTACTTTCTCTAGTGGTACGCCTTTTTCTACTTGGCTACGGATGAAGTCATTCTCTAAGAGAATTTCGTCCGGGGTGTTCATTACTAGTTCGTAGGCTGAACCACCAGCGTCACCCCCTGCCATCGCAGCGTTAGTAACAATACCGGCACCCAGACCCAAACGGCTTGCGGCTTTCTCTGTCAGGTTAAGTAGCTGAGCCGCTTTTTGTGTGCCTTTGATAATTAAACCGGGGCCAGCAAATGAACCCACCGCTTGACCAGCGGCTTGTAGGGGGTTCGCAGCTACGTATTTGGCAGCAGCAGAGACTTCTTCGCCAGCGGTTTTAGCAGCTTGAAGTTCCTTCTGGAACTCTTCGCGCCCCGCCTTAACCATATCGCTTTGTGACCTCTCGCCCTCTTTGATGAACTCATCTACTGCTTTAGAGAACGGATTACCCGGAGCCACGAAATCTGCCGCCGCCTTAGCACCGCCCGCCGCTGCGTTTGCGATACTGATAACCGTATCGTTCATAACAGCAAAGACGTTTCTAGACTTCGGCGCTTCTTTAGGCGCTTCTTTAGCAACGTCCCATTTACGTTCCCAAGGAACAGCAGACTCCTTGACAGTAGATTCTTTGGTACCCGCCCAATTACGTTCCCAAGGCGCTGCCATAATTAATCCTTGACCCAGTTGTTTTTGTCATTGGGATTACCGCCCTTAAACCTATACCCGTCAACTACTTGCCCCGGCATTAGCTGAGAAGCAGTTCCAGCTTTAGGCGTTTCACCCCCTGCACTTACTGTTCCACGTTTCATCTGTGCCGTTAGTCGGGTTTCAAGCTCTTTTCTTTCAGCGTCAATCTGCTTTAATCTAGTTTCAGCTTTTTTACGAATATCATGGCCTTCAGGTAGCACCATTATTTTATTTTCTAGATCAACGACAAGGGGTTGATTGCGCTTATCAAACTTTTCTAGCGCATCGTTAATTGCCTTGTTTTCTTTAAGTTCTAGAGCGCCTTCACCACCACCTTTTGCGGAGGCTTGTATACGGGCTTTTTGTACATCGTATTGACCGCCAAGCTCAACCCCTGCCAGTTGAGCGCCTGCTTTGTACCTAGCCTCAAACTCATTGGCTTGCAGTTTGCCAACTTCTAAAGTCAAAGCCGCGATTCTGCCTTTAGCTTCTTGGTCGGTCTTTTTGGCTTCTTTAAATCGTCCTTCTTTCTCCAGAAGCTCAGCTTTGTCTAACTCATAAATTTCTTTCTTGAGACTACGCTGAAGTGCACGGGCACGAGTCTGGTCGTCCAATAGATCAGGTACTGTGTCGTTAATCGCAGTAAGCGCGGCCTTCAGCACGGGGCCGGGGGTCGAACCAAACTTAGCCCACATCTGTGCCCAACGCAGATATTCTGCTTTCCTAGCATCTCCTCGTGCTTCTTCTAACGCTTTTTTCTGCTCGACTTTTTCATTCTGATACATAGCAGATAGGTCAATACCATACTTGTCACGCAACCTCTGATCGCGTTCCATCTGGCCTTCTACGCCCACATCTGCCTCTGTTTTATAAGAAGCTTGTAGTGCTTTTAAATCCTCCAACCCTTTGTTTGGCTCCGCAGCTATACGCTTAAATTCAGCCTGATATGGGCTAGTCTCTGCTACAGGCTTAGGTGCAGCGGCTTTCGGACGGGTGGCAACTGGAGGAGTTTCTTTCTTAGGAACTTCTTCCGTACCCTGCACTGGATTCTTTACAAATTCTTTTACCCTATCCCCTTCTTTAAACGCAACAACGCCACCGCCCGCCATACCACGCACTTGGTCACGACGTTGCTTCTCAGCTTGAGCGATGCCCATAGTCTCAGGGTCGGTGTCGCCACCCATCTTGTCTTTAAGCTGATCGTCAGACAACTTCTTCATCATGCCCGGCAGCTTGTATGGGTCAACGCCAGAGGCAATACCACCGCTTGCCATCTCTTTAATAGCGCCGCCCTCGGCTTTCATAGCTTGCATCAGGTTTGCACCAGCACCAGCCAGACCAATACCCTGCTGCAAGAACGACGGCTGTGCCTGATACAACTGAGTGGTAGACGCTTGCATCGGCAAGCCGCGCAGCATGTTGGACAGCGTGCCCAGTTGAATGAACGGGTACTGCTGCTTGGTAGCGTAGTCTTGAATGATCTGATTCAGGCGGTTCTGCTCATACTGCTGCTGTTTCTCGCCAACCCCCATCTGCTGACCAAGTAAGCCTAGCTCCTGCTTGTACTGTTGTTCTCCTAGCGCACCGAGTTGCCCAGCGCCTTGCAGCGCCTGACTGTAGCCTCTTAACCCCAGTTCAGAACCAAATTGCTGAGCTTGACGCGCTTGTTCAAACGCGGTCTGCATTCCTTTACCATAAATATCTTGTTGCTGTTGGGCAAGATTACGCTGACGCTCTGCTTCTACTAACCCTTGTCGTGAACCACCAAACGCACCAGCCTGAACCGCTTGGGCTTGCTGTCTTTGTCCTTCAATCGATGACTGACGTGCGGCTTCACGTATCTGGGGCTGTAAAGCTAGATCAGTATATGGTGACATGTAGGACTGCATGGCGGATGGATCTGTAGCCTGACGCGCATAATCGGAACCCGCGCCCATAGACCCTAAAATGCCCAAGCCAGTAAGATCAGTAGCCGTGCCTGTTTGCCCCGGCAGTTGGTAGTTGCCAATCCCCCGCATGGCTCGCGCTTGCATCGGGGTAAACCCAGCTACAGTCTCGCCACTACCGCCACGACCTTTGTCAAACTCAGAGTACGACGTGAACGGTTGGAAACCAGTTATGTTTCCAGAAGGGCCATAGGTATAGATTTGTTTTTCTGTAGACCCCATCATCCGTTCGACGTACGGACGAGCGTATTCAGGAATATTCGAGGTTTCGGACTTGGTCGTAGTCGGGCCACCGCCCCCGCCGAAGTAGAACGTAAACAGGTCGGGGTTGAAGATAAACTTTAAAAAATTAAGCATTCAAGTGCTCCTCGCGGTACTCCGCAAAGCGTTCATTAACAACGTCTTTCCACATTTCCGGTACGTACTCTGCGGCTTTTTCTGGGCCAACACATACATGTATCGCATAGGCTAAGATATTTCCAGCGGCGTACCTAAGCATGTGCGCTGCCTCTAACCCACGTTCATCTTTCTCGCGCTCAAACTTGTTCGCAGTCTGATACGAAGACACCACGGTTATCCACATCGGCATCACATCGCGCTGTATCTGCTGATAAAAAGGGTTCAGCGGCAAGTAGACAAGGCAGATAAGGAAAGAGTTGTTTATCTCTAACTCGCCTACGTCCTTGTCTTTATCAACCAAGTCATCCCACAAGTGCGCAAGGTCTACCAGCATACGGTACATCTGTAGCGCGTCGGTGTTGCCGCCGAACCATTCTAGTTTCCCGTAATTATTCATGCGGGCAGGTGTTTGTCAGCCTTGCTGTTGACCGCTACCTTCTTTTTACCAATACTTTTCTTGCGAGATTTCTGCACACGCTCCATCATGGCATAGAGTTTTCTAGCGCCTGCTTCAGTCGAGCCATTACCCAACTCAGAGACAATACGCGCTGGGATTACAAACTCGCCATCAGCAAGACGAGCAGGCTGGCGCTTGCCAATAACAGCAGGAATAGAATCCGAAACTCCATCGCCCGGCCCCCTTAAGAGTCGTCCACCATCGGAATAACCACCAAGACCGTGCATGATGCCGCCCCCCGCAGCCTCAATCGGGGTGTCCATATAAGTATCAATATCGCCAAGACTAGTCTTTGGCATCTCTGTTACTGGCACCTTGTTCTTTTTGGCGAGCCTTGCGTGTTCCGCCATAGCCGCAGAAAATGGGCTACTTAATTGTTGTGTACGACTACGAGGGATGATGCCGGGGTCAGAACGCTCGCCGAGCAAATTCATCAGCTCTTTTTCGCGTTCTTTCTCCATCTCTTCGTAAGACTTAGTTAGACTTCTAGAGGCTCTTTGAGAACGGGTTTGCAGACCATACTCACGACGCTCCGCCTCAGAAAGACCGCCTCCTGCGAACCTTGGTTCCCCACTAAAGGCGCTAACTCCCGCGTCAGCACTCGGGGCTAGTACATTCGTAGCTTCAGGGCGCTGCATCATTGGATTGCTATAGACAGGCGTATTTATACCTGCCATCGGGTAGCCTGTATTTGCACCTACAGAATTCATCGCAGACATCGTTTCAACTGGGCCGCCAACAGCGTACTTCATGAGCCCGCCCTCTGCCGCATACTTCTGGTACTCATAGGACGGCTTAAACGGCTCGACTGAAGCAATAGTTGGCTGGAAATCAGACATATCGACCGTACTCTTGTACTTGTCTTTGTCTTCCTCTTCATCTCCTTTGGATTGGTTCATTAGCTGCCCAAGAGACATCGCTGCCAGACCGGTCTCCATCTTGTTTTTGCCCATCCAATCCATAGCCTCACGAGCACCCTTTGCCAAAGGATTTTCTGACTGTGGCTGACCAAACGATTGCCGAAAAGCGTCTGACACTTTCAATCCAGAACCGTCGCCTGTGGGAGGTTTGAAAGATGGGGTAGCAGCCGTTTCGTATGGCAAGTTTGTCGCTGGGTCTATGCCTCTGTAAATACCGCTTGAATCAGGGCCGAACGCTTTATCCGGCGTCATTTTTATGCCGGGGAAGTTTCCACCGGTAGAGGGCATTCTTGCGGCCTGCTCAGCTAAAAGCTGGGATTCCGGCGCGACAGGCGAACCACTCTTAATTATCTGAGCTTGGCTAAATTGTGGAGACCCAGACTGAATAGTTTGCGCTTTTAATGCTTCCAAGTTGGGCGTTGAACCGGCGGGGCTAAGAGGGCCAGCAGGAGCAGAAGGTAGTGACGTAACGTCGCCAGCATATTTACCTAACTCTACCCCTCTATTTGGGTTTGCTTGGGACTGTTTAAAAGCCTCTATTGCCTGATTCCGCACTGCGTCACTTCCGCTTTGAGTAGCTAAACTTGCCGCGTCATCTGCGGCCTGCGGGATCATTTTTTGGAAACCCTGCGCGATGCCTTGCTTACTTGCTTCAACGGCACTTTGTTTAGCAGTCTCCGCAACGGCCTGCTTAGTAGCTTCAAGGCCAAGTTGTTTAGTCCCCTGTGCAGCCATCTGTTGCATACTGGCTTGAATAGCCTTTTGTTTAGCTAGTTCTAGCGCGGCGGTGCTTCCAGCAGCGGTGAGAGTAGGAGCGGCGGCAGCGGTAACAACGGGCGCAGCCATAGCAGACTTAGCGACGATAGCAGCAACGATTTGTGGCATGGTTAAATCTCCCTCTTCATAAGTACTAGCCCCATGTTCTGCCCGTACTTATACAAACCAAACATTTTGATAAGTTTTTGCGCCTTCTTATCATGTTCTAAAGGCGTTGCATAGACCTCATTGTACCCCTCAGCCTTGAGATTTGGC
>Ga0181352_1000673_pt1 | contig 14398 bp, 22 predicted proteins | sample Fa13VDMLBSN_FD_130103 | JGI IMG/M metagenome (GOLD analysis project Ga0181352, IMG submission 130103) | Freshwater viral communities from Lake Michigan, USA - Fa13.VD.MLB.S.N | ecosystem: Environmental > Aquatic > Freshwater > Lake | place: USA: Michigan | collected 2013-09-23 | reverse complement strand
CGCCTTGTCGGTGCCTTCGACCGTGCGGGCGTCCACCACGCGGGTTTTCCAAAACTCTCGTTTACTGTTAAACGCTTCGTAAAAGTATCCCGTGTTGCGCCGTGGGTTGGAAAACGCCATCCAAAAGCGATTTGGCGTGTTTTCTGTGAAAAAACCGCCAGTAACGGCCCAAATTGAGTCGTCTATGCCGCTTGCCTCGTCAAAAATCACCAAAACACCGTCGAAGTTGTGCACACCAGCGTACGCGTCGGGGTTTTCCGCTGACCACAGCCGCCCTTCGACGCCCCAGTAGCGTGTGCCCTTTTTCAAATCCCGCTCGACCAGCTCGGTCAGCCACTTGGCGGGCATCACGCGGGTGGCCGACACCTCAAACCAGTGGCTGTTGATCGACATCGCCAGCCATTTTGTGATCTCGGCCCATGTGATCGACCTGAGCTGGCTCTCACTGTTGGCCGAGATGATGGTCGTCGAGCCGATTCGCGTGGCCACCATCCAGATCGTGATCCAACTGACCAGTGCTGACTTGCCAATACCACGGCCAGACGAGATGGCTTCTTGCAAAACGTCGAAATCCATCTTGCCTTGGTTGAGCTTGATGTGCTCGGCGATGTCCAACAGCACCTCGCGCTGCCATTTGCGCGGGCCTTGGAAGTGCTCCAGCGGTGTGCCCTTGACACCCCAAGGAAAAGTCAGCATCACAAACGCCAGCGGGTTGTCCTTAATCTGCGGGCTCCACAGCCGCGCCATAAGTTCTTCTTCGTCTTCAGCGCTGTATATGGTGCTCTGCATTTACTTCCTGTTTCAAGCGTGGGCTTGGTTCGTTGGCCAACACGTCAATGACGCGGGATTCGGCAGCTTTGAGCGCGCCAGTGATGCTGATGCGCTGATCGACATCAATGCTGATGGATTGCTTGGCCACCCAGCCGTGTGAGTGCTGGAGGATGGCCAGCGCCGCTTTGGCGTCGCCTTCCTTGGCTGCTCTGTGCAAGCACAGGGACATTTCCAGTTCGCCGTCGGCTTTGCCTTTTTGCGCGGCCATGTCCGCAACTGGGTCGAGTTCGCACAGTTGGCTGTACTCGGTCGGCAACATGCCAGAAGCAAGCGCCAATGCGTCGCCCTTCAAGCCGAGCTTGGCGGCTTCGTAGATTCGGTTCAACCGCGCTTCGGTCGCAACGATCTTGCGCGGCTCAAATGGAAGACTTTGAAAGCTCATGTGCGCGAGTGTAAATCATGTTGTCACAAAATAAAAATCAAAAAATAAAAAATTGTTTGCGAACGCTCCGTAGCCGTTGGCCCTCACGCGCGGGCCCTCCCCAGGGGCCTCGCGCCAGGCGGGTTTTTTGGCACCAAGCTTACAGTTTTCTTACTGTGGGTCATGTGGGTCATGGTTTTAAAGTCATGGGAGATTCCCTTACGCACCTGGCGCGCAGCCGTGCGGGCACTATGTTAGCGGGTACTAACTTAAAATGCGTGGGTAATCCAAATGACCCACAGTTTTTTCCTTTAAAATCATAGACTTAGATCAAAAACAGGGTTTTGTGGGTCATTTTTTTGAGAATTTCAGTCGCGGCCAAAACGGCGTGGCCTATAACTTACTGTATAGCTATATAGTATTACAATATTTAAAATCCTTACATATAACAGAAAAACAAGACAATATGACCCACAAAGTCCGAAAAGCCCCGTATCTATTGACTTTTCTGTAGGTCATTTTGCGCCAGTGCCGATTGCCCACGCATTACCTAAACTGCCCACAACATACTAGGGTTTACCCTCGAAAATAGTCTGACGCTAAACTTACACCGTAAGAATCGCGTAAGCGTTATTTTTAAGGGTAAACCCCTAGAAAATAGTTGTTGACATGTGCAAGGAAATACCTTACATTCTATTTGTGCGCGCGATGTTGCGCCACACAATCAACTAAACAGGAAAGTAAAAACCATGCAAGTACACGTCACAATGAAAAGCGCCAACGTCAAAACAGGCCCGATTCCCGTTAGCACTACAGAAAAAAGCTCATGCCCCGTCGATTGCCAGGTACGCGACGCATGTTATGCGGCCAGCGGGCCGCTGGCGCTGCATTGGGCCGCCGTGTCCAATGGCACACGCGGCACGTCATGGGGCCAGTTTTGCGACACAGTCGCAGCCATGCCAGCGGGCCAATTGTGGCGGCACAATCAAGCGGGTGATTTGCCCCAAATCGACGGGACAATCGACGCCGTGAAGCTGGGTCAATTGGTCGCGGCCAACGCTGGCCGTCGCGGGTTTACTTATTCACACCACCGCGACGCCGCGTCGATTGCATGGATTCGCCACGCCAATGCATGGGACTTCACGGTCAATCTATCGGCCAACGATTTAAACGACGCCGATTATTTGGCCGATCAAAACGCGGGTCCCGTGGTGGTGGTGCTGCCCAGCACGCAAACCACGAACACCACCACGCCAGCGGGCCGCGCCGTGGTTATTTGCCCAGCGACCCAGCGCGATGATGTCAGCTGCGCCACATGCCAGCTTTGCCAGCGCCAGCGCGCGGCCATTGTGGGATTCCCCGCCCATGGCACCAAAAAACGGGTTATCGATATCAAGCTCGCGGCCTAAATTGTCAGTACTAGGGGCCGCTCGGCCCTTAGTGCGGGTAATTTCGCCCGATTCAGTAAAGGAAAGTAAACCATGCAAACCGAAATTTTGATTTATGCATTAGAGCGCGGCGAGACGCGCCGTTATACCGAACATTTAATAAGCACACAATGCCAAACCGCCGCCGATATTGAAAAGGTTAAAGCGGCGGCCAGCGCGGAGGGTTTTCATTCGTTTCGCGTGGCCACATATGACGGCGCGCCGCCGAATTTTCTTAAAGCATTGAATATCTAAGGGGCAAACCATGCAAAAAAGAATGCTAGCCAAATACCACGGCCGCGACGCGCGCACGGGCGTGCGGATTAACCCAGGCGATGAGATCATCTATGACACGGCCACGCGCCAGGCATGGATTACTGACGACGATGAGGATCGGCCACGCCGCCAGCGCCCGTATGGTAGCGACATGATCATCATTGAGGGCCGCGAATATTTCCGAAACAAAGCGGGGCGCTGTATCGACGCGCCATGCTGTGGCTGCTGCAATATTTAAGGGGAATTGATTATGTTCAGTACTTATCTCAGATTAAACCTGCCCGTATGGGCCACGTCGCGCGACGTTATCCGCGCCACCTACGGGCGCTTGAAACCCAGCGCGCGGGCGCGGGCTCATCGTGGGCCACGCCATGCCATCCTGCGCGACATGCTGGGGCACCACGCGGCCGCCCAGGCCCTCTATGAGAGGGTTATGGGATGACCTATTACCGAACCAAAGCCCAGGCCCAGGCCCTGGCGGATCAATTGACCATGCAAGACACTGACGCATGGCGATACGAAGTGCATGGGAGCCCGCGCGGGTTCTACGTCGCTGTTTTTGATGATGATGGCCATTTTTTGGGGAACCTATGACAAAACGACAATTTTTTGACGCGCTGGGGTTTGCGGTGTGCATCGCGCTGCCCTTTGTTTTTTATTTTTTGGGGATGAAACCATGAGAACGATCACAATTGGAAAAACGACATACAAAACAAACCGCGACGACATTATGGCCGCGCACGCAAAATGCACGGGCAAGCATAGGGTTGTCAAATCTAAAGGCGCGGAAAAGCGCTTCTATCCCGTTTATTGGCCCGAAATGTCAACGGCCGATTATGTGGCCGCGTATGAAAAGTTGAACGTCAAAATTAAGCCTTGGGACTGGGCCCAGCTGCGCGCCGAGCCCTGCATGGACCCTGTGGGCGAAGATAGCATGTGGGAGGTGGCGGAATGATGCACCCTATATTTGCCCAGGCACTGGCCCCATGGACGCCGCCGCCAGCGCCCACACCGACCGACTTGGTGACGCGCGCGTTAATTATGGGCCTCACTGCCCCTGACGCCCAGCGCGCCCAGGAATGCGCCGACATGGCCGAGCATTGGGCCCAGGGGCTCACTGACGCCCAGGTAGAAGCCTGTAAAGCCGAAGCCATGAGGTATATATGGCGGTGATCTGCGCGGCTTTGCTGGCCGCGATCCTGGCCGTGCTGCTGGGTTTATAAAATTACAGCCCCCTCACGGGGGCTTTTTTTATCACTCGACCATATCGCGTAGCTCTGACTTTGTAGACCTGGCGAGCTCTGGCGCGCAAAATATATGCTTTTTCGTGCTATGGGTGCGCGACGCCGTGCGGCCCATATCGACCCAACCCGCCTCTTTCAGCGCGTGGAGTAGCGCGGCCTGCACGACTTTAACCCCTGCGGGTGCCAGGCCCTGCAAGCGGTCGCACACGGCGTGAAAGGGCGACGCGATGGCCCCACGGGCAAATTCACCCGCGCGGCGGCGCATTTGATCGACCAAAAACGCCTCGGCGGTGCTCATGCCGTGCTCGACCATGATGGCCTTGGCCTCGGTCATGGGCGGCGGTGCCGTGGGGTTCCACGCCGACACGTCGCGGGTGTGAAGGTAATGGGCGACGGCCTCAAAGCCGCCACGGTGCTGATACCAATTCCACAAGCTCACCGCCTGAGCCTCTGGCAGTTTAGCGGCCTCGCACCACAGGACGAACCAGCGGCGATCCTCTGAGGGCAGCGAGATGGCGACGCGCTCATTACTGAAGGCGATCACAAAAACGCGGTTCAGGGCCATGTACGGGTGCAAGCCCTTGCGGTTGACCATGAGCAGCTCAGGCGGAGCGGCGATGATGGGCTTGAGGGTGTTTTCCAAGGCTCTGCGATCCTTGGCCTCTGCCTGGCGAAGCTCTGCGATTTCCATCACCTCGCATTCGAGGGCGTAGCCCCATTGTGAATTCAGGTCTTCGTTCTTGACCAGCGAGCAATTGGCCTTGGCGTTGCCGCCGATGGCCCAAAAGAACGGGGCGAAGAGGGTGTCCTTGCCGCTGCCATGGTTGCCGCCCATGAGGATGGCGTGGTTGATCTTATGGGTAGGGAATTGCACCTTATGGGCCAAGGCGTTGAGCAGGTGCTCACGCTCGAAGGGCTCGGGGATCATGCGCTCGACGTGCGCCAGCCACATGGACACGTCGCCCGCCTTGGGCGTGGGGCGCGCGTCGCGCCAGCGGTTGCCGTAGACCAAGCCGTCACGGGCGACCAGGACGGACGCGCCAGCGGCGTAAGTGATGCCAGCCAGCGCCTTGGCACCCTTGGCCTGTCGGTTCTCGTCAAACGATACGGACGCCTCGATTTTGCGCTTGACGTTGTGAATCGACTTACAGTCAATGTGGCGAAACAAGGCGTTGAAGGTGCCACGGGACAACTCGCGCCTGTCTTGCATGTCGAAGTAGGCGTCATCGTCTTGGATGTACGCGAAGCGGCCCCACCATTCGGCCTTTTCAACACGGCCAAGCTCTTTGCGGTCAACCTCGGCGATGATGCGCGCGGCCTCGTCGGGGTAGTCGGGCGTAGGCGTGAGCTTGGACAGCGCCGAGTCCATGGCCTGCGCCAGCAACTCTTCACGCAAGCCTGGGGTGTGGGCGGGGCCGCCATTGTCGGTCACCCATTGCAAGAACAAACGCGAATCGAAGTCAACGCAATGCGAATGCAAGCAGCAATAGGCGCGGTTGGCGGGCATGTAGCGGCCTTCGGGGTTGCCGTCGGTGTGCTCTGCGTTGTTGGGGCAGATGACGCCCGCCCAGCCCTCGCCGTTGGGCTTAGACAGTAGCAAGCCCTGCTCGGACAGCCACGCCATGACGTCGTCGGCACCGTCGTCGGACAAGCGAATGGGGCGCAGGGTGAGCGAGTCGGCCTCGACGGGCGTGACGCCAAGGGCGGCGCAGATGTCGTCCAATGTGTATTCGCGCTCGGGATGAAACTCGACCAAGCGGGATTCAAAGCTGTCACGGCCAGGTTTCAAGTTGACCGACCCTGGCAGGCGGAAGTTGCGAACGGGGTTGCAGGCACCTGGGTCGGTGTAGCCCGCGTCTGCAATGGCGCGGATGGCCGCGCTGAATTCGGCCTTGGTGGGTTGGTCGCTGAAGGCGTAGCCCCACTGGAACGAACCAGGCGACGTCTCCATGATCCAAGTGGGCTCAAGCGGGGGCACCTTGGACTTGGTGCCGATGTCGTCCAGCATCATCACCAAGATGTACTCGCAATTGGCTGCGGACGCTGACACGCGGCCATCCACGAAGCGGTCGATGATGAAGCTGGCGGTGTTGCCGTACCACGCTTGGCCAGGCTTGGTGCCCTTGCTGGGCAGGTACGCTGGCCATGTGGCCTTGACCGCCCCATCGGCGTGGAATTGCATCTGGCCATCTCTCATCTGTGGCTTTTGACGCACAATCAACGCTGTTTCGCCTTCTGGGGCGAGTTTTGTGATAAAGTCAACGAATTCCAATTAGATCTCCTTTTGAGCCCGCCTGCCAGCGGGCTTTTTATTTGCCATATCGAGACATGATCGCCACCTCTGCGCTAAGGGGTAGACCCTTGGCCCAATCAGGTGGCGTACACATCACACGTTCCAAATGTTCGGCCATTTCCTCTGGCCGATCTGTTTCCAACACAATTTCGTCATGCACATGCAAGACCACGTCGTCAAGCTGGCGCAGTGAGTGGCGCAGCAGGTCGTTGGCGGTGGCTTGGGTGATATTCTCACACGCCAGACCTTTCCAAAGCCTTGCACGGGGCCATTCTTTTGCGTCTGCCGCTGGCTTCCAAGCCGCCTTGGCGTAGGTCACGCCATCGGGCTCCAGCTTGGCAAAGGGGTAGCACAGCACACGCCCAGAGGGTAGAGCGTACCAAAGGTGCTGGCCGTCGAACATGTAGGTAACCCGCCCCACGTTGAATTCATGGCCTTTGTTTCGCATGGCGCGGGTGTAGGCTTCTTCCAGGTTTTGCCAGTAAGGCACCGACCATGGGTTGGCGCGCCGCCACGCGTCCACCATGCGCTTGGCGTCGGATTCGGGCAGATGCACACCGTAGGCGCGGCCCATGGCGGCGAAGGCACCCACGCCGCCAGCAAAGCCGCAGGCCAGCTCCTGAACCTTGCCGATCTGGCGCTGCTCGCCGTTGACCTCGGCCACGGGCACGTTGAAGGTGGCCGAGGCGTTGACCTTGTAGACGTCCTCGCCCTTGGCGAAGATGTCCAGCTTACGCTCGCCTGCGGGGCAGTTGGACAGCCATGGTGTGGCGCGGGCTTCGATGGCTGCCCAGTCGGCCACGACCAGGTGCTTGCCCTTGGCGGGGATCAGTGCGGGCCTGAGCATTCCTTTGAGGACATCTGTAACGCGCTTGCCAAATTGAGGAACAATTGAGTGGCCTCTGACCATTGCAGTTCTAACGTCCTCGGGCGATTTGGCGCACTTGCGAGTGAAATTGTGAACCTGGGCTCCATAGCTGGACGCCCGTCCAGTGGCTGATCCTCCAGCAAATACAAAGGCTCCGCGTACCCTGTGATCCTCGACATCGGCGAGGCTTGCAAGGCGGCTGAACTTCGCAACTGAAGACGCCCATAGGTCGTCCGCGCATTGGATAACCTCGGCAACAGCGGGCGGTATCTCATCTGGATTCTCCATCGCAAGCAAGTTGGCTCGCACAGTCTTGTCAATCGAATATTTTGAGTCTTTTTCCATCAGCTTCAAAGCCTGCGGCCCCACACGGTCGATCACCCACTGACGCATCTTAGGTGACCTGACGCTGGTGATGGCACCCTCGGTGACCTCGGCCACGATATCTTGAATCTCGACCAACTCATCGCTGGCGAACTTGATGGCCGCGTGGCACAGGGGCACGTCCACCAACACGCCACGGTCGTTGATGCGTTCGTTGACGTGGTAGTCGGCCAGCTCGGACTCACTGAGGGGGCGCAGGGCTTTGCTGATGGAGCGCATGGCGCGCACGTCCTGTTCACAATAACGGATCATCTCGGCCATGAGCGTGGGGTCTTGCCTGAAGGTGCCGTCGGCCTGTGGGATCGACAGCAAGCGGATCAGTTGGGCACCACGGTGGTCTTTCTTCATGGACGCGCCAGCGAAGCGGCCAACGTCCTCCAGCGAACCAGGCGCGCAGTTGGCACGGGCTTGGGCTGCGGTGCAGACGAACTGCTCCAGTTTGAAGTTGATCTGCAAGACGTACCAAAAGATCAGGCGTTCAAACGCTGCGTTGTGGGCGTAAATGGGGCCTGTGTATTCAGCGACATGTATAGGAAACGGCGTTTTCTGTACATGACCTTGGGCATCTGTATAGAAAGGCACCCATGTCTGCACATCATCGTCGTCAAACGCATAGGACATGCACAGCACATCGGTGTTGGCGTCCTGCGCGTAGTTGTAGACGCCGTGCTTGGGTAAGTCACAGCGGCTGCGGGTTTCAAAATCCAAATAAAGTACGGTCATTCGTGAGCCCACCGTACTGCGCGGCCTTTGTCGCCTCCAGCCTTACGCTCTGGCGTCATCCAAGTTCCGTGACGCACAGCGTCTTTAATATTTTCTGATCGTGTACCCCAACATAAATTTTCAAGCCGATTATCTGCGGGGTCGCCGTTTAAATGACGACATTCATGCTTATCGGGGGCAACACCGACAAAAGCCAACAGCACTAACTTATGAACGCATTGACTATTTCCACGCCCCAAAGCTACGCTCAAATGACCCCCAGGCATACGACCTGGGCGCAAAATGCGACCTTGCGGATCGCGTTGAAAAGACCGAACGCGTCCTTGATCACTGACTTCGTATTTGCCGTCGTATTCAGGCACAAGTTTCCAAACTTCCATTGGTGTCTCCTTTCCAATGCCGCCTGTCACGCGGCATCAGGAAGATTACTCTTGCGTTGGCATCTGCGCCTGGGCTTGCATTCGGATCTTGTCCATCAGCGAAGCCAGCAACGCCATCACTGCGTTGATTTCTTGCACGTCAAGTTCAAGTTTCATGCTGACCTCCGACGACGGCCTGCTGCTGGCGCTGGCTCTTCAGCCTTTGGCGCTTCAGGCTCACCATCCATGCTGATCCATTCGATCACCTCGAACACAGGCGTGTAGATCTTGCCGTAGGACTTGTGGCTGTAGTGGTCTTTCTTCAGACGCACGATGGCCACAGGCTTGGACTGATCCTTCTCGACTTGCTCGGCCAAGGCAACTGCAATGGCTTGAACCGCTTTCTTACCGCCCACTGACGTGGTGGTGTAACGCGCTTCCATGCCCTTGTCTTCGCCGCTGATGCACTTCAGAGACAGACCAACCTGTGTTTCCCAACCCTTCTTGGCACCAGGAGGCGCTTCGTCGAGTTCGGGCAATGGCTGGCTCACGCTGGCCATCTTCTCAGCCAACACCTCGCCGTCGCCCCAGGCAATGAAGCCATGGACAAACGAGAAGGGGTTGATGGCCCACTTGCTGTCGTCTTCGACTTCTGTTTGATCGGCACCGAAGACCCAGTGGCCAGTCTTGTCCATTTTCAGGATGACGACGCCAGCAGGGCCAACGTCGGATTGAATCGAACGCAAGGCGGTGGACAGGGTGGAGACTGCTGGCAAGCCAGCTTGAGAGAACGCTACTAAATTGGACATTTGATTTTCCTTTATTGAAGTTTAGAAAGGGCAGCAGTCAACTGCTTCCCGATTTGCAACACTGGTGGACGGGGATCGCTCTCCGCCGCCAATGTTGTGCCTGAAGACACTGACACGACGAGATCGTCGGGCAATGTCAACTTGCGCTTTTTCAGCACCTTCTCCATTTGAGCAGGGCTGAGTAATTCTTTGCTGTAGATTTCGGTGGGCTCCAAACCTTTGCAGTCAAGCCAATGCACCACGTCTTTCTCATCTGTCCACTGACGTGTGCCGCGCTTGGCCACCAGTTTATATCCTGGAACTGACGCGCCGCTGTCGAGCATCTGATGCGCCAAGGCGCGCAAATCTTTGATCCAATCTTCCAACAGATCAGCATTGGCCAAGTACGCGCCAATCATCTGCGCGTCGATGGCTTGGATGGACGCTTGCAAAGCGCGGTCAACAGCGCCAGTCATCTGTGGGCAGATGGGCTTGGCTGTACACCAGCGGCAGTGGTCGCCAGTCTTGATGGCTGCGTCGGGCTTCAATGCTTGCTTGACTGCGCTCACCAGCTCACGCTCGAACTCAGCCACACGCGCTGGCGTGGTCACCCAACGCTTGGTCTGTGGCGGCTGGACGATGACCATCTCGATCTCATCAACACCGTCAAACGCCCACTTGGTGGCTTCGGTACGCATGGCGGCAGCGGCGTAGAACAACAGTTGTGGGTTGTCTTCGACTTCTACAGCCACGCCATCGCCAAACTTCCAATCCAATACCACAGCGCGTTTGCCAATGCGGCCAATAAGATCAGTGCTGCCAAAGACATTAGGTAAGAGATCACCAAAGCCAACACGAGTTTCCACTTCATAGATCATGTCCTTGTCTGGGTCGATTTGATCAAGCGCGGCCAATGCGGGCAACAGTTTCTCTTCCACCAAGTCTTGCGTCAGCACTTGCTCTTCGTATTTGCTGCCGATGATGTAGTCACGGCCTTCAAGCACTTCAGCGATGGTGTTGTGAAGTAACGTGCCGCGATCAGCGTGTGGGCTGGATGGCTGCTTGGGCATCTTCTGCACCAGCGCCACAGAACCTGGGCAATTGATGACGCGCTTGGCGGTTGAGCCGCCGACGATATTACTGTGGTTCATACTTTTCCTCCTGCTCTTTTAGCGACTCTTTCCATTGCATCCCCGTAACTCATCCCCAGCGCTTTATCTATCAAAGCCAAAGATGAATTAATAATCCCAGCAAACGTTGGCTCCATTTCTTTAATGACGCTTAACGTCATCCTTGCATCTTCCAACGCTTCAATGTCCGCACTGTTGGCTTGATATAGCAAGTCAATGTCTTCTTGGATAGGGGGCTTGAGTGGTTGTATCTGGTCAAACATTTGTTTGCCACGGCTGTAAAAATCCTTGTTCTTTCCTGTGCTGTTGTCTTTCATTTGACTGTCCTGTAGTTGATTGAGACTGAACTATAGCACAGAAAAATAATCTGTGCTAAACTTTTTGACATGAAAGAAAAAATAGTTGAGAATCATTTCATCTGGGCAGTTGAGCGCATTGGTGGCAAGACGTACAAGTTCACGTCACCTGGGCGCAAAGGCGTCGCTGACAGGATTGCTTGTTTGCCAGATGGCAGCACATGGTTTGTCGAGTTGAAAACCAAGGGTGGTCGGTTGTCAGTGTTGCAGAAGATGTTTGCAGATGAAGTACAGGCGTTGAATCAAAACTACGCATGTTTATGGACAAAGGAACAAGTTGATTTATTCATTACGACCCTACCAAGATGAAGCGGCTGACTTCTTGTACGAGCGCAACCGAGCCATGATCTTGGCACCTGTTGGTGCTGGCAAGACAGCCATCACCTTGACGGCCATGCAAGACATGCTGGGCAACGGCGTGGTCAAGCGGTTTCTCGTTCTTGCACCCAAGCGCGTCTGCACCGACGTGTGGCCAGTCGAGCAACCCAAGTGGGCACCTGACGTGAGCGTGGCCGTGGCGGTGGGCACACCTAAGCAACGCGCAGCGGCGCTTCGCTCTGGCGCGCAGATCGTGGTGAGCAACTACGACAACATCCAATGGTTGGCCGAGCAGGCGCTGGACTTCGACGGCATCGTCTTCGACGAGCTGACGCGCTTGAAGAACCCATCAGGCACACGTTTCAAGGCGCTGATGAAGGTCATCGACCCCATGGTCGTGCGCTGGGGTCTGACGGGCTCATTCACCAGCAACGGCTTGGAGGATGTCTTTGGCCAGTGCAAGATCGTTGACCAAAGCCTGCTTGGCCGCAGCAAGGGCGCGTTCATGCAGCAGTATTTCGTGCTGATCAATCCAGACTTTGGTGAGTGGGCACCACGCGTTGGCGCGCTGGGTCAGGTCATGCAACGCATCAAGCCAGCCACCTACGTTTTGGAGCCAGGTGAGTACAAAGACAAACTGCCGCCAGCGCATGTTGTCGAGGTGCGATGCGACTTGGACGACCGTGAGCCCTACGAGAAGATGAAGAAGGACTTCCAGGCGCTGGACGTCACCGCGATCAATGCGGGCGTGGTGACGGGCAAGTTGCAACAGATGGCCAGCGGCTTCGTTTACGACACGCGCAGGACGGCCTCCGAAACACCTGGCAAGTTCGATTCTACGCAAACGCCAATCTGGTTCAGCGCCCACAAATTTGACCGACTTCATGAACTACTAGAGGAAAACCAACGTGCCAACACGATCATTGCTTACACGTATCAAGAAGAGCTTGCTGAACTCAAGCGCCGTTACAAACACGCGGTCACTCTTGACGACAAGGACGCCATTGAGCGTTGGAATGCAGGCACTGTCGAACTCTTATTGGTGCACCCGAAATCCGCAGGGCACGGGCTCAACCTCCAGTTTGGAGGGTGCCGAATCGTTTTCTTGTCGCTGCCTTGGTCGTTGGAACTGTACGAGCAGACCGTCGGGCGTATCCACCGATCAGGTCAACGCCACGACGTCTGGGTCTACGTGATGATGACCAACAAGACGGTGGACGAGAAAATTTGGGGTGCGCTACACGACAAGCGCGCTGTATCTGATATTGCAATGGAGGCTTTGAAATGAGTAACTTATTTAAGCAAGTGCGGATTGTTCATTCGCCAGTTGAGAAACGCTATTACGTCGAGCAAAAGTTGATGTGGCGGTTTTGGTGGGAAAAAATTGACGCGTTTGAATACTGCGAAGTCAAAAGCACAAATCCTTTTGGTTGCCATGATCTTATCGACGACGCGTTTGATAAAGCAAAGAAAAAAGCAGAACTGCTTCTTGCTAAAACCGTTGTGTGGGAACAATCTAATTATTTTTGGGGTGCTTGAAATGAGCGTACGTTTGAACAACTGGAAGACCCAGCTTAAGGCTGAGAAGTCTATCCACAAGATATACCAGCGCGACTTCAACGCCGCTTGGCGTAAGTTGAGCAAGAACATGGACATGATTAAAAAACTGGAGGACAAAATTGCAGCTCACTTGGCGAAAACTAAACAATGACCTCAAGACCTTTGACGAACAAAAGGTCTTGGATATGTTGAACTACGAGCGCAAGAACGACAGGCGCGTGGTGGTGCTGGAGCGACTGCATCAACGCTACACCATGCTGCGGGCGTCGCGCGAGCGCATCGAATTGCTACAAGAGGCTAAACGACCATGAACTGGGTAGACACAACAGCCAAGTACATCAAAGAACTGTTTAAACCCAAGACGATCAACGAGATCATCGCCAAGGAACTGCGTGAGGCGCACTTGAAGAAGTTGGAAGCTTAGAGTGCTGTGGAGTACGCCAGGTCGGTTGTGCAATACAACGAACAACGCATCAAGCGGTTGGAGATGCGGCTGACCGAACACACGGCAGAGGGAGACTACGCATGACACAAGATGAAATCATTGAGATGGTCAAGAAAACTGAATTAAAGTTTTTGTTGAATGAAAATTGGATGATGCACGATGAACTTGAAGCCTTTGCCAAACTGGTAGCCGCCAAAGAACGTGAAGAATGCGCTGAAATTTGCGACCGTTTTCAAGCGCGTGATGTTGGCATGCAACCCGCAGAATGTGCTGGCGCTATTCGAGCTAGAGGAGAACAAGCATGATCAGCCGAGTCATTCTCTGCGTGATGATGGGCGGAGTCGGGTTGAACAACATGTTCCCCGATACGCCAGCGCCGCTGACCACCGCGCAGTTGCAAATGAAAGCAAAGCAGAAGTCAATCAGCAATGTGTGCAACGGCAAAAGGAAAACCAAGACAGTCAAAGAACTGTGCAAACGATGGGAGGAACAAGCATGATTACAGCAATGAAACAGGCACTTGAGGCGTTGGAATTGTTGGTAGAAGAAAGGTCATCTGAGGCAATGGATGATGGTTACAAAGCCATCGCATCCCTACGCCAAGCCATTGCAGAGTTGGAAAGCCAAGAGCCTGTGGCGTGGATGCAAGTAACAAAATATGGAAATAAATTGTTAGCGTTTACCGAACCACCGCTAGAGCCTCCTTGCTATACAGAAGAGTTTATTGCCGCAAAAAATTACCCTTTATTTTTAAAAAAGGAAAACACATGAGTCAAGAAACACAAAAAGAACGACTGATACGCATCATGGGTACTTTTGATTTGGCAACAGGCCATGCAGACACATTTGATGAATTGCTTGATTCACTGGAAACAGAATTGCGTGATGTGCTTGGGCATTATCGTGCGGCAGTAAAAGAGCATTTGACACAAGAGCCTGTGGCGATGTTGGAGCGAGACCCTAGTATTGGTAGATTGCGTGTTACTTATGAAGATGCTGTCACAGAGTTGGACGAAGGTGTGTACCCGCTTTATG
>Ga0181352_1000671_pt1 | contig 14413 bp, 21 predicted proteins | sample Fa13VDMLBSN_FD_130103 | JGI IMG/M metagenome (GOLD analysis project Ga0181352, IMG submission 130103) | Freshwater viral communities from Lake Michigan, USA - Fa13.VD.MLB.S.N | ecosystem: Environmental > Aquatic > Freshwater > Lake | place: USA: Michigan | collected 2013-09-23 | reverse complement strand
GCGTGGTGGCAGGACTACCTTCGGGCCGAGCTTGGGCGCGCTGACGACTTCTACGCCACCACCATCGACACCCAAGCCGCAGAGATCGAGCGGCTGAACCACCTCGTCAGGGGCTATCAGCACCACCTCGACGCCTGCGAGCAGATCGCTGGGAAGGCCCTCGGCTACCCTTGGTTCAAGGACGACCCGGCCAACTTTCCCGACGCCACCGAAGCGGACGGGGTATGCATCGGCGAGCACGTCAGCGACACCATCGTTCAGGAGTTGGCGAACAAGCTGGCCGGGTCAGCCGCAGAGATCGAGCGGCTGCGAGCCTCACTGGATGAGGCTTTGGGGGTGTTGAGGCCGTTTGGGGAGTGCGCCCGCTATTTCGATGCGGCAACGAACCCCATGCCGGACAGCATCGCCCTCAATCATTCGGTTACGCTGGGCGACATGCGTGCAGCCCGCGACTTCATCACCAAGCACGGAGGCAAGCGTGAGTAGTTTGAAGCTGACGGGCGCGCTTCGGAGTGCCTTGGACGAAGTTGAGCGATATACCCGCCGGGGTTGGCTATATTGGTATCGTCGGGCGTCAATGGAAAAGCTCGCGGCGCTCGGTCTGGTCGAGACGTGGACGCCGCCCAGCATGATCAACTCGCGCGGCAAACTACGCCCTTACCGCATCACCGACCTTGGCCGCCAAGCCCTCAACCCCAACTCAGGAGGCGAGCGTGAGTGAGTATCTTGCAATCTACCTTATCGGCGCTGCGCTAGCCCTCCTGATTGCGCTGTTCATGCAGGGGTTGATGGACGCCAGCGCCGACATTTTCGCAATTGTCATTGTGGCCGCCATTTGGCCGATAAGTGTTCCCTGCATCGGGGCCTACGCCCTCGGGCTTTGGTTTCGTGAGCGCGGCTGGAGGAGGCGAGCGTGAGTGAGCGAGAGACCCGCGCTGACCTGATCTCCGCCGTCCGCACCGCATCCGGTAAGCCGATGATGTCAGAGCGTGAGTGCCTGGCTATTGTGCGGGGGGTGTTGGGCGTGTGTAGGGGCGGCTTGAGTGTGGACGTGTTGGACGCGGTTTCAGCGGAAATAGCCGCCGACGAGAGCACGCCAACGGTTTGTCGCGCCATGATCGACGCGCTGCTGGGGGAGGTCGCAGAATGACCGGCCTTAAAATTGCCTGCGTTGTTTTTTACGCGGTCGCAGCATCCACCGCGCTATCCCCTAGAATGTCCTTTTCGGACAGGCTCTGGCGGCTCTCAATCTCGACGCTGATTTTCTATGCAACCATGAGCGGCTGGGCTGCGGCATGACTCGATACCTACTCGACATCCTTCTCGGTCTCGTGTGCTGGGCGATCTTTCTGAGCGCGGTGTCGTTCGTCGCATGGACGGTGAGCGCGTGGCTGTAACCAAGCCTGCCGTGGCTATGACGGTCCCCCAGATTCTCCGCAAAGCCGGGGGGCGTCCGGCGCTGGCGAAATCGCTGGGCTATCCGGTCACGTCGTTTCTCGTGCGCCTGTGGGAACGGTGCGGCGAGATACCGCCAGCGTACCGGCAGGATGTCGCGCGGATCATCGGCGTCCCGGTTGCGAAGATCACGCCGCCACCGAAGCCGGAGCCTGTCAGGCATCGCGGGATCGGGTTCGTGTACCTGTCCCTGTACCGGGCGCTTGGCATGACGCGCCGGTCAGCATCGAAACTGCACGGCGTACCCGAGGCAACGATCCGGCGGTGGTGCGAAGGCATCGAAGAGGCTCCGGCCTGGGCGTTCCAGCAGTACCATGACCTAGCGTCAGGTCGTCGGCGCGCGGCGGATAGACTGACGGTCGAAGAGGCTTGCCGGAAGCTAAGGATTTCGCAGGGCGCGCTCGCCCGCAGGCTCGGGCTCACGGCGTCTCGCGTATCGCAGATGAAACGGGATGGACAAGTGCCTGAGAATTATGCGATGCAGATTGCAGGATGGATTAAGGAGGCGAGCGTATAATGATCCGCCGTTACGCCAACCGCTTCTCGGACACGAACATCGACCCGTGCGAGATCGTGCGTATCGAATCAGATACGCTGCTGCACGTCCGGGAAATGCTGTCCCTGCGTAACCCTGAGTTCCGTCCGCATCGGTCGCAGCAGGTCTGGGATATCACGCCCGATCCGAAGCGTCCGGCGTTTCCGATTCGGCTGCATCGTGACAGCGTATGGCGTGACACCGAGGGCCGGAGCTACGCGCTCGATGACAGGCCAGTGAAGTTTGTGTTGCTACCTGTCCCGGCCTGAGTCAGTCTGGGCAATAAACGCGCGGTTCGGCGACCGCGCATCCGTCAAGCAGAGGTGCTACATTGAAAACGTCCGGGAGCCACGGTGCTGTCCAAGACCCGCGAGGGTCTAAAAGCCGTGGAGTTCGTGCATCTGGGGTCCACCTCCCCCCAGCGCGGGCCGCCAACCCCCGGACACCCAACCGTATTCAGGCGATCAAAGCCGCGCTGCATCCCGGCCACTATGAGGTTCTGTGCCGGGACTGGTTGCCGGATGGAAAGAAGCAGGGCGACTGGTGGGTGACGAAGGTTCCGTGGCGTGAGGATCATTCGCCGTCGCTCGGCGTGAGCCTGACCACGGGGCGGTGGCAGGACTTCGCGCGGGGCGATCACGGAGATGTGTTCGATCTGGCGCAGAAGATTTTCGATGACTCCCTGAACGACGTGCTCAGCGGATTTGAAACCATGCTGGGTATCCAGCGCGAGAGATCACAGTGAAGCTCGTCAAGCTAGAGGATGTGACCGAACCGATTGCGCCAGTCGAGCGCAGTCCGGCGGTCATCCCTATGCCGGAGCCTGTGGTGCTGCCGGATGAACTGTCGAAGATGGGTCCGTGGGATCACCTCTGGGTGTACCGGATGCCCGACGGTCAGGCGATTGGCGCTGTCGCTCGTTGGGACGCTGCTCCCGGTCGGAAGAAAGAGTTCCGCCCGATCTACTGGAACGGCGAGAAATTCATATCCGGTGCGTTCTCGGGTGGCACGCCGCCGCTCTATGCCGACCTGCTCGCAGCGCAGCCTCTGGCCCCGGTGCTGATCGTCGAGGGCGAGAAGACCGCCGACGCCGCGCAGAAATATCTCCCTGCTGGATGGCAGGTTACGACGTGGCCGGGTGGTGCGGCGGCATGGCGGAAGACGGACTGGTCGTTTCTGGATGGCCGCCGTGTCGTGGTGTGGCCGGACAACGACGAGCCGGGCCTGCGTGCGGCTGACGCGATCCGCGTGGTTCTGTCGCGGCACAGGATACCGTCGGCGCTCGTGGAGATTCCGCCGAGCATCCCTGAAGGCTGGGACCTTGGCGATCCGCTGCCGCCAGCCGCGAAGGTGCGGGCGATCACGGAGGTTATCGAGCGGGCGCTGAAAGAGACGCGCGTCTTCGAGTCGATCCGGGAGCGGGAAGAAACCGAGAAGTCACCGCACGAGGACGCCGAACTCCGGTTCCGTGCGCTGGGTTATGGTGACCGGCATTATTGGCTGATGCCACACGGTCAACAGCAGCCGCAGGCATACAAGGGTAAGGAGCTACAGACCAGATTAGGGTGCCTGGAACTGGTCAGGGACGAGGGCTACTGGCAGGAGAACTTCACCAACGAAGAGATTGGGTTCAACTGGGAACTAGTCGGCCACGCCATCATGGACCTGTGCGAAAAAGCCGGGGTCTACAAGCCCGGTGAGCACACGCGGAACCTCGGGGTGTGGGATGATGAAGGCCGGACGGTGTTGCATAAGGGCGACGAACTGCTGGTTGACGGACTCAAGGTCAACCCGGCGAAGTTCCGCTCGAAATATATCTACCCCGTCGGCTCTGCGATGTTCGAGGACTGGAGCGGGCTCGACAGTCCGGCGACCGACGAACTCGGGCGCTCGATCCGCGAGGCGTGCAATCTGGTTCGGTGGGAGAAGCCGATCTACGGCGACCTGCTGGCTGGGTTTATCGCCACGGCTCCGGTCTGCGGCGCGCTTCCGTGGCGGACGCATTGCTGGATCACGGGTAACGCGGGGTCTGGCAAGACGACGGTCGTCAATCAGATCGCGGGTGCGTGTCTCGGCGATCTGGCGCTCTATCCCGTGGGCGCATCGACGGAGGCGGGCATTCGACAGGTGGTCGGCAATGACGCGCGCCCGGTGGTGTTCGATGAGAGCGAGAGCACGAAGAACAAAGAGGACCGGCGCGAGGCCGTGATCCAGTTGATGCGGCAGTCGTCATCGGAGTCGCGTGGCCGCATCATGAAGGGAACAGCGGGCCACAAGGCGGTGTCATTCACGCTAAGATCGGCGTTCCTGATGTCGTCCATCGGCGTCGGCCTGAAGGAAGTGGCGGACCTGACGCGGACGGCGGTCCTGACAGTGCGTCCGCTGGAAGCCGTGACGGTCAAGCAGATGTTGGAGCAGGAGCAACAGTGGAAGGATTTCATGGCGGCGTGTGCGCGCATCCCTGAGAGCACACCCCAGGCATTGCTCGCGCGTCAGGTGAATAACCTGCCGACGCTCATGAAAAACATCAAGACCTTCAAGGAAGTCATCTCAGTAAACCTTGGGAACGGGCGGCTTGGAGATCAGTTGGGGACGTTGATGGCGGGCTGCTATTCGCTGTTCCGCACTGGCGAGGCGTCATCGAAGATCGCCGAGGCGTATCTGGAGAACTACGATTGGGATGAGTTCACGACGGTCAAGACGCAGCGCGAAGACCTGTCGCTCCTGTTCCACATTATGGCGTGGCACGCTCAGATCGACAGCAGTTACGGCGTCCAGCAGCGCCAGCTTGGAGAGTTGCTGGAGATCGTGATGGGCGCACAGGATGTGAAGATATCCCGAGAGTCGGCGTTCGATACGCTGTGCCGGTACGGCCTGCGGTGGGATGACACCAAGGGTAAGGGCGGCCTCTGGATCGGGCTGAAAATTCCGAAGCTGCATGAGATCATGCAGTCGTCGCCGTACTTCGAGGGCTGGAGCCGGGTGCTTCAGCGCCATCCGTATTCGGAGAAATCCAACGGGCCGATCCAGTTCATGGGGATCAAGAGCATCGCGATCTTCCTGCCGAAGCAGGAATTCCAGATGCTTGAGGGGTGATATTAAAGGAGTGACATGGGTGCAAAAGCGGGATATGGATAGGGCTATAACCATGGCGGGCAATATGGTGACGTCATGGTCTGACGAATACCTTGGGAAGAAACACCCCGAGGATTTGGTCATGGCCTATGGAGTTACGCTTCAGGAGGCCGGTCGGATTTTGAAAGAAGAACGCTCACGTCGGGCGTTCATGGTGAAGGGCTGACTATGGCGAATGACTTTGTGATCGAAGACAGCGTTCCGCTTCCTGCGAGTTGGAACAATGGCCGCCCGGAGAAGTACCCCTGGCGCTCTCTGGAGATGGGGCAGTCGTTCCTCGTGCCGTATGACACGGACAAGACCAAGGCCGAGATGGCGAAGAAGATTTCCAACCGGGCCTTCGATGCGCAGAAGCGTCTGGGTGGCAGGAAGTTTTCCGTGCGCTCGACCGACGAAGGTGTGCGCGTATGGCGGGTGATGTAGCCGCGCATGATCACTGACGAACAGTATGCACGGGATCGGCTGACGATACTGGCTGATAAGGCGGGTCTGTGTGACGCCGATCTCGCCGGACCCGACCGCTCGGCTAGGGTGGCCGCCGCGCGAAAATCATACATGCAGACGATGCGTCTCAGGGGCGTGTCATCCACCGTCATTGGCCGCGTGTTGAAGCGAGACCCGAGCACGATCAGGGCTTTGTGGAAATGATCGAACACAAATGGGGGCAACCCGAAGTCGAGAAACTGCGTCAACTTAGGAGGGAGGGGAAGTCCTATCAGGAGTGTGCGGATCATTTCGGCGTCTCGCGCAACGCCATTGCTGGCGTCGTCAATAGGTACATCACCTTCTCCGGTCGGCGACGCTATGCGTGGGACCCGGAGGTTCCGGTGTACCGCCCCGGACATCCTAAGCGTTGGGATGAGACCCTGCTGACGGAGCCCTACGCAGAGCGGAAGGCGCGGCTGAAGGCTGAGCGGGAAGCGCGCTGTGATTAACCTCCGCCCCTACCAGGGAGCCGCCATCGAAGACATCCGCAAGGCATTCGCCAGTCATAGGCGGGTGCTATTAACGATGCCGACAGGCGGGGGCAAGACGCTCTGTTTCAGTTATATCTCAGCGGGTACTTCCCGTGCTGGTAAACGGGTATTAATTATCGCCCATCGCCGGGAACTGCTGAAGCAGATATCGAAGGCGCTGAAACTGGCAGGCGTCAGGCACGCCGTCATGACCGGAGGCTATCGCGGCATCCCGACGGCGCAGGTTGTCGTGGCCTCAGTGTTCACGCTGGCGAAGCGGATCGCGCACTTCCCTGCCCCTGACCTGATCGTCGGGGATGAGGCGCACCACTTCACGCCGGACAGCACATGGGGGAAGGTGGTCAATCACTTCCCGAAGGCGCGCGTTCTGGGCGTAACGGCGACGCCCGAGAGGCTGGACGGCAAGGGCCTCGGCCTGATGTTCGACTTCATGGTCATGGGTCCGCCGGTCGCGGAACTGATGGAGCAGGGCTATCTCAGTCGCGCTGACGTCTACGCCCCGAGCGTACCTCTGCTGACCGGGGCGCGGACCCGCATGGGTGATTACGTCGTCGGAGACCTGGAAGATGCAATGGACAAGCCGTCGATCACCGGCAGCGCGGTCGAGCACTACCAGAAACTGGCGGACGGCAAGAAGGCCATCGCGTTCTGTGTGTCGATCAAGCACGCCAAGGATGTCGCCGAACAGTTCCGTCAGGCGGGATACGCGGCGCAACACATTGACGGCGGCATGGATGAGCGCGAACGGGATCGCGTGCTGAAGCGTTTCGAGGATGGCGAGATACAGGTTCTGACGTCGTGCGATCTGGTGAGCGAGGGGTTCGATCTGCCTGCCATCGAAGTCGGCATCATGCTCCGGCCTACGAAATCATTGGGACTCTTTCTGCAACAGGCGGGCCGCTGCGTTCGCCCCTCTCCCGGCAAGACAGGCACGATCATACTCGACCACGCCGGGAATACGCACAGGCATGGTTTCATTGATGAGCCGCGAGATTGGCAATTAACTGACGGTTCCGTGCGTGAGAAGCGTGACGTTGTGCCCTCAGTTCGCACATGCCCGAAATGTTTTGCCGCGCACCGACCGATGCCTGTGTGCCCGAAATGTGGTCACACCTACGAACTGAAGTCCCGCAAGGTGGATCATGTCGATGGCGAACTGGAACTGACCAGCCGGTCGGATGATGTCCAGAAGGCGTCGGCGGAGAATGATATCCAGCGCCGGTTCTCTGTGCTGAAAAGCATTGGCAAGAGTCGGAAGTACGGTAATCCTGAGCGGTGGGCCTTCAATGTCATCTGCGGACAGGAGGCCGCCCGACTATCGAAGATGCGCGACCCCGTTAACCGCTCGATGGTGAATGGTCTGACGGAGGAAGAGAGGAGCGCAATATGGAACATGACAATGGGGAGACCGATGTCGCCAGCTACCGCGTCCCCGTGATGCTGGTTGATGCGATGAAGCTGGCCTTGGTCGAAGTCGTTGACGAGTGGATGGAGGCCACGGACCAGGATGAGATGGACGCGGGAACATTGAACGCAGCCATGCTTGTCGCGGTCGGGATGGCGATGGACATAGCCGTGATGGGCGGCGCACCGGAGGGGATGATGCAATGAGAGACGATCTGTGGACGCCGCACGTTTACGATTGGGCGAAGGAACTGTGGGCGAAGGGGATGTCGTCGTCACAGATCGCGGGCGTGATCGGGCACGGCATGACGCGGGCGGCTGTGAACGCAAAGGCGTTCCGACACAGGAACGATTTTCCGAAGCGCCCACCGCCGGTTCCGAAGCGGGCTGCGGTCACGGGTCCTGCGCCCGTGGTTGATAACGGAGCGGGTCGGGCGTGGACGGAGAGGAAGTTCGGCGAGTGCGCGTTCCCGGTCGGCGGCGTTGGCGCTGACACGCGATCCTGCTGCGCGCCGACCACCGGGGTATATTGCGACCATCATCAGGAGGTGATGTATGCACGTGACTGAGAAGAAGCGCCGCCGGTCCACCCAGCAGATTCAGGAACTGCTGCGGATATACGCCGAGCAGGGGCGTCGGCTGGAGGATATGCCGGTGCTGCTGGGGCGCGAGGTGTCCACACTGAAGAAGCACGCGCGAGCAGCGGGCGTGGGGTTTGAGGATTACAGGCCGAGAGGAGTGAGTGGATGAGCAGAGAAGAAGCGATCCAGCGACTGAACGCCTGTCGCACGGGTGACATCGAGTACGATCACGAAGAAGCTGACGGAGTGCTGTGCGATCTATTGAGGTCTCTAGGATACGATGACGTCGTCGATGTGTGGGTGAGTGTTGATAAGTGGTACGCATGAACCCCACCGTCGCCTGTGCATGCGTTGGGCCGCTGGGTGGTCAACCGAAGTGTCCTTGCGCCATGAAGCGAGACGCCGAAAGACTGCGTCCGGGCTCCGACAAGGCGGTCGAGGCTGGATGCCTGTGTCCGGTTTGGGACAATCGTCGGGGTGAGGGCGTGTGCGTTGGTGGTGAGCGCATGTTCTGGCACAGCGCCAAATGCCCGGTTCATAATGTCTGAAGCCGCTCTCCAGCAGCAAATCCGGCTGACGCTGGGCCAGCGTGACGACGTGATGCTGTTCCGAATCAACGTCGGGAAGTTCCGTCCGATGGAGGGCGGTGCTCGCGTGATTCAGTCTGCGCCGGAAGGGACGCCCGATCTGCTGGGCGTGATGGCTCCTGGCCGGGCCATAGCCATCGAAGTCAAGGCCCCGAAGGGTAGGCAGCGTGACGCGCAGGTCGCGTTCCAGCGGGCGTGGGAAGCCAGGGGCGGCATCTATGTATTGGCGAAATCCATAGAGGACGTCTATCGTGGCTTGGGAATATCACCCGAAAAATAATGTTGACATGCCGATTGAGGGTGGCATTATGCGTGCTGCCGGAGGGCAAGAGGAGCACACATGACCGCAATCACAATCAAGTCCGAGGAGCATTGGCACGACCTACGCTCCAGGCACATCGGCGCATCGGAGGTATCGGCGCTGTTCGGCATGAACCGCTACACAAGCAAGTGGCAACTGTGGATGGAGAAGTCCGGGAAGCTACCGCTGGAAGACCTGTCGCGGAATAAATTCGTGCAGGCCGGTAAGCATCTCGAAGCCGGGATCGCTGCGTGGGCTGCCGAAATCTGGGACATGCCGCTCCAGAAAGTCGTCGCGTACCACACGAACGACGCCTGCCCCGGCATGGGCGCGACGCTGGACTACACGGACGGCAACGCCCCGGTCGAGATCAAGTGGTCCGGCTGGTCTCAGGGGTTCGAGTGCGAGGGCAACGAGATCGTCTCCGCGCCTGACAGTTACCTGATCCAGATTCAGCACCAGATCGCCTGCTTCGGTGGCGACCATGGCTACCTGATCGCGCTGATCAACAACGAGCCCCGCCGGATGCGCGTGTCTCGGGATGACAAACTGATCGACGCCATTCAGGATGAGGTCTATCAGTTCTGGGTTGACGTCGAACTCGACCGTCAGCCGGACCCTGACTTCAGCATGGATACGGACGCCATCGAGCGCCTGATCTATGACGCGCCGCTGACCGATATCACGCTCGACGATCCTGGTTTCGCGGCGCTGCTGGAAGATTACGTGAAGTTCGGCGAGGCTGAGCGCGCCAACAAACTCGCCCGCGATGTCGTCAAGGGCGAGATGCTGCTGCGTATCCACGCCGAGATGGCGACCCGCAATGCGTCGCAGGACAAGGCGCGCATCCAGTGTGGCGAGCGGAAGATGTCGCTGACCATGGTGAAGGAATCTCCGGGCCGCGAGGTGACTGCTGATATGGTCGGCAGCTACGTCGGTGGCCGCAAGGGATATCCGATGATCCGGGTGTCGTGATGATCGGATATCTCTGGCGTCTCATCGTTGGCCGGTTTGGGTGTGAGCATTCGTGGGAAACCTTCAATGAAATTGAAGTTTACACTACGGATAGCAAGGGCAGACCGGGCGGTAGGGAGTATCACCTACGTTGCTCGAAATGTGGCGAACTGACGTGTCGGAAGTTCTGGTCATGAATAAAGACATCAACATCCGCGTTGGCCGCGACCACATCGACAGGCTCAAGGCCATCGTCCGCCAGCACCCGCTCAGGCCGACGCTGCGGGCCACGATCCAGCGGGCCATCGACCTGATGATCGAAGACCTTGAGGAAGAAATTCGTAGGAGCAGACCATGAGTATGACCGAAACCACCAGCAGCGTTCCCGCCACCGTCCGTCCGATTGATCGGTTCAAGCAGGAACTGACCATGCGCGAAGAGATGGTGCGCGCCCTGCTGCCGAAGTCCGTGACGTGGGATAAGTTCAAGGCGACCGTCGTGTCCGCCGTCGGGGCCAATCCCAACCTGCTGCAATGCGACAGGTCTTCGCTGATCAAGTCCTGCATTCAGGCGGCTGAGTTGGGCCTGTCGCTGAACCCGACGCTGGGTGAGTGCGATATCCTTGAGGTGCGCATCGCCGGAGTTAAGACCGCTCAGTGCCGACCGCGCTACATGGGCCTGATGAAACTCGCCCGCCGCTCAGGTGAGGTGACGGCCATCACCGCCGAGATCGTGCGCGAGAACGATGAGTTCATCCTTGAGAAAGGTGCCGAGCCTCGGCTGGTTCACCGGGTGAAGCTCGGCAATCGCGGGGGCATGATCGGCGCGTACTGCGTCTGGACCCTGAAGAACGGCGAGAAGCAGTTCGAGGTGATGGACCGCGAGCAGATTCTGGCGATCCGTAACAGGTCTGCCGCGAAGGATGCTGGCCCGTGGAAGACCGACGAAGAGGAAATGTGGCGGAAGACCGTCGTGCGGCGGGCGTCGAAATACATGCCCCGTTCGTGCGAGGAGTTCGACCGCGCCGTCGCCGTGGATAACCTGCATGAAGCAGGCCACGACGTGGACATCATGGACGGTGAGGTGATCGACGTCACCGCCATGCAGGAGCCTGAGCCGGAACCTGTGAAGGACCACGGCGACAAGCAGATGGCGGACATCACTGAGCGTGTGACGCAGAAGCGCCGTGCGGAACCGGCCCCGAAGGCGGAGGTCGTGGAATTGGAGATGTTCGCGACGGAAGACGGTGAGGAAGATTGGGACGATTGGGCCGCTCGCGCCCGTGTCGCCCTGTTGAAAATGGGAGGTGACGACCGCAAGCGTTGGATGGAAGTGAACGCGGACAGGATGGGCGATCTGGAAATGATCAACCGCGCCCTGGCCCGGAGTGTTTTGAACGCCGCCAAGGAAGCGGCATAACTGGAGACTGAGATGGCTAAGAAATACGATCTGGTCGTGAAGACCGGGGAATACACCGACAGCAGCGGCGAGGTGAAAGCCCGCTACCAGAACATCGGCGTCGTCATGGAGAACGACAAGGGGCCGTACATGCTGCTGAACCGGACGTTCAATCCGGCTGGCGTGCCCGGCAATGCGGATCGGGATAACATCATCGTGTCGATGTTCGAGCCGAAGGATGATCGCGGCTCAGGCGGTGGATCGTCGAGCGGTGCGCCGCGTAAACCGGCTGCGGTTCTGGACGACGACATTCCGTTCGTCACGATGTTCTCGAACTGGTAGCGGCCTATCGCTGCTCCTTCTCCACACGGTTATACACCGTGTTAAAGGTTCGATACGCCTGACGCTGCAATTCGTTCAGGCGGTCGAGTTCCTTGTTGCGGGCGATCCAGTCCATGTCGGACTCAAGGATCGCCCGTTTCTGTTTGTTGATCTCCTTAGCCCTTCGCATCGCGACCTTGCGTGCGGCGATGACAGCCGGGTCGGCTTCGACTGGATGGTCCTTCAGCAGGGCCGCACGCTCTTTCGGATCGGCGTCTTTCAACTGCCGCTCGATAGGACCGATGGCGTTGATCCGGTCGTAGTAATCCCCGAGGTCGGCCTGCTTGCTAGGCTCACCCACGAGGCGGCGCACGAACGGGATTTGCCCCAACTCCACATCACGGCCAGTCGCGGCCTTCGTGCCGACGTCGATGCTCTGGAAGATCAGGTTCCCGAGGCCACCGATGTATTGCTCAACGGCGTACTTCAGGGCCTCGGCGGGAACATCGACAGCACCCTTCACGCGTCCCTGACCGCCGGTCGCATCGTTCATCCAGGCGGTGATATCCTTGTAGACCTGCGGCGTGTTGTACCTCGGGTTCGCCGACAGAGCCTCGCCACGCACGAACGGCTCGTTGAAAATCTCCGAACCGAAGAAGTTCCGGTTCAGGCCGAGATCGACCAGAGGCTTGAACGCCGTGGGCGCGAAGCTCGACAGCAGGTTCTCCGCCGTCTGCGTGTTTACCGGGATAGGCGAGAAGTTATTCAGGATGCCACCGAACAGGAAGCCACCCGCCTCCGTTGCATCCTTCTGGCCGCGCATGACGTCGGCCACGGTCGCGCCGATATTATCAAAGAACGAATAGCCATAGGGCAGCGGGATCGTTCCGTAAGAGCGCCTGTCCATGGGGTTCATGAACACCATGTTCCGCTGTTTCACATGGTCGGGAATCTTATCGTAGAACGATTTTCCGTCGTCATCGTCGTCGGAGAATGCGTCGTTATATAGCGACCTCATGAAGCCGATGGCGACCATGCCGAGCGCGGCCTTCTGAGCCAATGTGATCGGCCCACCCTTCACGTTCGTCAGGGAGCGCAGAAGCTGCGTGTTGCCCTGAACGGCGGCATTGAAGAAAGCGTACAGCGAATTGAACGTCGGCCCGAGTTCGCCCTTGCGGTTGAAGTCCACCGTCACGTTGCGCGCCATGTTGGCCGCTTCGTCGCGCGTGACGCCTGCTTCGAGTGCGTTCTTATATACGGCCAGCCGGATCGAGTTCTCGAAGACGGAGTTCACATCCTCGATAGCCTCGATGGTTTTCTTCACGCCCTTCTTCACGCCAGCCAGAGTCTTCGCAGCGCCGACCGCCGTGGCGTCAGCGATGGTCTGCTGGATTTTCTCCATGTGGAGTTCGGGAGATTCGCGCTGGACCCACCCCGTGAACGCACCGTCTTCCTTGGCCTGGAGGAATAGGGCGTTCATGGCCTGCTGTTCCGGCGTTTGAGCGGTGTGGTTGAACGTCGAACGGAACAGGTCTCGCCAGTTTCTCCAGTTGCCGATGTCCTTCGCGACGCCGCTGACGATGTTCTGGCCCACGATCCGTCCGTCAGCCCGACCCTGCTCGGCGAGCACGTTGAACACGGCGGCTTGAATGTCGCGTGAGAAGTTTGTCACCACGAACTCAGGGTTCAGTGTGGTGTAGAGTTTCGACATGCCGCGCGTCACAGCACCGATGGTGGCCCCGAGTGCGCGGTTGATCGCGCCCCATTCCTTGGCGCTGGCGTTGGTCATCGCGCGCATCAGGAGCGGGTCGTTGATCTTGATATACTGCGTCGTCCCGCCTTCCTTCACGATCAGGTACTTATCCGGCAGGGCGCGCATGTTCACCGGACGCTCAGACACCTTGCCCGTGCGGCTGTCGAACACGCGGTCAACGTCGGGGTTCTCTTCCGTGAAGACCTGCCAGTATTCCGACGGGTTGCTGCGGACCATATCGAGGAAGGTCTTGCGGTAGCGGTTCGTCTCGCCACGAATGATCGCCGCCTGAGCATCAGCCATGGCGGTCGCGAGCGGGCTGAACGGCAGCGTCGAGCGACCCTTGGCGGGTTTGTATTCGCGCGGCGTGATCGTGAATCCGGGCGACATGAACGCACCGGAGTTATCATCCTCCATCTGCGTCGTGTCGCCATCGAGGGCTTGACCTTTGAACGGGGCGTACTGAGGCTCGGATGCGACCAGGGCGCTTGCCTGATCGGGCGTGATCAAGTCATAGTCCACGAGGGTCTGCCGTGTGCGCTCGGTCAGGGCATCGAACCGCTCGGCCATGCGCTCCAGCGAGGGTGTCTTACCCTCCGCCGCGAACATATCGAGGTAAGCCTGGGCGTCCGCGTTGGTCATGCCGGAGCCACCGTCAGGCATGGCCGGATTGCGCTCGGCGATCTTTGCGTTCCGGGCCGGAGCGGCGCGGGCCAAGAGGTAGAGATCGACTTCGTTCGCCGTCAGTCCGTCCTGCGTGATCGTGTCCAACAGAGGCTGGAAGTTATCGCGCTGAAGTTCGTCGATGCGCGGCGTGGCGCGCCCCTCGAACAGCGCGGCTTTCTCAGACGGACGCTCGGTGCGTGGGATCGCTGAGCCCGTGGCCTGTTCGATCTGTTCTTCGACGTAGCCAAGGCGGCGCATCCGATTGGCCGTGACGCGGACGAATTTGTCGGCGAGGGTTTCCTTGCCGAGTTTGATCGGCGTGGCGGGCGTGGCAGGGGCAGCGGGT
>Ga0181352_1000669_pt1 | contig 14426 bp, 31 predicted proteins | sample Fa13VDMLBSN_FD_130103 | JGI IMG/M metagenome (GOLD analysis project Ga0181352, IMG submission 130103) | Freshwater viral communities from Lake Michigan, USA - Fa13.VD.MLB.S.N | ecosystem: Environmental > Aquatic > Freshwater > Lake | place: USA: Michigan | collected 2013-09-23 | reverse complement strand
GGATGTTGTTTTGTGCGTCCCTGTCGTTTTGGTCTTGGTTTACAGGGTCAAACGCGGAGAGTCCACCGACCATCAGTATCCTTCTCGAACGTACGAGTCAATCATGTCTGCCAAATCTTCTGACGGGAACTGTGCGTACAATGCGCGAAGTTCATTCAGCACAGGGTCGTTGTTGCGTGGTGCAATGAATCCTGGGGTGGTTGGGGTGCGTCCTGGTCCGAATGGTGCGCCAGCGGTCAACGGTTCGTTGGGGCGTTCCGTTGGTCGGTCCAATGGTCCCATCTGTCCTGGTGCTGGACGTGGTGCGGTTGGGGTGGTGTCTACTGCTGCGGTTGGGGACTGTGCCATTGGGACAGCCTGTTGTGCGCGACGTGACGCAGCCGCTTCACCGTACTGTGACGATGGGGCGGTTTGGACAGCAAGTTTCTTCGTTGGGTTCCGTAGGTCGGAACGGTTCGGATAATTTTTTGCCATTTATCCCAGCCTTGATGCGAGTGAGAGAACGCTTCCTGGTGTTCCTGGTGCTTGTGCGGCTCCTGCTGGAGGTCCGCCGAGTTGTGCGAGAAGTCCGTCGATTCCTGGTGGTGGTCCCTGCATTGGTGCTTCTGCTCCCATTCCTGGCATAGCGAGTCCTGGCATTGCTTCTGGTGCGCCTGGCTCAACAGGGGTTGCCTGTCGCTTTTGGGCACGCTCATTGGTGCGACGCACCGCCTCATGCAGCGGGACGTTTTCTTCTACCGTCAATTTGGTGAGGTAGGCGAGGTCGTCTGGCTGGTATGGTCCGTTCGGGTCGGCTGCCTGCGCTTGGATGGAGGACAGCAGTGCGGCTTCGACGGATTCGGCGGTGATGCGGTCCTTTTCGAGTTCTGGGTCGGTGATGAGCGGGTCGGCTTCACGCGCAGATTCTTTGGACATGAGTCCTGTTCCGAGACGCTGACCAAGACCGACGATAAGACCGTTGACGTCTGCACCCGATGACGGGTAGTTGACGTAATGGAAATCGGTTTCCCACACCTTGTTCGGAACATAGTCAATCTTGCCAACAGATTGGCGTCCTGGCATGAAGAACGACTTGGAGGACGAACCCCAATATGCTTTCTCCATTGCGATAGCAATCTTGTCTTCTTCGAGAAGTGACTGAGCGAAAATGGATTGTGCTTCTTGTACACGGAAGTCGACGGTTGCTGAAAGGATGGATTCTCCGCGGCGACCCGTACGAATGTTCGTACCAGACTCACCACCGAACTCAGCAGGGATAGCACCCTCAAGGCGCTCCTGACGCTCCAAGCGGTCAAGCGCAACATCGGTCTTGTAACCAGGGTTGGACTGCAACTGTTGAATGTCGCCACCCTTCACGACACCCAACTGTCCTGTCTTACCGTCTGCAATCTGGATGATTTCTGGGTTTTCGCCAGGGCGTGCGACAAGGTATTCGTCTGGGAAGATGCCGCGTTCAATCGCAATCTCAGTGAGTGCTTGCAAACGTGCGCGGGTGTAGTACATGCCCATGATTCCGTCGAACTGTCCGCGTGGAAGGTCGAGGGAGATGCGTTGTGGGACGACCGCGAGCGGCATGTTGGTGCGGTTCGGCATGCGCTCTAGTTCGACGACTTCGAGTCCTGCTCGTTCTTCTGGTGAGAGTGTCTCAGTGTTTTCTGGTCCCATGACGGCGCAAACGATTTCGTTGTCGTCGACGTATTCGAGAATCATGTATTGGGTGTCATGTCGGATTTTGCCCATTCGCAAACGTCCGATGACTTGTGGACCGTAGTATTGGACGAGCCATGATGCTGACTTCATGTAAGTGAAGATGCAGTCTTCTGGCACCATGTTGTCTGGGTCGTCTGATGGTGCAGGGTAGGTGTCGAGAGGGTTACGGATTGCCCATTGTGGGGTGAGGGTTTTGAAGTTGGGGCGCAGCATGACTGGTGCGCTGGAGTAGGCAAGCAGGTGGCGTGCGCGTCGACGGAGTTTCAAATCCATCTTGTTGCTATCCCAAATAGAGAGCATTGCTTTGCGTCGTGTGCGAGCAAGTTCTTTGGAGCGTTCGTTTCCTTCTTTGACTGGTGGGAAGTATGGGAGTGGCATGGTTGATGCGACTCGCATAGAGGTCTGGTCAAGACCTTGAACCAAGAGGTTCGCTACTGAGGATTTTGCGTTGCGGTCAAGTTCGTTGAGTGGGACGATGATGTCGCCGTTGGCGAGGTCGCGGACTCGTCGCATTTGTGCGAGTACGGGTCCTTGTGCGTCGCGTCGTGCCTTGTATAGCGCTACGATTTCTTCAACGGTTTTCGCCACTCGTCATCCTCAAAATTTTTTGGTTGTGGCTTATAGCATACACAAGTGTCATATCCATGATGGTCGCCATTGTCGTGGGGGACGTTTCACGGTGACGAGGTTTGGTGCGTGGAGGCAGGCGAACCAGAGTGCCATTGCGAGGTCGGTGCCGTTCTTTTTGTCTCGGGTCCATTTGCAGAGTTCGTCGACGAGGGCAAGGGTTTTCCAGTTGCCGCGCATGGATGGGAGTCGGAGTGCGGAGGAGCGGACGAGGGGTGGGAGGATGGCTTCGATTCCGAGGTTTTGGTCGAGTTTGTTGCGGCTGGTGGTGTGGGGGAGGATGTTCAAGGACCACATGGTTTCCCATTTGCGGACGAAGTCGTGTTGGAGGAGGAAGCGTTGGGCGGCGTTGATTTCTACGATGATGTGGGTGACGGGGTAGTTGAGGTCATACGCGCGGTTGCACCATTCTTCGAGGATGCCTGAGTATTCTTGGGTGGTGGTGTTGTAGCCGAGGAGGTTTTCGGCGGTAAGTTTGGTGCGCTGAATATCTACAACGTGATACAGATTGTGTTGGGGCTGATAGAGCATCCAGATGAGTCCCCAAAATTGGGTGGGGGACGGGTCAATAGCGATGATGGAAATGACTGGTGGGGACAGGTTTGGTGGGATGTATTCGGGTTGACGTTCCTGGTCGATGCAGCCGTGGTAGAGGACTCCGTCTTTTCCGATGCCGCCTGTTATCCAGGTTCGGTCTATGAGGTATGACTCGTCGGCGAGGTCTTCTTGTTGGTAGATGACGCGGAACCGTTCATTGTTCGAATGACGGAGATACGACAAATCTTTCCAGGAAAGCCTTTTAGGGTCAAGTAGTGGACCATTCGGGTAAGGCGGCGCATCATGTCTTCGACTTTTAGGACCAGTATCCAACTCCTCGTAGTACGCCCGATAAACAATATGCTTATATTTCTGTTTCTTGGGTGGTTCTGGTTTGTCTTGCAACGTGGTTGCCGTGACATCTTCCCCATCGTAGTCGTCTTCATCGAACTCATAGGTGACTTTGGATAAAACATGTGCGTATAGGTCGCCTGCTCCGAGTCTTTGCCCGACGACGGCGAGTACGCCGCCTGGGTCGACGCGGGCTTCTGCCATTGAGTCCCATCTTTCGAGCAGTTTGTCACGGGCGGTTGATTCTCGTGCGTTTTCGGTAGAGGCAACGTCATCAAAAAGGCATAAGTCGGCGCGATGTCCGATGAATTCGGCGTCAATACCGTACGCGCGGACGGTTGGTTCCTTGTTGTCTAACCCGTTTCCGTCTAATTGTTCGACGATGAACTCCTCTGCGCGCCATAATGCGCCTTTGTCGGAGGGTTTGAAGCGACCGTAGTCAATGGAGAGGCATCCTTGGGCGTCTTTTGCTAAGCCTTTGCGGGCGAGTTCGGGGTCTGCGAGCATCGGGTTGGGTCGTTCTAAGGTTTCGCGGATGCGGCGGCTGTACATTTTGGCGAGGTTCTGGTTGGCGGAGCCGATGAGTACGCGGATGGCTCGGTTGCGGACGATTGCCCATACTGCGACGTCGTGGAAGAGGGTGGATTTTCCTGCTCCTGGTGGGACGTTCAGGCAGACGAATTCTTTTTCTTCAGATTCCAAGAGTTTTACTATTTCGAGGGCGGCTTCCACCTGCCACGGGGATTCGACGCGCCCCAGGTAATACTCACGGAAGAATTGGAAGTCTTCGAGTCCGCGTTTGGCTTCTTCGGTGAGACGGTCTAACGGGATGGCTGGCGGGAGGTCGCCTGCTTCCTGCAACTCCATTGCTGCCTGCCATTGTTGCCCGCCTTTTCTGCGTTCGAATTTGTGGAGTTCTTCGGCGGCTGCGTCTGCTTTGGCTTTGGCGGCTTTGGAGCGTTTGACCCAGTTGTAGCCTGTGTTTTGGTGGACTCCTGCGATGCGGCAGGCGTCTTTGACGGTGTGCCCTGAGTGGATTGCTTGCCAGAATTTTGCTTTGTCGTTGGCTGGTATTTTGCGTATCCCTTGCATGAGCGAAAATAAGGTTACACGAATGGTTGTAAATCAGTCAATGTGTTGTATGCTGTCGGTCAACTTCATCAAGTCCCTCATGTCGGGAGACACAGGGCACGCATGGTCGTTCCACGGTTGCATGTGGCGGGGCGTAAACAGGGAAACCTGGGTAGACCCCCATGCGTTGATGTGGGGGAGCAGCGTGATGAACGTCTTATCATCGAACAAAGGTGTCGGCTAGAATTTGCCACGGCGACCTTCCGCGGGGGCGGGAACTGTGGGGGAGGCGCTTATCGGGTGTGTCGCTTTGCCGTGCTCCCGCCCTCACATTCGTTCGGTTGGGCTGCCGCGCAAACTTCGTTTGCTTGCCCGCAAGGAGGGAGGAGTAGATGTTGTCGACGGGTTCGGGTCGCCACGTTTTTTTAGCATCCGCTCACCCGAACCGTATAACAACCCTGACCCACACCCCCCCAAGAGCAGCCCTTCATCCCCACACGTCCACAACCTTATCCACAGGCTCCACCACAAATGTGCATCCGTCTCGAAACGGTATATAGGTATCTAGGGTATGCGCGCCTCGGCAGACCCCCAGTCAAGAAAAGTGACTAGCCAGTCAATTAGAAACCCCCCACCGCTAGCAACCGCAACCAACGTGCTAGCAACAGCAAGCAGTGAGGAGGTGTAAGGGTCGCCTAACGAAAATATGTTGGGGGGGCGAACGTGTGTTTGGTTCGAAATTGTAATGAACTTGTAATAAGGTTTGGCTTGCTTTTTGTGTTGTGACCCTGTAAGGTGTAGTTAGTAAGGACAAGGGGCGAGAGCCCAAGACAAGGAGGGCAAGGAATGAAAGTAACGATAGATGGGGAACTAACCACCGAGTGTGTGGGGCTGTTGCCGAATAGGTGGAATGGGTGGGAGTGCCCAATTTTCACGGAGGAACAAAAACAATTCGTGGAGGCAGAAATCGACCGCTTAGGGTGGCACGACACAATGACCCGCGTACAGCGCGATTCGGAATGGCGTGATTTGGGTAACGGTCAGTGGACGACAATTGGGTGGATTTGGCAAACCGCCTAATTCATCTCCCCCGTGCGCCTTGGGCGTGGGTTTCGAAACCGACACGGGACGCAATACAACAACAACACTAAGGAGGGCAAGCAATGACCAGAAAAGACTACGAACTGATGGCGGACATCATCCGCCGCCAATTGAACAAGGGACCCCTTACGGGTGACCGCATGGCTACGATTCAAGACATCGCATTGGAGATGTCGTACGTATTCGGGGGAAATAACGAACGATTCAATTTTGAACGGTTCTATGTTGCGTGCGGGTTGAATTTCAACGGGACGCTAAAAGAACTGGTGTTCTAACCTCCCCGCCCCGCGCCTTGGGCGTGCCGATTCGATTCGGACGGGGCACTAGCAAGGCTTGACTATGCTCTAGTCTTGTGATACAGTAAGACATACCAACAACAACAGCAAGGGGAAACAAATGGCAATAATGGAAACATACAGGGCACACTTTACGGGCGCATATGTCGCCCAGTGCCACGAATGCGGGAGAGTGTGCGCCTACTGGGACGCCGACGACCTCAACGACGACGGACAGTTAGAGTGCCATTGCGAGGAGGGCAAGTAATGAACGAATACGGCAACGAAACAGCGTGCGCGAATTGCGCGGATGAATGGTCGAAACTTGACGAACATTCACACTGCCCAGAATGCGCACAAGTACGCGAGGGTCACGCCAAGTAACCCCGACATCCCTAGCCCGTATCGACGGCGTGGGCTCGCGACCTACTAGGGGACGACGGACACAAGTCCGCAACAACAACAAGGAGGGAAAGTAATGGAGATAGTACGCAACGGCGACACCTACGTCGCCATCATGAACGAGGACGAGGTGAACGACATCCGCCACGCCCTGTACTGGCGACTCGACAAAGCCGAAACCGAATGGTGGCAACATACAACGGACAACGGAACGAAGAAGCCAAAAGAAACCGACAAACTGGGCGAGGAACTACGCCGTAGGTATCTCAGGCTAGAGAGTGCCTACGTCACGGTGTCGCAAGCCATCAGAAACCGCAAGTGACCCCGAACCCCTAGCCCACCGTAGGGTGGCACAAGCGTCGAGGCTTGACTGGGGACGATACATACGCTAGTGTGTATTACAGTTAGACATATCAACTACAAGGAGGGCAAGCAGATGGCAGATGAATACACCGCCAAGTGTTCGTGCGGATGGGGAAGCCCATCACGAGCGGACTATCGAAGCGCGGACAGGCTCGCAGATGGACACATCTTCGTGCTGATAGGTACGACAGGCAAGCGCAAGGTTAGAGATGAAAACGGGATTCGCCACGAGGTGACGGTCTCGAAAGTCAATCTACAAGGAGGATGGAATCAGTAATGGAAACGGTCTACGCAGTCACGAGAGATGGAAACACGCTCGCAGTATTCCCCACATACAGCGAAGCGTTTGCCCATCTCCACCGCATACAAGGTCAGTCGGTTGAGTGGGCTACACGCCACGAGGGGTACGCCATCGTACAAGTACGGGAAACTATCGAAAGGACAGAACAATGAACACGCAAGAGCAAGACAAGACCTACACCTACGAGGGCTACCTACTGGAGCACTTCTACGGTGAAGGCGACCCGATGGAGGCTTTCGGGGTGTACCTCGACAACTTCCACAAGAAATACTCAGAACTCACCGCGGACGAATGGGCGCACCACTTCTCAGATTTTGAGGAAGCGTACATCGGAGAAATGACCGTAAAAGAATACGCCGAACAACTCGCCGACGAGAACTACCCCGAGGCGGTCAAGTGTAAGTATTTCGACTACGACGCCTACGCAAACGACCTCGAACGCGGTGGCGAGGTATGGGAAACCGACGGACACCTGTTCCGCAGTTACTAACAACAACACAACACAGAAGGGAAACAACAACATGAACACGCAAGAGCAAGACCAGACACTCTCAGTATGGGAATTTCTGGAACGAGAAAACACGAAAGCCCCGCAAGCCGAGGCACTGTATCGTTGGGGGCTGAACTGCGACCGATACAATAACCCGTTTCTTCTCTATCTCGACCTCATCGGATGGAGTGACGACAACTACGGGGCGAACGTCGGACAGCACAAACGACAGGGATACATGGAGGCGGACTACATTGCCGACGCACTCAAGGAGTGGGCAGTGAATCCTTACGCCGTCGAAAACTGGCTCGATGACCTCATGGAAACGGAGGGAGTGTGAACGTGAACCTCGACACAATGGAACGCGCCTATCTTCTTTACGACCTACAGGCTAGTTACTTCCTCATCGTAGAGAGTCTGCCCGATGGATTCCGCCCAACGGCAGGAGAATTAGAGAACACTCACGCCATATGCGACATATCGCACTGGACGCAGGCAGACCTCGACGAATTCGCAGGGCTAGACAGTGGCGAGCAGTACGCCATCGTCGAACAGTTAGAACTGGCAGTATTCGCACAAGAAATGAGAGGGGTCTAACCATGACCACGGCACAAGAACTGTCTGCCAACATCGGCAAGACCGCAACACTCAATGTCGCAGGGACGCCACTCAGTTTCTCTGTTGTCATCCTTGACGCACGGAAACGGTACGGCAACCTCGACTACAAGGTGAAGCCCGTAGCAGGTGAGGGTGAGGCGTGGCATCAGTCCACCGCGATAGTCCTTGACAACAACGAACAGATGTAATACACTTACAACTAGAAGGAGGAACAGCAATGAAAGTAACAGCAACAAGGTCATTCACCTACGACACCGAAGAAATCAAAGACACCATACGGGAACTCAACAACGACCCGAACATGGAGGTCAGCGACGACGAAGCGATGGACTACATCAACGGGTACATCGAAGAAGATATGCGGTCGCCACTTTGTCGGCACGATGTCGTTGTAATGGACGAAGACGGAAACGAAATCTAGGAGGGACAATGAAAACCTACACACCGCAAGAAGTCGCCAGCCGACTTGACATCACCATCAACAAAGCCCAGTCACTCATGGCATGGGCGAAACGTAAAGCGATGAGCATGTCCATCCAGTCACACACCACCAAGACGTTCTACCTCGAACACGACGAGTGGGACAGCAAGTTTGGGGTGGACATCAACTACTACATCGGTGAGGATTCCGTCCTCAAAATCATCGCCTACCCCATCGACGAGACAGGGCAGGTTGATACCGACACCAGCCGTGAGGTTATTCTCGCCCGCACCAAGGTCAAGGTCGCAGGATGACACGAACCATCCTGACACTCGACGAATGGGAAACCATGTTCCAGCCAGTCATCAACCATCTCGACCCCGACGCCTCGTGGAATGACAACGAGCGAGGAGGAATCATGTTTGAGACCTACGGCACGGAATACGAGTACGTTGCACGAATCATGGAGACACAAGGCAGACATCATGTTTGGACTTGGGTCGATGGAGATGACGGCTCATACATCGTGAACGGTATGAGACTCATCAACCGAATCGGATACTTTCTTACCGCCGTACCGTGGAAAGTGAAAACCGAAATCAAGGTGGATACCTACGGCGATGGGGTCGCGCAATGAAAGTCGGAGACCAAGTCACCATCACAGGCAAGCACCATCAGTACTACGGACGCACAGGCACAGTCCAAGGCTTAGTCCAAGACAAGTACGGACTCGCCGTCACAGTTCTACTCAACAACGGTATCGCCGTGTTGATAGATGAAAGCAACATCACACCAAACAAGAAAGGGAAACAGCAATGACAACCGAAACAATGCAAGTTGCCATCATCCGCCAGTTCGAGGACTTGCGCATGATGGTATCCACAGCAATCCGAGACAACATCATCCCCCCACTCCAAGGGGTACGCATGTTGGAACAACTCAACGCAACCCAGTATGCGTTCGAGCAGGCGATGGGAGCGATGGCACAATGAGCGAAAACATCAGGGTCACCATCGTCTTCCTCTGTCTAGTCGCCACGTTCTGCGGAGGGTTCACACTCGGACGAGACATCGAACGGTACGAAGAACGTGCCCGACGCAAAGAAATGTACCGTCACCCAGCAGGCAAGGGACGCTAATGGAAACGATGATGGACAAACTCGAAGACTGGGTACATCACAACATCCCATCGCAGGGCATGGCACGCGACGTCGTGGACATCCTTGTCCGTAGATGGGGATGGACTATCACACTCAAAGACATGGCGCAGTTCGAGGAAGACTTGGACGAGGACATGATGAGGGGTGACCGATGAGACGATGGTTCACCAGCGTCAGGTTTGAGCGGTATCTTCGTGCCGTAAGACGGCGACCAACGTTCGTGGTTCGTCGTGTCGTCGGCAAACGAGGCTACGGCTACTGGCTCGGGTCGCAATACAGGAACGGATACAGTTTCACCAAGAACCCTGAGCGCGCCATGCGTTTCATCAGTGAACAGCACGCCACCACGGAGGCTGACAACTCCATGCTGTACAAGCACGCAACCTACCGTGTCGAAAGGATACAAAACTTGTAGCACTTTGATAGGCTGGTTGTTTGAATAGCCCTGCTCCCGAAGTCCCCCCTTCGCTTCGGTCGTAGCGGGGCTATTCGCTTTCCACCCCACCATCACGCAACCTTTGTATCGCATGACGTTGCCGTGGTGTCTTTCCACCGAACATTCCGTATCGGTTCAGTTCGAAACGCTCCGCTTCCATAGCGAGTTCGAGACAGGGGTTTCTGTGTGGGCAGAACGCGCACACCTTCTTCGCTTGGGCGTATGGGTCTTCGGCTTGGTATCCGCGTGCGATGTCGGGGAAGAAAACCTTTTCGTCCATCCCTTTGCATGGGGTGTCGCCCCACCATTCGAGTTTCGTCATCTGTAAATCTTTGGGTATCGCTTCGACGCCCATACTTTCTCCCCTTTCCTAGATTGTGGAACCCTGACCATACACCGATGGTCGCACCTCCGTCAAATCGCTACAGATTCCACTGTGCGTCACGCACCATGTTCAAACAACCAAGGTATCCGCAGGCGTCCACGAGGCTGTCGTGATGCCAGTTGCCCTCGCTCGTCGCTGTCCGTAGACGGGACAGTTTGACGGACACCATGAACATGATGGCTTGTTCGACGGTGAGGTGTACGCCTGTGAGGGTTTCAAAGATGTCGCGGGTCTGTGTGTAGTCCTCTAGTGGGTGGGAGTATTGTTTGTGTCGGTCGCCTGTGATGAGGTCGTATGCCTCCATCAGGATTTCTGCTCCATCAGTCTTCATATTCACGGTACGGGTTCCTCCATTTGGTTGCGGGCACGTTCGCCTCGACTGCTTCCTTGTGTTCCGATGATTCATACAAGCGCATCAAATAGATGCACGGGTTCGTCCCATCCAATAGTTCGGCGTCTTCTGTGATGGATGTGGGTAGCCCTTCGTGCAGCATACAAACTGGTGGACTGGTGTAACCCGCTTTCAAACCTATCTCAAGCCATTGCTCAAGGGTCAGTTTGCTTATCTCCACTAGAACGCTTCCTCTTCAAGGAACTTGGGTGTACCGAATGCCTTGGTGATTTGACCGACGACCTGCTCGGTCTTGTCTGCGATAACAGGGCGGAACCTGCACGACAAACCAATCTCGTCAGCGAGAATCTTGGTCGTCCACTTTTTCTCACCAGTCTTCTTGTCCTCATAGGAGGAGATGTCCAACTTGCCGACAACCATGACATGCGAACCTTTGTCAATGGATGAGGCGGCGTGTTCGGCTACCTGTCCGAAGCAGGTGATGTTGTGCCATACGGTCTGCTTCTTGTCGTCTTTGCCTGAGGTGGTGGCGAGGGTGAATGTGCCCATAGCCAGTCCGCTTGCGGTGTATTTCAACTCGACGGGTTTGCCTGCGTTGCCGATGACGGTGATGGTGTTCATTTCTTTTTTCTCTCTTTCATTGGTTGGATGTTGGATGTATTTCGATTGGTTTCAGATGCGGAACAAACATGGGTCGGTGGTTCGGTGACACGCACATAAGTGGTGAGGGTTCGTTTGCATTGGTCGCAATGCCACGTTTGTCTCATCGTTCTATGTCCATCAGTTTTTGCCCTATCCACTTCGCAACTGGTGATGCTACTCCGTTCCCGCATTGTTTGTAGCGGTGGGTGTCGGCTTGTTCTGTGCCGTCTGGGTTCCAGCGGGTGTGGTCGTCTTGCCATCCCATCAACCGTTCACATTCAAGGGGGGTCAGACGGCGTACCGTCATGGTGGATTCAAGGACACCCGTCGATTGTTTGGTTCCAGCCCGCAACGCATGATGCACGGGACTGATGCTGTCGTTGTATTCGTCGTACGCAACAGCCATACCATTTCCTTCGGTTCGCAACGTTGGAAACGCAGACTCGGATGGTTGGGCAGATAGACCCTGCGTGTGGCTGAATCCTATTGTTCCGATGTCTGAACTTTGGCTTCCAGTGCTTGTTGCAGTCTCTCTGGCAACTTTTTCCCTCGCCGTTTTGCTCGTCGCAGTATTCCCTCGCACGCTTTCTTTGACAGGGAGAAGCGGGTCGGGACAGTTTCTGGCGATTGCAGAATCGAAGATAGCGACGACGAAAACTCGACGTCGGCGTTGGGGCACTCCGAAAAATTGCGCATCCAAGACTGCCCACTCGATGACCAGCGCCCCTGCTTCAGCCATTTCGTTGAGGATGACCCCGAAGTCAGCGCCTCCGTTGGAAGACAAGGCTCCTGCGACGTTCTCCCAAATAGAGATTCTTGGATACTCATTGTTGCTCTCCTCACGTAGTTCTTTGATGATGCGTATTCCTTGGTGGAACAAACCTGAACGCTGTCCGTCAAGTCCTGCTCGTTTACCTGCAAGCGAGAGGTCTTGACAGGGTGAACCCCACGCAACGACATCGACTTCGGGTGCTTGGGACAGGATGTGTTTGCCTGTGAGGGTGGAGACGTCTTCCCATTTGGGGACGTTCGCCCAGTGACGGTTCAGGATGTTGAGGGCGTGCTTGTCCCATTCGCATTGGAATACGGTTTGCATACCCGCGGCTTCCAATCCAGCGTCGAAGCCACCCACTCCGCTGAAAAGTGAGAGAACTTTCATTGGGCTTGCCCCTTCATGTTGGTCATCCTATCTCAGGGGTATATCGCCCAGGGTCCCCAGCCCCAGCCGTAACGCTCAACACCGTAACGATGAATGACCAGACCTGCGGTGAGGCAGGTGGCTGGGTCGAACAGGTCGTTCGCTTTGTTGATGACTCCGTTCTGGCGGAGGTACTTCACCCAGAAGCGGTTGATTTGGAGGAGGCAAAGACTGCCGCCGTTCGGGTCGTGCGGGTTGAACGCATCGGCTTGCCCTCGTGATTCGCGCCAGATGACACGGTCAAGGATGGGTAAGTCTTTCTCTGCCCAACCCACCTGCCGTGCAAGTGCCCACCATTGCGGGACTTTGGCTGATGCTGGAGGGGTGAAGTCCTCTCGAATGTGACGGATGTTCATGCGACTTGCTGGCGACCCTTCTGTTTCTGCGGTTGGCATTGCCGTTGCCATCGCGCCCCCCAAAATTACTGCGGTTACTACTGCGGTACTTACGATTCGTTTTATCATTGGTCCTCTAGTCGTAGGCGGATACTGTCATCATCTCCCTTACTTGGTCTGGGTATAGCAAAAATCCTTTCGCTGGATTGTCGGAGTCTGGTGCTGCTACCAACTGTCGAATGTTGGCGACGTTATGTTTCAGGTAGCGTTTCAGTCTGGGTACTTCAATTATAGCGAACGCTGTAGGAGCAAACAAATACACCCACCATCGGGCTTCTGTCACAGCAATACCTGACGGTTTCCATCCAGTATTGCGTGGGTTCTGTTCAAACTCTACGAAGATACGTCCGTTGCGGAAACGGTCATACTTCACTTCGAACGACCCTTGGCTCAGGTCTTGGAGGAATTGTGTGACGAGTTCTTCGCCTTCATGTCCGAACGCTAAGTCCTTGGTGAAGTCGAATTGTTTGATGTCGTGTGTTGGTTCGTATCCGTGTGTTCGGATGTCACCAGACATCAGCGTGTTCCTCATATACGCGCCGTGCGTTGTCGCAATCGCCTTCAATGATGGCGACGTGCATGAGACCCGCGACGTTCTTCCACTTACGGATTTCTTCTTCGAGGCGTTTGATGTGTTCCGTCATCACCAGTAGTGGGTCACGCATATGGGATGCCGTCCTCGTATTCGAGTGCGTCGTCATAGGCGGTGTCGGCGTATTTGATGTCGCCCAGGTCGCGGGCAAGTTGTTGTGCCGCTCGCCTCCACGCCGCCCTATCTTCACGCAGACTTTCAATTTCTTCAGCCATGCGATTCAATTCATCATTCGACATTGCCATACCCCGCTTTGTGTAGTAACCGAACCATGTCCTCAAGACGCATGACCGCGTATTGTTCCTCGCCTGTGTTGTGTCCATTGCGTTTCACCACGAGGATGCCGTAGTCTGCGCCAGCGTTGCGGGTCTCCGACACGGTCTCCTCAATCCATGAGGACAGTTCGTGACGCTTCGCCGCTTTACATTCGAACACGAGAGGTCCGCATCCGCCGATGTCACCTTTGTCGAGTGCGCCTTGAAGTGCGCGACGCTCAGCATGGGGGAAGCCTGCGGTTTGTAGGTAGCGGGCGATGAGGGTTTCGAATCGTGTGCCAATGATTTTGCTTCGGTTAGCCACGAGCAACCTCACTCTCCAACAGGTGACGGATGAGGGCTGACCTGGACACACCGCGTTCTTGGCAGAGACGTTGCATGGTGTCAGCCTGAGCAGTCGTGATACGCAAAGCAATCATCTTGGTTGAACGGTCTTTGCCTGTGGGGTCAACGGTTCGTTTTGCTGGCATCACTCACCATCCTTGAACGCTTTGAGTTCGTTGAACGCTTCACGCAACTTGGCGAGGTCCTCGGCGGTGGCTTTATCCAAGTCGACGTTCGCGTTCTTTGCGACAGTCAATGGTTGGATGGATGCTTTCGCACAGGCGGCGAAGAACTGGTCTAACTGTTCTTTGCTGAGTGCGGTGTTTGCGGTCACGGGTGAAGGCGTAGGTACTTGTGCTTTACCAGTTGTGCGCAAGCCCGAGGACGGGATAACTCCCTGC
>Ga0181352_1000668_pt1 | contig 14430 bp, 17 predicted proteins | sample Fa13VDMLBSN_FD_130103 | JGI IMG/M metagenome (GOLD analysis project Ga0181352, IMG submission 130103) | Freshwater viral communities from Lake Michigan, USA - Fa13.VD.MLB.S.N | ecosystem: Environmental > Aquatic > Freshwater > Lake | place: USA: Michigan | collected 2013-09-23 | reverse complement strand
GGTTGCGGTGACCCCCTGCGATGCCGTCAGCGTAGTGACGGTCGTCGCCTGGAGCGCGGTCGTGCCGGATGAGACGGTGAGGCCGTTGGAGAAGGTCTTGGCTCCGGTGATCGTCTCGGTGCCGCTGATGTTCACATACGCTGAGTCGGTGGCTGACAGGGCAGCGGAAGCGAAGTCGCTGATCGTGGCGGCAAGCTGCGTGCCGGTGTGGTTGGCGCGTTGAATTGCGAAGGCTTGGGCTGCGTCGGCTTCCGCTTTGGCGAATGCGGTCGTAGCGATCTGCGTGGTATCCGTGTCAGCGGCAGCGGTGGGCGCTGTAGGCACACCCGTCAGGGCAGGGCTTGCCAGTGGTGCTTTGAGGTCTAGCGCAGCTTGTAGCCCAGATACCTGCGATATAGCCAGCAGCGTGAACGATGCGTCATTCAGCAGATCAATAGTCGCGCCACCTTCCACCGACTTATCCAGTAGCGCAGCGCCATCTACCGTTAGCGTAATCGTAGCCGTAACACTGGGCTTGATGTAGATGTTCTTAACCAGCCGGTTGCCGCTATTGGGTGCATCAACAATGGTACTGGTGCCGGTGACGCTGGTGCGCTGGTTGCCCTCTGCGAAGGTGCTGCCGCTACGGTCGCCATAAGTCACATCAACGATGACGGTCCCCGTGCTGGTAGTCAGCGTAATCGTTTCAGATGTTGCAAGGACGATCATGCCAGCATCCATGTGTACGCATACGCAGAGGATAGGGCGGTCAGTGACGCCTTGGTATCGTATAACTCTTCTATGCCGTCAGCCACATTGGTTGCCGTGATGCCCTCAACATCCAAACTGATCTTGGACGCATCGCCATTGGCGGCACGGCACAAAGCGCCGATGTCCTGACGGATAAGCTCATGCCCTTCCGCATCAAACTTGGCTTGGCTGGATGTCTGTGGGATGGGCATTAGGTGGCCGCTGCACTACTGTCGGAATCATACTGAAAGCCAATTTCAAGCAACCGGATTTCACCTACCGGCTTGTCGCATACCAACTTGGCTTTCCAGTGTTTAGCCCAATCACAGGGCAGCGGAACGGGCAGAATACCGTCGCCGTCGCCACCATCCAAGTCTATTTCCATGTAGGTAGCACCGTTGGTCACGGTCACACCGTCAGGGAACACATCACCAGACATGCTGGTCAGAGTCTCAGGCGTATCAGACCATTCCTTGTAGATATACACACGGCACTTGCCCGATGCGCTGGACGGGTGCAGGCGGATCTTGAGGTACACCGGCTTGATGTCATCGCCACCCAGCGAGAACCATTTGCTCTCATAGGTGAACGGGATTTCGCCAGCGTACAGGGTAACGCCAGCGGCAGGCGCCGTGGTGAAGCCGGGGCTAACCATGGTCAGCGTAGTAGCCGTGTTGCTGGAGATGACCGCCGTCTGGTCATTGGCGGTATTCCTGACCACACAGCCAGCCATGTTGGGGCTGGTTGGCAGCGTTTCCGTGACCGTGATGACCGTGGCAGTCGGAGTACCAGAGGTTGTCATGGTGGACGGAGCATTCGGCGGCAGACCATCAAACCCACCCTCAATGCCAAAGAACCATGTATAGCCGTTGCCATCGCCCAGCATGGCGCGGACCTGGCCCTCAGCGTCAGGAACGACATGACTAGCCGTGATGCCCTGCGCGAAGTACGCCAGGCTCCACCGTCCACCGTCCAGTTCCAGACAGGCAGCGTAGTGCGGCTCAGTCTCTCCCAACTTGGTGAAGAACCACATCAGTACACGGTCAGTAGGGTCAAACACGCCATGAAACTCGTCGGTCTGGTCCCAATCCACATAGTCCGTCAGGGTGCGATCAATTGGCTTACTGATATGGGTGGGCTTGGAGCCACAGACATACATGCCAAGCCGGTCCCATGCGTACAGGACGCCTTCCGCTTCAATGAGGCAACGCTGGTTAAGTACACCACGGTCGCCGGGGATGGGAATGATCTGGCCCTCAGACGTACCAGGGTCGCTGGTGAACGATAGGCGCTCTGAGCTATGCCGACCAAAGATCCACAAGTCATTGCTGTAGGACACCAATCCGCGCAGTTCGTCCGACTTGCCATTGAGAAGATCACGGGCGTACTCGCTGGGCTTCCAGCTTTCGGGGTACAACTGCCGTGACCAGTAGAGGCGGTTAGGTGTCTTGCTAAATATGGTGGCAGTTTTGGATCCTGTACTGCCAGAATAGGCGGTTGCCAGAGTAAGAGCCGTGGAACTAGCTACGCTGGCGATCTCGTAACTGACCGTTTCGCTGCCAAACTTGATGCGCCGACCAGCCCATTCCAGCGAGAAGTCGGTCCCCGTAACGGCGGTACTGGCGCTATTGGCCGTAACGGTACGGGTACGGGAAGTGGTGCCTGCGCCGAACAAGCGCCCACGGTGGGAGCAGAGGATACTGAACAATGGCGGCGGCTCATGTCCGAAGTCGCCGGTAAGCGCAGCCACATTGTCGCCTTGGATCAGCACGGTATCAGCCACGTTATAGACGATGCTCTGTGCAGCCGTATTGGCTACGGTTCCGACACGGTAATACTTGGTTCCGCCAGCAGAGGTCGCCTCAAGGATGATCTTGTCCACCTTGGAGTCAGCCGATGCGGTCAGGTGTGTACCAACAGTGAAGGTCAGAGCCTTAGTGCTGCTGGACACGGTGACAGTAATGGCGGTTGACGGGTTGCTGACGTACAGGCTATTGCTGTTGTAGTAACGGTAACGTACCAAGTGGTCGCCCAAGGTAACGTTTCCGGCACCAGAGGACGGTGCGCTAGGTGCAACGGTTGGTGCATCTATGCCAGCGTCAGCGGCGGTAGCACTCACTCCATCCCACACCTTGACGGCGTTGAAGTCATTAGCGAAGTAGCACCGGCTCTGGATAGAGGCGAAGTTGCCGGAAAACTCAGTGTTGATGCTGGATGATAGGGTTGTCATGTAGTTTCGCCTTTGCCGCCTATGTACTGCATGGTGCCAGACGCAAGTTTCGTGTGCGTAGACAGATCAAACGTCCACAAACCACCTGCGTTTGCTGCGCAATACATGCGGCCCCTTGTGTCGGTAAATGAGTCTAACGCTCCGCCGAAATTGTTCCATAATAGGGTAACTGCGCCAAAAGAACTATTAGCTGAATATAGGCTGCCGGTAGCACCTCCAGCCGTAGTGCCTATGCAATACACATTGAGCGTGTCGCTCCACATGGCACACCTGCCATTTGTGGCAGCTACCCCGGTGTCTGTTACGGACCACGATGCGCCATTATCGCTTGAGTATCCAAGTCCTATGTTCCCTGGGTTGAGAGTTGTAGCGAGGCACAGGCCATCATTGTGACCGTCTGCAATAGAATACACCGTTGCAGCAGTTGCAGATGTATAGCTACTCGTCCATGCATCACCAGGCACAGGCATGCTGTCACTGTCTGCATAACGCAGTATTCCGCTACCATACCCTGTACCGGCTTGCCCTCCTACAAAGATGCGAAACTTACCAGGTGAAATCTCTTTGATGTACACAGCCTGGAATGTCTTGGTCGCATTAGTGTACGGGACATGACTTTCCCATGTGGCACCATAATCAACTGAGACCTTTACTCCGGTTGTAAAATCAGTAACGGCTATGACAGGCCCTAGCGCAGACATTCTGCCTGGAGACAAGATGCCGGTTGTCAGTTCATCCCACGCAATGGCGTCCTCGCTTATGTATACCTTGCCGTTCGTTGATGCTGCGTACCAATATGGGGCGGCATAACTCATGCTGGCAATGTATACACCTCCGGTCTGGAAAGACGGCGTGTATGCGGTGGCCGTTACGCCAGTTACGCCGTATGACTGCCCTCCGTATGCAGCAGCGTAGAGGTCTTCCGTCCCGCTAAATGGCGTATAGTCCGGATTGTCCCCCCAAGCACTGTACGGCTGCTGATACCCCTGTATCCGGTCTCCGTCCGTCAGCGCGGCCATGACATTGCTCTGGAAGGCAGAGAATCCGTTAATCGTGGTGACGCCTGCGTTCTTGCGCTGGATGCTGGTACGCGCCAAGCCACGACGACGACGTAGTTCACCGGCTACCTTAAAGCGGGTGTTGATAGCCAATAGTCCCTCACCGGCATCCTTGCCGATGTCAATGGACCCACGCTTAATCCCCTGCCACTTCATATCAGAATAGCCTCCATGTTCCCAGCCGGGGTAATGAGGATGGCGTACCCACCCGTGGCGGGGTTGGTGAACTGTGTGATACGCTGCGCTCCGGTGGCGTCAAAGAGGTCCATGCCCAGACGGCGGCGGGTTTCCCCCTCAATGTAATAGCGTGCGTTGACGGCAAGGATAGCCCCGTCGTCCTGCATATCGTCCGTATCTCTACGGATACCGGCTATCACGGGAATGCCAGCCTGACGGGCATTTCACGCCCACCCGTACCGAACCATGAGCCACGGGACTGCGGCACCTTTTCGGACTTCACGGCACGGTCCAGCGCATCCTTGTAGAGCGCACGGGTCGTACCGGGATCGCCCGACATGACGGTCCCCATCGTGATCGACAACTGGTAATCAATAGCACGGTACAGCAATTCGTTCTGCATCGTGTCCCAATCTGCAACAGTGGCGTCCAAAGATAGGACAGGCGGCAGACGGTAGTACATCAGATTGACCGTGGTGTTATCGCTGGGATACGGCCACACGATGATCTGGTCCTTGTAGAGCGCCCACATGCTGGGGTACTGCTGACTGCCAGAGTAGCCGTTGTAGGCTTGCAGGATGTCATCAAAGCCCACAGGCTCGCCGCCATAGACCCAGCCGCTACCGGGGTAGAGTTTGCCAAAGCGACCACAATCGGTCGGCAAGGTGTACTCATCGCGGTACAGGACATAGGTCGCCCCGCTGACCGTAGTCTCCGCCCATGCGGTCTGAAGCTCAATGTCGGTGCCGCTGGTACGGCTGGCAATACGCATCCACTTGCCGTCGTACAGGATCTTCCCACTCGCTGCCCAGGTCGGCCATGTGCCGGTAGCCAGTACCACGGTCGCATCACCATTGGTGAGCGTGATGGTGCCGGTACTGTACGGGGCTTGGAGAGTCACAGCGCCGTGGCTCTGATACCATGCCCACTGACGCTCACGGGCGATCATCGCCAGAGCATCGTTGACGGCAGCTTGGATCAGTGTATCGGCCTTAGCACCGACAGGATCACGGGCTTGCCTACGGGCATACGACTTGAGTTCCGCATTCGTCGCCATGGTCGGTATCCTAGTGAGTCACACACAAAAGACAACGGGCGGGATAGCCGAAGCCACCCCGCCCGTCTGCGTCATCTGAGCGACAGGTTTACTTGCCGAACAGGAAGATGCCAACCGACTCATCAGCGGCAGCAGACGACTCAAGAGCCTGCGCGATAGCGCCGACACTGGCAGCAACAGTCGCGTCGTCAGCCTTGCCAGCCGTGGTGCTGGTGCCAACCAGACCGCCAGCCGCAATCGCGCCAGCCGAAGTCACGGCAGCGGGGCCGTAGATCTGGATGAGGAAGTAATCGCCGCTGACCAGACCGGTCGTGCCGGTCGAGCCCTTCTGGCCGGTCGGCACAACGCCAACAGCCAGATAGTCATTGGCGGTCGTGCTGGTGTTGACCGACCAGGTGTACGCGCCGCTAGAAGCGGCAGACACCAGGATCTTTTCAGCCGCAGCGGAGATAGCCGCCGCAGCCTGCACCAGACGGTACCGCTTGGCACCGCCCTCAGTCTCAACGATCTGACCAAGCTGGTTGGCGAGGTCCGTCGCAGCCGAAGCCTGACCGACAGTGGGGAAGAAATTGGGGAAGGGAGTCATGTGTATGTGTCCTTGTTGAGATTAGGCGGTCTTGATCTTGCCGTGGTACTTCGGGTTGAAGCGGAACTGACCGCCCCAGTTGCAGCGAACACCGATACCATTGGTACGGATGTCTTCCTGCGTGCGGATCGAGAACAGATCCGAACCATCACCCTTGCCAGGCAGGCTCGGGCCGGTCGAGGCCACGGGCGAAGCCGGGAGGATTTCCAGCCACGCCTGGCGGCTGTTGATCATGTAGGCAACGCTGCTCGGGCAGTCGTTGTCGAACACGATTTCCAGACCGTCGTGGACGATGCCACCGGGGAGGCCGAGACCCTGAGGAGCTTCACCGGGCTTGGCGGCGAAGATGATGCGCTGGCTGGCCTGGATCAGCGACTTGAGGGCGCTGTAGTCGTTACGGGTAACGATCACCAGATCCGCCATCTCTTCCGGCTTGCTGCCGTAGGTCAGGTTGGTGTTGAGACGGCTGATGGCATTCAGACCGTTGACGGCCCAGGTATCAGTCGCGCCGGTCCAATCCGAAGCGGTCGCGTCAACGAACTTCGGGGTCCATGCATCTGACTCAGCCGAATCCACGCCGGTCAGGCTGGACAGGACGGTCGAGTGGCCAGCATAGCTGTCGTTGGCGGTGCCGTCAACAGAGGTGCCGCCGAAGGTGGCAGTCAGGAACGAGGGCAGACCGTAGATCGGGTTGCCGGAGGTAGCGGGACCATCGGTGTTCAGAACACCGTAGTTCAGGCGACCCTCAAAGTCCTTGTAGAGATTCTTGCAGATCTCAGCCTGACGCTTCTGCATGGCTTCAGGGCCGTTGCCCATCTGCATTTCCTCATGCGTGATGGCGTCCGTCATGGTCTGGAAGCTCCACGGCAGGGTAGCCTGGATGGTCTGCTTCTTCTCAACGATGTCGATGCTCTCACCGATGCCGTAGTCCGACATGGTGTAGCGAGCAACACGGGCGTTCCACACCAGCGTCTTGCCAGCGATGCCCTTCTCAACGTTGCCGCGCTTCATGAGCGCCTGGAGGACCGGACGGTGGTTCTGGGTGTTTTCCCACTGGGTCTTGAAGTAATGCGAGATGATCTTGTTTTCGATATTCGCCTGGAAAGTCATTGGTTATCCTTAGATAAGCTTCTTAGAAGAGAGTTCGGAGAGGAGATTGACGTATGCACTGCTGGACAGGTCGATGCCGCGCTCTTTAGCGATGGCAACCGGATCAGCCTTGCGTGCGCCTGGCGCTGTGTCTCGGGTGATTGCAGCGTTCGCCTTAGCGGCTTGCGTGCGAGCCTGAGCGGCAGCAGCTACCCCATCGGTTCCAGCCAAACGGGACTCCAGAACATCGAGTTGATAGCGCATCTTCGCCATCGCCTGCACATACGGGAGAGGCACGCCTTCGCGTAACGCTTCCGCCATGGCTTCGCGGGTATGCTCCACAAGCGGCTGGTTCGACTTGTCATCAAACCACTGATTCACATTCTGTTCAGCCTTGGCGCGCTCCTGCTGCTCGGCAAACTTCGCGGCAAACTTTTCTTCAAACATCTCTTCGATGCTGTTGTAGCCGGTCAGTTCTTCAGCCAGCCGGTCCTGAATGGACGCACGGTGCTGCTGGTACTTGGCAATGGCCTGTCGCGTCTCAGCGGGGAACTGGTCGATCTCAGCCATGATCGCTTCCTGCGCCTCGGGACTCTTAGCCCTCTGGTACGCACTCTGCAATCGGCGGAACTCTGCCATCTGCTGCTGGAAGCGGGGGCGCTCGGGGTGGTTCCGATGCCACAAATCAAGTTTCGCCTGTTCTGCCTGCTGCTGCTGTGCTTTCCACGCCTTGACAGCCTGCGGGTCAATCCCGTCGTACTGCTGCTGCATCTGCTCACGATACTTCCGAAGCTCGCCAACCTCACGCCGCAAGGTGCCAACGCCCTTTGCCTGTTCGTGATATCGGCGCTCCCAATCAATCTGCGCTTGGGTCTTGCCCTGTTCGGTGTTCTGGGGTCCAGTTTGACTTGTCAGGGAGCTTTCATCGCTGGTGGGCGGGGTGCCAGCTTGCGCCGGGGCCGTCTGAGCAATGTCTCCGCTGTCCTGAGGGGCGGCATCGTTGGTTGCAGGCGTAGCCTGGTCAACAGAGCCGGTAGCCTCATCGGCTGCGGGGTTGGCGGTAATGGTACCGTCAACCTGAGTTTCGTCAAGCATGTGTGTGATACGCTCCTTAAGCGTTAGGCGAGTTCATACGAGAGGCCCTTACGCTTTGCCTTTTCTTGGGCATCGCTCAGGGATGTTGCATAAGAGCCGGGGTCGTTTTTACGCCCCAGACCGGAGATGTATTTGCCCTTGCCAGCGTTCTCACCGTGCCAGGTGGCATCGGCAGGGTAGATGAATTGACCGACAACTGGGATCTTATGGCATAGATCGCCACAGGCGTTACACCGGACAGACGGGACTTCGCTCATCCTGTGAAACTCTTCCTGCTCATGGGCGCAGGCCATGCACTGGTATTGAAAATGAGGCATACACGCTAGGTGTATCACTCACACAGCGTGTGTCAATCACGCCATGGGCGGCTGCTCAGGCGGCGGTTGCGCGTTCGGATCGCCTTCCATGGGCGGTGCCATCGGAGGCGGCGGCGGGGTAAGCACAGCCTGCGTAGCAATCGCCAAAGCCTGCTGCATGTCCAGCGGCATCTGGTTGATCTTCGCCCACGCAGCCAGCGAGGACATAGCCGCGCCCATGACTTGCGGGTTCATCTGCCCCGGTCCCATCAGCACCGGGAGAGCCTGACGCATGAACTCGTTGCTGGCATCAATCTGCTGGTTGATGTCCTGACGGCGGGTGCTGCCAGCTTCAATGCTGTAGTCCGCTTCCAAGAGCCAATCTTGATAGACCACGCCGGTCTGGGTGATCTTCTCAATCTCGCCCTGGATCATCAGCGCAGCCTGCTCAGGAGGCACACCCTGCTGCTGGTACTGCTGCATCAACTGCTGCTCAATCTCAGCCGTGGGCGGCATCAACTGGCCCCAGATAGCGGCAGCCTCAGGTCCAAGCACCGGCTGAATGTCAGCAGGCTCAAGGAGGTATCGGGCTGCCTGCGCCTCATGGCGAGCAATCTGCGTCTGCCAGGACTCCACCTGCATACGCATGTCCTCAAAGCGGGTCCGGGCGTTCTTGTCCTTGAGGTTTGCTTCGGCGGCAGACCGGAACTGGTTCTCCGTGGTGCCAACGGCGATGAACTCGGTCAAGCCGGTCATGCGCTCAAACTGCTTTTCAAGGATACCGGTAATCATCTGGAAGTCCTGAACGCCAGCGTCAAAGCGCCATTGCTGGATCAGATCCGCCAGCTTGGTGCTGTTGTCGCCGGTCGCCTCAAACTCCACCAACTGCGTACCAAAGCCGTTCTTAATCCGCGCCTTGTCCTGCACGGTCAGGCTATCGCCAAGGATCTTGGCAAAGGCGATGACATCCTTGCTGCTGACGCGCACCTTCTCCATGAAGAACGTGTACGCGAAGTTGATTGCCTTCTGGAACGGCAACCCGGTTTCCAGCGGGGACACGGGCCAGATGCAGCCAGGCTTGAAGCGGAAGCCGATGAAACTGAACGGCCATTTGTCATCCAGATGGAACGGGATTTCCCACTCAGATTCGTCCAGCACCTTGCCGTCCTCAGTGACCACATACTTCATCGGCTCGTCGGAGGTATAGCCGATGCCATCCTCGTCCCGCGACACGGCAGAACCACCGTTGAAGTTGTGCAGACCGGCTTTGCAATAAACCTCGTAGTAGGTGATCTTATTCACGCTACCGGCGTAGTCGCTGCCCTTGTAGCTGCCAAGTTGCTGCGCGGCCTTCGGGTACTTGGAGAGAACCTGCCAGATCGGCTTGCACCGCTTGCGCCCGACCCACTGCAATTCCTCAATGGTGGAAGCCGTTGGATCCAGCAACAGGTTGTCGATGCTGTCATGCACCGACTGAATGCACTTCTTCTGCGGGTTGTAGCCCGTCCACACCACACCAGCGCCCCATGTCAGAGCATCGTTAATGGCGCGGCGGCTATGCCCAGCCAGGTCAGTCTCAGGCGGCAGGTAGTTGAGGTAATCCTGCATGATCCCGGCACGCGCCTTCTGGATATCCGTGGACCACGGCTTGGGGATCACACGGCGGTCAGGGTTGTTCTGGTACAGCGCTGGTCCGATGGTCTCAAGGTACTCGGCGGTCTTGGCAACCTTCGCCTTCCAAGTGACATCGGCAATCCCAGCCATACCTTCGTACTGGAAGTTATGGTCCTTGCTGTACGCAAACTGGCTGATTTCCTTACCGACTTCCATGAAGTCTGACTTGGCTTTCTTAGCCTCGTCAATCATGGACAGCAGGATGGTACTGCGCGGATCTTTGTCGTTCATGGTGTGTGACTCACTTTACATGCGGCGGCGTCGGCGGCAACGGATAAACCATTCATTGGGAGTCAATACACCAGAGCCGACCCCCCAAGAGTCCCCCCAAGATGACCCCCAAGAATCGCCCCATGCGCTACTCATACCGGACCCCATGGGTTCCCGCTCGTACCTGCTCCGGTCACAGTGTAGCCGTTGACCTTGGCGATGTTGACATCCGGAGGCGCAGCGTTCATGCCAGCGATGACTTCGGCTGCCACCTCCTGAGCCAGCGGCGTAGCCCCGCCAAACTCAGCGGTCATCGTCAGGTTGCCTTTGAGGTCTGATGTGCCAGTGAACGCAGCCGTGAATGTCGTACTACCCAGAGGCACGATCATCGCCAGGTTGCTCGTCCCGGTGAACACGGCGGTATAGGTCGCCGTCATGCCGATGGTCAAGCGCAGCCCCGCCGTTGGCGTGTAGGTGCCGGTCCATGGTGCCGTCATGCCCACGGTCAACCCCATGCTGGGCGTAACCCTGGTCATCGTCATGGTTGCCGGTGCCTGCATCGGCCCACCCTGCAACAGATTCGCCGTTCCGGTGAACGTGGGATATGCAACCAGCGACATGCCGCCCGTGACAATCGGCAGCGTCAGCGAGAATCGCGGCGCGGTCCCGTTCGGCCAGCTTGCCGTGGCAGCCAAGCCACCGGCAGGCATGGCAATCTCACGGTTGCGCATTTCGACAAAGTGCTGGCGGAAATACGATGCTGCGCCAAACAGCCCAACGGACTGCCAGCCTGCGATGTCCCTGCGGTTGTTCGGCCACAGGGGCATGGCTCAGTCCCAGATGCTCTGGATGTGACCGGCGAACGTGGTGTTGGCAACGACCGCTCCGCCAGCAATGAAGATCCACGACAGGCACGCGCCGTCAGGGATGATCGGCAGGCTGGGGAACTGACTCAGGCAATCCATGCTGTGATAGACGCTGACGATGCCGAGCGGCAGGGCGAACAGCGGCTTGCACAGGACCAGCGCCCCGGTGCCGGTGTTGGCTGCGCTAAAGGTGACGGTTGCCACGTTCTGCACGCCCGAGTCGCCGCCGCCCAGTGGCAGGAATGGGGTGTAGTTGTTCGCCGCCACGCCGGCATGCGAGATGTGCGACACGATGGCCGATGCGGTCATCGCGGTCGTTGCGGCCAGCGAGCGGCCCGTGTCCGTGCCGCCCGTGTTCTGGCGGGTGTAACTCAGCGCAATGTTCTGCGCGGTCGCGCCGGCAACGGCGGTCTGCGACCAGAACAGGCGCAGACCTTTCCCGTCCGTCGAGCGCAGCGACGGGGTGCCGGTGAGGGTCTGTGCCGAGGTGGTGTTGTTGCTGATGCCAGGCCAGTAGCCCTCGACATCGACCAGCAGCAACGTGCCGGGAACGCCCGTGGCTGCGGTGGTGATCGCGCCGAGGTTCAGCAGGTGCTTGATGTCCGGCGTGACGTTGCCGCCGTGCGTCATGCTCCAGGTGGTGGTGTCATCGCACTCTTGGAATGCGAGCGCCGAGCCGCTCCAGGTGTTGGCGGTCGGGTTGCCTCCGAGACCGGAGAAGTCATAGGCGCGGCCAGCGGTTGCCGCCGATCCGCCGAAGATCTTGTTCCATTCCGTCCGCTGGGACTTGCCCGAGGACATGGCGGTGATGATGTCGTTGAGTGATTGGATAGCCATGTTAGCCCCATGCGAAAGTTAATGTGCCGGATACGCCGCCGATGGTGCGTGCGCTACCGTTTGCGAGCAGGAAGAATCCGAGAGATGCGCCGTCAGGAATCACCGGCAGCGCCAGCGATTCTTCAGCGCAGAGGCATTTCTGCGTGAACACTGGCGAGTTTTGGATGTCGGCCCCGGCGCGGTGGCTGACGTAGGAGATGGGCTTGATGAGGTAGATGCACTGCAACCCACCGGGAGCGGTGGCATACTGGATACTCTTCACGTTGCGCACGCCGCGACCAGGGAGCGCCATGAACATATCACCAGAGGCACCAGCCGCCGCGCTCGGGATGCGGCTGTTCGCCCGATTCACTCCGGCGTTCTGGATGCCGAACGTCGTGGTGCGTTCGGTTCCGTCCGCGTCTGCGTAGATGATGGTGTGCGTTCCGCCGCTGGTGATCTGCGGTGCGACATGGTTCACGATGACAGCGCGAACGCCGACGCCATCGGTGTATCGCGGCAGAGTCAGGGTGTTGTCCATCGTCTGGAGGTCGGTGCTGTCGCCGTCGATCAGTGGGTAGTAGCCGACCAGATCGTACAGCAACGCTTCCACGTTTGTCTGATTGCTCTGGGTTGCAGAGGTATAGAACCCGATGCCGGTTAGCCTGCGCTCCATGCCAGCCGGGATATCGGGAAACCAGATGGCATCGTTGCGGATTGCCACTTCCGGCGTGAAGGTGTTAGCTGTCCCGACACGGGCGTTGTAGCCCGGCTGACCTGATGCATACGCCCAATCAATCCACGACCCATCGCCGGCATTCGCCATCGCATTCTTGAAGAACCGCTGGATGTGCCAACGCCCGTTATCATAGGCGTCGGCCAGGTCTCCTGCGCTACGAATCGTCATCGTCCACCACCTGGATGATGTCCACCGCGCCATCGGGATGATCGACGCAGGCAGGCTGCGGCTCGCCGTCGATGACGGGGCCGAGGTCGGCAAGGCAGTGAACGCAGCGGTAGCGATCCATCAGTCCAGCGTGCCGCTGATTTCGCCAGCGTTGAACAGCGGGGTGATACCTGCCGACACCGCACGCGAAGCAGACAGGGCAGCGCGGACAAGGATCTGAGCGCCAGCCCCGGATCCAAGGCAGATCGAAGCGTAAGTGATCGTGCTGCTGCCAGCGGTGCATTCACCGAACTGGACGGTCGCGGCGTTGCTCACGGCGTTTCCGCTGACGGTCCAGCCTGCGCCAGAGCGAGCGACGGCGACGGGGGCGTAGCCGGTGTAGGTCGCTTCGCTGGTGTCGCCGGTTCCGGCTTCGCCGGGGTCGCCCGTGTGCAGACGCACATAGAACGAACCGGCAGCGCCGGACGGCTGGAGGCCAGAGGCGTCTCCGACGTTGGCAAAGGCGCTGTTGTTAAACAGGAGTTCCAGCAGATCCGTTTCAGTCGAGTTGCTGAATGACATAGCTTAGGCTCCCATCGCAGCTTTGATCGCGGTCGCCTTGGCTATAACCGACTCAGCGTCAGCCAGTTCCTTGCCCAGCGCAGCGAGCTTGGCTTCCGCCGACTTCACGGCATCCAGAGCCTTCTTCTCAGCGGCTTCGGCAGCGTTCTCCTTCGCCTTGGCAGCCTTGGCAGCGTCGGCGGCAGCGCCCTTGATGGCGAATGCTTCGGCCTTAGCGGCAGCCAGGATGCGATCAGCTTCCTTGGCGGCTTCCTGAGCCCGCGCAGCGCCATCGGCAACGGCAGCGTCGGCAGCCTTGGAGACATCGGCAAGCCGCTTGGTAGCGGCAGAGACATCGGCTTCAATCATCTTGAGCTTGGCGGTATGCTCAATCTCAACCTGCTCCAGCGAGTTCGCCTTCTGTGCAAGCTCCATGAGATCCTGCAACGCCTGAGCGGCATTGGCGAGCGGCAGAAGAGCCTTGGGGATGTCGATCACTTGGCGACCTTTCGGACATACATGGTAATGGTGAGGGACGGGGTGGTGCCGCCAGTGACCACAGGCTTCACAAACTGCGTAGCCTCAGAGATGGCTTCGATCTTGGCCGAGTATCCAGACGGGAAGGACGAGATGGCGATGTCGTTGCCCTGCGGGTCGGTCAGAGGACCATACGGCAGCGAGGCGTCATTGGTGCCTTCGATCTTGACCGTACCACCCGAGAAGGTGCCGGTGATCTGCACGCTGCGGTCAGCGTGTGCGCCCAGCGGAAGCGGGGTGCAGGTATCAGCGTTGCCGACATTCGCCCACTGGACGATGGTGACACCCTGCTGGCTGAGCCAGACCGGGACTGCAAGCTGCGTGTATGGGATGGTGGCCATGATTGTTCCTATGATAGTGTGTGATTCACCGGATGCAAGGACGCCTAACGCGACAGGCGATCCATCCAGCGGCGAATGCTACGACGATGACAATAGGCCCATGCCACCAGGGAAACGACAGCCGCCAGGACCACAAGCCAGAGGTTGTCGGCAAGCCAGGTGAAGGCTGCTCCGATGGCGACGGCGCAGGCACCGCCCGTGGCGATGATGGGAGCGACTTGG
>Ga0181352_1000667_pt1 | contig 14434 bp, 29 predicted proteins | sample Fa13VDMLBSN_FD_130103 | JGI IMG/M metagenome (GOLD analysis project Ga0181352, IMG submission 130103) | Freshwater viral communities from Lake Michigan, USA - Fa13.VD.MLB.S.N | ecosystem: Environmental > Aquatic > Freshwater > Lake | place: USA: Michigan | collected 2013-09-23 | reverse complement strand
TGCGAGTTTGAGGCGCCAGCAGGCACCCAACGAGCGGGGCGAGTGTTTGATGATGAAGTAATTTGGGTGGACATATACGATAATCCCGACGACTGCACAGACGTTGCAACACTTGAAAACAGGCTGTATGTTGTGCCCGAGTGGGGGCTTGGCGACAGCCGGACAGAAGCGCAAAAAGCCATGATTGCTTATCGCGCTATGTTGCTAGATTTTGGCGTGGAAAAAACCGTAGCCACGGATGCGGCCATAAGCGCGTTTAAGCACAAGCCGCTTATTGTTGAAATGGCGTAAAGGAGAACGTTATGGCTGGATGGATGGCCGCCGCAATGGTCGGCAGTTCTTTGATTGGGGCTAGCTCTGCAAACCGAACGGCCAAAGCACAAGCTGGCGCCGCTGATCGCGCTGCTGAACTGCAACGCGAACAGTTTGAGCGACAGGTAGAGTTGCAAGCCCCGTTCCGCGAGGCAGGCGTTCGGGCGCTGGGCAAGCTAGAAAAAGCAGCTGAGTACACGCCGTTCAGCATGAATGCGTTTCAGGCCGATCCTGGCTATGCATTTAGACTGTCCGAAGGCCAGAAGGCGCTAGAGCGATCTGCTGCGGCGCGGGGCGGGCTAATGGGCGGTGCTACCGGCAAAGCGCTGGCGCGGTTTGGCCAAGAGATGGGCTCGCAAGAGTACCAAAACGCCTTCAACCGCTACCAAGCCGAGCGCAGTGCACGGCTAAACCCGCTGCAATCGCTGGCCGGCGTCGGTCAGACGGCGACCAACGCGCTAGGCGCAGCGGGACAAGCATACGCCTCGGGGGCAGGTGAGGCGTTTGGCGCAGGCGCCCAAGCGCGCGGGTCAGGCTACATGGGTGTGGCTAACGCGATCGGCGGCGGCCTGAACCAGTACATGAACTACAGCCAGAACCAAGCGCAGAACTCGCTGTTGCAGCAGGCTCTTAACAGCCGCCGTTACGACCCGTCTAATTTTGAAGGGGTGGGGTACTAATCATGGCTCTTGTGAACCCCAACATTGCGATGTCGTACCGACCCACAGTCGAGTACCAGCCGCGCAACGCCTTGGCCGAAGCGGCGCAGATTCAGCAGATCATGGGCGGGCAGCGCCAGGCTGAAATGGCCGACATGCAGATGGAAGACCTGCGCCGTGAACGCGGCGTTCTTGGTCAGATCGCAGCCGCTATCTCGGCTAAAGGCGGGCCCGATCTTAGGACTGCATCGCTGCTGATGATGCAAAACCCCAGAACTAGCGAACAGGGGTACAACATCTATCAAGCGTTGCAAAAACAGCAGCGGCTTGATGAATACGAGCGCCAATTTGGTGGCGGCGCTGGCGCTGGCGCAACAATGCCCACATCGGGTGCTGGCGCAATCACTGGCGCTGCGCCCGCTGCGGCTGAACCTGCTGCGGTTTTTAACGAATCAGCCATATCCGGGTTGCCAACTGAAGTGCAAAAAAACATTCGCACCATTCTTGGCGACGCCGCAAATCTTCGGAACATACCTGAAGACATGCGGTCGTCTTCTCGCGCCGCCCTTAGGCTAAAACAGGCAGAACAACTAGAACAACAAGCCGCCAGTATGATGGCAATGTCTCAGCGCGGGGCTAAAGGTTTTAGCACTCCGGCAGAGCCACAAGAGGTCGACGCCGCGTTAACAGCGTTGCGCCCAGCAGCCAACCAACTAGCACCGGCTGCCCCCGCGCCGACTAATGCCATGCTTGCAGCGCAGCCAGCTACGCCGCCGGCGGGCGTCAATCAGTTGGCGGCTGCTGGCGCGGTGCCAAACGTGGATGCGTTGAGGCGGCAGTACAACTTCGCCGTTAAAGCCGGCAGTCCCGACGCTGCGGTGCTTCTTAAACAGATTGAATCTGCTCTCAAGCCAGACCCCTCAGAACTTCGCACAATGCAACAGTTGGGCTACCCGCTTACACAAGAAGGATATGCGTCCTTTCGCGCAGCGCAAATGCGTGAACAAGCGCCGCCCGCGCTTGTGCCAATTCTGCAAAACGGCAGACCAGTCCTTGTGCCACGCGAACAAGCCGTCGGCCAGACGCCGTTTTCCCCCGCGTCTGTGCAAGTGTTGGGTATGGGGCAGGGCCGGGAAGCGCCTGCGCCGACAATTACGCAAATTCAAGACCCGACCAACCCGTCGCAGATGATTACGATTGACGCTCGTCGCTATCAAGGCGGCGGCGTCGGATCGCCTGGCGTTATCGGTACGTCTGGTAAAACGCCGGCGGTTGCAGCGGCAGCGCAAAAACGCGAAGAAGGTGCAACACAAGCGCAAGATATTCTTGATACGCTGCGAACTGCGTATGACGAACTTGACCGCTCTAGGGCCATACCCAGCCAACAGCGAAACGCTCTATCTAACGCGCTGTCGTATGTTGCGGGTACTGGTGTGGGACAAGTTGCGGGGCGCGTCGTTGGCACCGAAGCGCAGACGCAACGTGACATTATTCAGAGCGCGCGCAATCAGATGCTTAATGCCATCAAAAATGCTACGGGCATGTCGGCGCAGCAACTTAACTCCAACGTCGAGTTTCGTTCGTGGCTTGAGGCGCTTACTGATCCCACACGGTCGATTGAGGCTAACCGCGCTATTCTCAGTAACATGGAGAAATTTATCGCCAGCGGCGGCAAGTACAGCGCGAAACCAAGCGGTGCGGCACCTGCCGCACAGCCAGCAGGAAGCGCAACTGGCGGCTGGTCCGTCGTGAGGTAATCATGGCCGATCAAGTCTACAAAGTCCGTGATCCGCAAGGCAACATCCGCGAAATCAAAGGCCCTGCCGGGGCCAGCGACGACGAGGTTATCGCGCAAGCGAAAAAACTGTTTGCTGCTACCCCAACGCCGATGCCGTCTACGCCGGCAGCGCCAAGCGAAGTGCCCGGCCCTCGGCTGACGCGCCAAGACTTGGTACAGCGAGAACTGCGCCAGCTTGCTGCGCCGTTTGTTGGGTTCAGTACCGGCATGGGCAACGTCATGTTTGGCGGCCAAGAACTGCTTGGTAAAGGATTGCAGGCGATTGGCGCTACTGACACTGGCACCGCGCTGGCCGCTGACGCAGCTCGTCGGCGGGCAGAGTCACAAGCCGCTGCGGCGCAGTACAAGCAAGAGTTCCCGATGGCTACCGGCGCAGGCGAGCTGGGCGCCGAAGTGCTGGCAACTGCGCCTGTTGGTGGCGCGCTAGCGGCTCCTGTAGCCCGCGTAGCGCCCGGTCTGTCGCAAGCCATTCGCACCGGCGGGTTCTCTACGGGCCGTACTGTGCAAGGCGGCGCAGCGCGTGCGGCTGATTTTGGTACTCGGGTCGCTGGCGGCGCTATCACTGGCGGCGCTACCGCTGCTCTGATCAATCCCGCTGAAGCCGAGACAGGCGCATTGACCGGCGCGGGCGTGGCTGCGGTTGCGCCACCCGTTGTCAGCGCACTTGCAAAAGGCGCGGGCTTTTTGAAGGATGCGTTTACCGGCCAGCTTGCCGCAGTCAAAGCTGGCAAGATTTCGCGTGACGTTGCCGGCGACCGCATTGCAGCTATCCGCGCTGCGCTGGCGGCTGCGCCCGAAGACTTGACCGCTGCTCAAGCTGCGGCGGGAGTGCAGAAAAACGCATTCCAAGCTTTGGGCGCATTTGCCGGCAAGACGGACGAAATGTCGCTCAAGCTGAAGCAACAAGCCGCCGACGACTTGGCGGTATTGCAGCGCATGGCTGAGGGCGGCAACGAAACTGAGATGCGCCGCGCTTATGAAGCGTCTATCGCTCGGCTCAATAAACTCACGCAGGACATGCGTAATATTGAATTGGGCGCGGCCAATCAGGCAGCACAGACGTTGAACCGCTTGGCGCCGCAAGCACAGCAGCGGCAAGAGTCTATGGTAAACGCGCTGCGCGGAGGCATCCCTGTAACCCCGCCGCTGCCCGGCCAAGCCGTTATTTCGCCGGTAACTGAAGCGGCGCAACAAGCCGCAGTCGCAGCCAAAGGCAAGCCGGGATTTTTATCGGCAGGCAATCGCGCACAAGAGTGGCAGCAAACGTCTGACATCTTTGCTGATCTTGCAAAACAGCGCCGCGCTGAAGCTGGTTTTTTGGAGCGCCAGATCGGCAGCTTGGAAGACTACGGGCTGCGCCCTCTGGACGCAAGGAGCATTACCAGTGCAATCGACGCAAAGTTGGCGCAGCCGGGTTTGCGCGCTAGCTCCAATGTCGCTAAGATTTTGGCAACAATCAAAGACGACATTGCCAATCTTACTGAAAAAGGCGGCGGGGTCATTGACGCGCATGATCTGTACACGCTTCGCAAAGAAGGCATCAACGAGCGCATCATGCAGATCATGGGGCAGACCGACCCCAAAATCAGCGCCAAGGTGACGCGCAGCGTGCTACAAGAAGTTCGCCCGCTTATTGACGACGCGATTGAAAAAGCCGGCGGCACTGGCTGGCGCGACTATCTCAAAACCTACGCCACCAACATGCAGGCGATTGATCAAAAGGCGATGGCTGCTGAAGCGGCGCGTCTTTTTGAGAAGTCGCCGCAAGAGTACGTCCGACTCGTACGCGGCAACAATACAGACGCAGTGGAGGCAATCTTTGGCCCAGGCAGCTATGACATCTTCAAAGAGATGAGCGGCAAGATGCCGACGCTAGAAAAACTAGCCGCCGGAATTGAGCGAACAGGGGCTATGGAGACCGCTGCGGCTGCGGGCAAAGAAGGTTTTGCAGAAGCTGTTGAACGCGCTGGACGCACTTTTCCGCGCATTCGCAACATGCTCAACCCTAAAGTCACGTTTGCCAACATGACTATGGACGAGTTGGAAGGCCGGCTAGGGCCGAAAGTTGCTGCCAAATTGCAGCAGGGTATGGTGTCTGGCAAAAGCGCGTTGGAGATGCTTAACACGTTGCCAGCCGTTGAACGCGGCGCCGTGCTTCGTATGCTGAATAATCCCGCGACATGGGGCAAAGGCGGCGCTGCGGTGACGCGGGCTGCGGCAGTCCCTGCAACGCCTACCAACAACCTTGCCCCGCAATCGCGCAAGGAAAACGCCCTAGCGCCATGACCGTCTATCTAGCCCTGCGCCACACAGACAGCCCTGGCTTGCCGGGGTTGTTTTCCAAGTACACCCGTTGGCGGTTGCACACACGTTATCCACATGCCGGTATCGCCATTGATGACTTGATGTACCACGCCACTTTTAAAGATGGCTTACATGTTTCTTTCTACAAGCCTGAAGAATGGGACTTGATTCCCATTAAACTATCTGCTGAAGACGTTACTTCACAATTCAAAGAAACCAAGTACGATTGGTTTGCATTGTTATGGTTTATATTACCGTTCAGGGCAAGTAAGCGGAGTTGGCTGTATTGCTATGAATGGTGCTGGTTTTGTATGACCCGTCAACTCCCTACGCAACGCGTAACGCCAGAAAATTTATTGGCTTTAGCATTAGGGGTTGATTCATGGAGAAAACCGTGAGCTGGAGATGGTTTACCGAGAAGGTCTTGCCTAGCCTTTTTGTTACCATGACTGTAACGGTTATTGCTGGTGCATGGGCTATATACCGCACAATTGACGACTTGTCAGATGCGTTGCAAAGCCAGCAAAGAGAAATCACGTTGTTGCAAGTGTCTGTAAAAGAACTGCAAACAAATTCAGTGACTCGATCTGAGCTACTTGAGACGATGAAGCGCGTAGAGCAGCAACTAGAGATCATGATGCTGCGGGCCAAGATCAAATAAACCAATGCTAGAAACTCTACTCGGCGGCGTATTTGGAGGCTTGCTGCGCCTAGCGCCCGAGGTGTTCAAACTTTTTGACCGCGCCAATGAGCGCAAGCACGAGCTGGCCATGCTCAGCGCTGAAATGGAGTTTGCCAAGGTGCGTGGCGAGATTGCCATGCGCCAGACCGAGGCCCAGATGACAATGGCAGAGGTTGAGGCCATTGGAGAGGCATTTAAAGAGCAGTCTGAAACTGCAAAAGCTGCCGGCTCTATGGTAGCGGCTATCTCTGCGATGGTGCGGCCCACAGTGACCTACATGTTTTTAGGTCTGTACGCTTTGGTAAAAGTGGCAGCTTTTCTAATCGCCATCGAGCAGGGCGGCAACTGGAAAGAAGTCCTCACTACGATGTGGGGCAGCGACGACCTAGCCGTCTTCAACATGATTATTTCGTTTTGGTTCGTGGGTCGTGTCTACGAGCGCAATCGCTGATGCCGTAGAGGTTGCAGCCGCCCTGTGCCGACCGTTTGAAGGCTTGCGGCTCAAGCCCTACATCTGCCCGGCTGGCTACCCCACTATTGGTTACGGCACCGTCTACAAACCGGACGGCACCAAGGTCACGATGGACCACTCGCCAATCACAAAAGAAACCGCTGAGGCGTGGCTTGTGTATGAGTTGAGGCACAACTACCTAGCAGGCGTTTTGAAGGCCTCTCCGAGCCTTCTAGCGCGTCCCAAGGCGCTTGGTGCAATGGCAGACTTTGCCTACAACCTCGGCGTTGCTCGATATCGGTCCAGCACACTACGAAAACGCATTGACATGCAAGACTGGATTGGAGCCAGAGAGCAGCTTGCGCTGTGGGTGTTTGGCGGTGGCAAAAAGTTGCCAGGCCTTGTTAGGCGGCGAGCCGCTGAGGCTGCATTTCTGCCTATAAAAACCTAGCCCAAAAAATAGCCAAGCTACTGCCCAAAGTTGATACCTGCTATCAACGCAATCAGCAGGCAGATAAGACCAACCAGCACCATTGCTAGTTTGTCGCTAAATTTGTCGTCTCGGCAAGCGCAAGGCTTACCGTCAATAGTGAAGCCGGTGTTGTTGCACAGACGGCAACGGGATTCCCAATTGTGCGGATCGCTCATTTTGTCAGTACCTCTCTGTAAGCGTTAATTGCAGTCTTCAGGTCTTGGCGCAGGGTCTGGATTTCGTATTCGTGTTCCTTGATTTGTAGGAACATTTCTGTTGCCACTTGGGCCAATGTCTTTTGTTGCCAGCTTGCGAAGTCTGGCACCTCCGTGAGTGTCTTTGGGGATTGGTCTTTTTTCAGTGTGGAAAGCATGCTCATTTGATGTTTTTTCCCTTGTGGTTTTTTGATAAGCCGGTATCCCAGCGTTACGGGCAATTGTGCTAATCATGTTTTCGCTGAGTTTGAATGTTTTGGCGATCACAAAATGTTTTTCCCCGGCCCGCATCATGTTTACTATTTGTTCATTTCTGGCGTAAAGTTTTTGTCTTTTCTTGATTGCTTTAACATGCGGGAAAAGATATTTTTTTAACGTCTTCACCAAACCATCGTCTACCTCATAAGTAAAAAATTCATTCCCGCATTGGCCGCACCCCCTCTTTCTTCGCATCACTAGCGCTGACTGTTCTGTCCTGGTTTCTAAAACCGCTGTTTTGCACCCGCACAAAGGGCAGTTCATTAGTTGGTTTCCATCCGAATTTTCTCCATGTTGCTTGAATGTCTGTAGCCGCTGCGGGCACATACTTAAAACTTGCGTTTAGTAAAGATTTCATTTTTCTTCCTTGTGTGGCAAAACATCAATTATTTCCCATCTGTAAAGAATTTTCTCAACTGGCACTAATCTATCAGTTTTGTACACATGATCCTTATAGCGCCAAGCCCTTGTTTTTGTTTCAATGCTGTAATGAGGCAAAGCGTAGCCTGCGTCATAAACATCTTGCGCACGGTCAAACTTTTTCATAAGGAAAAAATGGTTTTCGCACGACTACTCGCTCAAGTTTTTTTTGGTTGTGCAGTTTTTGCAGTCTTGTATGCAAAAATTCCGCTTTGCAAAAATCGCCACTTTCTATTCCTTCAATCCACATAGAAACAGATAAATCAACACACCATTTCCCATACGCAAATCCGTTGCGGCTCTTGTCTACGCTACCCTCGCCTCTAGACTCCCAGGCATACAAGTTACGCAAAGCCAATTCATTAAAGTCTAGCCCGTTGACGTTTTGGCTTTTGGCAACGCGCCGATATTGCGCGGCCCTAAGCGCGTATTTTTTTGGTATGCCGTGCAAATTAAATAATTTCATTATTCTTACCATGCGTCAATTGCGGCTGCGCTTGTTGCGCCACCAAGTAAGACAATAGGCGACACCCAGCGCCCGTCTACAAGCCTTTGGCTGCGTATGTACTTATCCATCTGTGCATTGGTTAGCCGCTGCGTTACAGGCGCAACGTAGTGGGTTTGCGCGTACACAAATGGCTCGATACGACAGTTCCACTCATCGGCGATCTGCTTGGCGTACGCCTCATCAGTCACCACAGCGCCGCGCTTCTCGGCAAACGTCAGGCAGTTGACGCCGTTCTTGTTCATCACGCCCCACCAGCTTGGGCCGACCTGCTCGGCACGGTACGGGCCGACGGCGAAATATTTAGCTGGCAATGAAATTACATTCTTGACCATACAACCAACACCTCCGAAAACAACCAACACCAAACAACCAGTGCAATGGAAGCAGCGATGATTTCGCTATTCATGCTTGCCCCTTGCTCTGATTTCCTCAGCACAATGGCGGGCTTCAACTGTTGGGTAGTCCTGCAACTCATCACACAGCTTTGCACATGCGTCGCGCTCGGCCCGTACAGCGGCATTCCAGGCAATTTCTGCAAACAATTTCGCTAAAGGCTCAACCAGAATTCGCATAATAAAACTCCACTCAAGGCTACACCACCATTGGTTAAAAGTCATGCAACCCCCACAGCAAAGTTAAGCCAAGCCACTTCGAAAAACCACGCATTGTCAACGTCCCATCCAATCGCTGCGGTTGGGATCAAAAAAAACACACGTTGATTAGTTCTCAGGTGCATTCTTGTACTCGTGCGGGAAGTAGTACATGGTTGTGTACGCCTCCTTGGGGGTGTCTGGTGGTGTGGTGAAGTCGTATAGATCGCGTTTCATGCGTCCACCCATTCCCAGCCAAAGCACAGCCGCGTCATGTAACGGTGGAACCAGTTTGGCTTTTTTGTGAGAATTAATTGCGGCCCCACGGTGCCACTAATCCGATACGCGCCAACGTATTTTGGTGGTTGATAAAAAACGTATCCAGTCATGCTTGCCCCCTTGCTCTGATGGCGGCGGCGTATGTCGGCCAAGCCAACAACGTGTTCTTGTCATCACACACCTTCGCACACGCCTCGCGCTCGGCTGCGCATGATTGTTCCTTTAACCATTTGATCTCGTCTCGCAGCTCCTCCACGACTTGGATGAGGCCAATAAGCATGGCCTCTTTAATGTCATCAGTGAGACCGATAACTTTAATCCCGCGATCTCTAACCTCTATCGCAAGTTCCTTGCCGGGAAAGTACGGAAAGTCTGATGGTTTTTTCATGTGTTCTTCTCCTTGAGTTTGGCTTCAATTGCACGAACAAACTCCAACACATCTTGATATTTCCAATGCTCATTCGGCGCGGGCCATGTTGGGTTAATTTCATGCAGTTCAGGTTCCGTCAGACCAACCCATTCACGCGTTGATGCTGCGCCAGTCTTGTAAGCCGACCGCAGCGCCCATGTCCATTGCTCACGGTCAGTGTCGTCCATCGTGTCAATTTCAGCGGGCAGCGGGTATTTGACAAACCATTCGTCAAAAGTCATTTCTTCTCTCCTATGCCGTGCGCGGCTTCGATGGCGCGGGCAAACTCGGTTTGCTTTTCGCCACTGCAATAGTTGACCAAAGTGATTTTGCACTGCTCGATGATCTGGCCGATCCGATCATCCGTCAGCGGCTGGCGCTGTGCTGCGGGTGGGGTGGCAATTGCAGCGTCAACTCTGTCAATCCAGCTTGCAATGTCTTTACCATTTACATCACGGATCACAACATTCTCATCATCCTTCTTGTGAATGAATTGACGTATCCATACCAACTCTTTTTTTATTTTTTCAGTGCTCATTTTGTCCTCCAGCATCTGATGGTTCCATCAGGCATCTTGCGGGTGACAAATTTCATACCGTGCTTTTTACCGTAGCGGCCCGCGTACAAAGATAAAGTTGGCCGACTAACGGTGGATGGCATCAAAAAGCTGTCGCCTACCTGCATTTGAGAAAATGGGAAACGCGACGGCAGCGGAATGCCTTTGTCAATAGGGGGCTGGGTCATAGTCGTCCTTGCTGGGGTCAAACCTATCAGGCCCAGGCAATTGCCCAGGCCTGTCCAGCGGATTAGGAAACTTCGGAAACGGCCACATAAGACTGCAAAGCCTCAATAAGTTCCTGCATCTGCCTTTGGTTAAGTTGGGCACTCATTGATCCGCAAATTGCGTTGATAGACAGCATCACGCCACCGTTGAAATTCATGGGAGCGACAAAAACTGTTTGCTCACCTGCCTTTACTTGCTTATACGCATTCATTTCAATCCTCCAGTTTGTAAAACCAATTGTTGCCCCTGCGTTTGCAGGAGATGCTAAACCCGTTTTCCCGCAGCTCTGAGATGATTGCACTCACAGCACACACGCGGGCTTTTTGTATGATCTCAAGAGTTGTTAGCTCTGTGTTTTTTCTCAAAACCTTAAGCGTTCTGAGCAGCCTGGGACTGTTGTTGATGTTGGCGTACCGCATGACTAAAACGGTATATCTTCGTCAAAATCGGGCTTTGCTTGGCGCACTGGCCGGGCTTCTTCTTTCTCGCGGGGTTCGTTGATGTAGGCCCAACCATCCCAGCCACCCTCTTTTAGCGGGATACTGTCGATCTTCAGCATCGGTCCGTTCTTTGTCTCGATGATGCTGCCGATACGGTTGTACCGTTTTTTAGTCTCGCCCTGGGCGTTTTTGTACTCGCCAGTGACGCACGAAATTTCTTTAAGAATTTTGCTCATGATTCCATCCTTTGTTTAAGAGTTTGCACTTTTTCATCTACTTCTGCGAGGAACTTAATGACTTCAGTTTCCGCATTTTTTAACCACTCGTCATTAGCATTTACCCTAATAATGACAAGTTGTAACTTTTGCGGAAAGCGACTGTCATACACAACGTAATCGCACCACTGCCGGCCAGCGCAGCGCATTTGCCACTGCATCTGAGCGTAGTACTTGCCCGCGACTGTTTGCGATAGCAATGCCTCTAAAAAGGTTGCTGACTCTGGGCACTTGATCTCTACCATGCCATCGTCCCCAACAAGGCCATCAGGAGACGCTCCAGCCATCTCAATCGTCGGGTGCGGGAGAAATCCCACCTCATCGACCATCGCGCCCCTATAAGCCTCGTATGCGGCCCTGGCAAACGGTTCCTGCTCGATGCCCCATTGCATCGCAGCATTGGTGTAGCCCTCTGCCCTAGTGCCGGTGATGCGCTCTAAAACAAGCTGGGTCATGTAGTGACCACGATCAGCCCCATAGCCCGTTTTTGTCTTTGCCAACACTTTATGCAAGTTGCTGGCCGTCACTTTGCCCAGGCGGGCGGCAAACCAATCGTCGGTGCGCTGTTCAATTTCAATCATTTCACCCCCAAAAGAATCAAGATTGCGTCAACCGTCTTTTTGTCATAGGTGCCGTGGCACTCCAGTTTTCTTGACGGTGTTTTTGAAATGTCGGTCACCTTGAAAGACAACAAAAATTTGCCGTTGGCTTTGGTTGGGTCTGGGTTGTCCATTCGGATATTTGTTGGTTTGTTCATTTGTTGCCTTTTAGTTTGAATGCGCCGGTTTCTTTCCATTCGCAGACTTTCTGGGGCTTAAGCATCACCACAAAGTTATCCAGATCGGGATCACCGCCAACGCTGAAGACTTCATAACCGTAGTCGCCAAACTGGACAATTACGGGCGCGCCTGGATTGATGAAATCGTCCTTGTCGTGTTCTTCTGCTGCATCAAACCGTTCGATGGTCTGATACATGGCCCGAGCGATGTCACGCAAGGTTTGTCCTTTGAATTCAATCATCTTTGTAGTTCCTTGCTGCAAGCATTGCGTCGGCTATTGCGTAACATTCCCGTGCCAAACATTCTGCGGAAACGCCTGGGTCGTGCGGTGATCCAATTTTGATTCGGTCTCCTTCCATCCTTTGTTCGTTTACATAGTCCAAGTACAGCGAGGGCAGCACCTTGGCCGCGAAGTAGTCGCGCAGGGTCATGCCATCTTCCGCCATTGCTTCAGTCCATGCTTTGTCTCCCCATTCTTTACCGGCGCGTGGAAACGCTGGCCCACCTGTGGTATCGCTCATGCTTGCTTCTCCTGTTTGGCACGGGCAACACGAGCAGCCTTAGCATCAATCACCCGCTTAATCAGGTCTTGATGGCCCTGGCAAGCCTCGTATGCCTGTTTGTAGACCGATTGCAGTTCTTCACCCGTCGTAGTGGCCTCAATGGCTGCCAGGTGGTCTGTAATGTCGGGCTTTGGGCCTTTGCGAACTGCTGCATTTCCGTCGTCGTCTTCTGGGGCGATGCCGCAAGCTGCCATCAGGCTGTATCGACGGGCATAGGTAAGAGCAGACCCAAAGCCCTGGGCGTCATGCTTTGTGGCCGGGACATGAATTTGCCCGCAAGAAAAAGTCTCGCCGCTTTCGTGAATGAACACCGTTTCGACCAAGACACCAGTGTCAGACGGGCTAACCCGCTGCGTGAAGAAAATACCGTTTGCTGAAAGTCCATCCATCACCGCCTCAACGCAGGCCGACAGATCGGCGTAGCGGCTACGGAAGTGCGGGTTTGTGCTTGTTTTCAGAGCTGGGCCGAAGGCTTTTTGTGCCTTGACCAGTGCGCTTGCTATCTTGTCCATTTTTTCCCCTAAAAAGACCCCAGCGAAGTGCCAGGGCATACGATGATTGTATAGACCACTAGACAGTGTGGAATAGGGACTTACCCTATGTTTTTCTGCTTAAGTTTGGCTCCAGTTCGATACACATGGTCGCGCAACAGTTCGTCAATAAATCCAAACTCTTGTTCAATTTCCTCATCCGTCAGCCCGACCCACTGGCGCTGTGCTGCGGGTGGGGTGGTGTAGAGTGGCTTAACTTCAGCGTGATCGCCTTTGTATCCCGCCATCTTCAAAGCCTCGTCGTACTCTTGAGGCAGGTACAGGTCATGCGCGTTCCACCCCTCAAACACGGCCCACGCCACCGGCTCCACGCTCTCAGCCTGCTCGATGGCGGTTCTTAAAATTCGGTGCACTTCCAACGAGCCTTTTGACATCGGTTTCTCCCATTCTTCCAGCGCCTCCAGCAGTTGCGCGTTTACTGCTTCCAAGCGGCGCAGTTCGGCAGCGGCCTCTTTGTGGTGCGGCGCTGTGTGGTATGCGTCCAGCTCATCAGCCAGCCGCAGGGCTTCGGGTTGTTGGGTCATTTTTTCTCTCCTTCTGGATACGGGTAAGCCAGCTCAAAAAGCCTAGCAACTGTCAGCAATTGTTTGAACTGCGCTTCGGTTACTGAATATTTCATTTGCTTTTTCCTTTTTTAGTGTCTTGCCGAACTAGCGGCTCATGAGGGTCGCTGTAGTCAATGACATATTCGCACCCGTTGTACGTTATGCCGCCGTAGTGCCGTGCGATTGATAGCTGGCTGTCAAGCCATCCATAAATTCGTTCCGGCGCATCCTTTGCCCTCAGACTGGGCGGGTCTGTCAGACTGAAACCTGTGTAAGACATCATCACTCCTAGTTAGACCGCAACATTGCGGCATGTGTAGACTGTACAGCCACCTAAACACTTGCACATTAGGGAAAACCCCAATGTTGACTAAACTTGACTTTGACGTAAAATTCACCCATGACGAAATATGAGGCGATCATTCTGGCAGGCTCCCAGGCCCGTCTTGCCCGGTTACTGGGCATCAGCCGGGGTGCTGTGCACCAATGGCAGACCATCCCACAAGGGCGACTGTGGCAGTTGCGGTGCATCAAACCGGAGTGGTTTGCTAACCTCTAAGTGAGGTCTTTTTAGTGAGAAGCGATCGGTGCAGGTGGGGTTCGAATCCCCGTAAAAACAAACCTGTGTTCGCTTCTCATTAAAGACACCTCTAAACGAGGACTAACAAGCCTGGGGCCTAGCGAAGCTCTGAAAGCGCAAGCGCGAGTAGGGTAGTAGGTTGGCCTCAGACTTGTTGGGAAAGCGAATTCTGTGGACGAAGCCGGGCGCAAGCCCGCGTGAGCCGGACCAGACGCTGCAAGTACCAACAACCTACACGCATGGGGATTGGCTAGTCAGGGAAGTCCAAGCGGGTACATACCACTGGCCCGCCCATACAGGAATACCCACCAGTCCCCAGCCGTGTTGGTGAATGTGAGCGTTGCGGAGCGCACGCCAGCGAGCTTGGCGCAAATGGCTTGTTCGATTCGGCCTAGCTGGTGTCCGATAAGCATTCACCAACAACCTACACGCATGGGGATGTGGCCGGTGTCGCCACGCATCGAAGGACGCACGACGAGTCCCCATCCGTGTTGGTGCGATAGCAGTGAATCGGAGTAGATCGTGTGTGCCCACTGCATGACACGGCGAAGCTGGCGGCG